>Ga0180438_10010870_pt1 | contig 11095 bp, 14 predicted proteins | sample SS_ome_12_FD_132455 | JGI IMG/M metagenome (GOLD analysis project Ga0180438, IMG submission 132455) | Hypersaline lake sediment archaeal communities from the Salton Sea, California, USA - SS_3_D_2 metaG | ecosystem: Environmental > Aquatic > Non-marine Saline and Alkaline > Hypersaline >... | reverse complement strand
TCAAGCCGCTCAAGGCGCTCTCTCATCTCAGCATCAGCCTTGGCGCGCGCCAAGTCTTCAGTCAGGCCGCGCACAGTGGTCAACCATGTCTCATTTGCAAGGCCCTGATGGGAGCCAAAGTCTTCCTCAGTGATCTCAATGGCCTTCACCTCATCAAGGATGGCTTCCATCTCTTCAGGAGTCTTGCCGGCCGCTTGCTGGCGCTTCTCTCTGATGCCGGCAATCTTCAGCATGATGGCCTGAATCTTCTCACGCTCCTTGCGCTCACGCTCTTCCTTCTCAGCCTTCTTGCGGTCATCAACCACCTTCTTGGCCGCGGCATGCGGTGCAATGATTTGGTCAAGCTCTCCAACAAGCCGCGTGGCCTCATCGTTGAAGGACTTTTTTGCGGCCATGATCTCACTGACCTTGGCTTTGCGTGTGGCCTCAATGCCGGCCCTTGCTGATCTCAGATCACGGAGGGTGGACTTGATCACATCCATGCCATGCTTTGTCTCAGCATCCGGCACCTCTGCATAAAGCTGACGGTATTCAGCCAGCTTGGCATCAGTTACGTCAAATGCAATGACGGTGTTGACGGTTTCAGTCTGTTCCATGTTTCACCTCTTCTGTTGTGGTGGTTGATGTGTTCCGTTCATGGCCCTGTTGCCAAGGCCATGCCGCGGCAAACTCAGCCTATGCGTCTTCCCATTCTTCACTGCAACACTCAGTGGCTTCAGTTGCTGAGTCAAACTGATCACCACACCATGAACATTCCCACATGGCACAGCATGCGCCAGCACTGGCCTTACTCTCATGCTCATCACCACATTCATCACAGATAAAGACTTTCTCTATCTCACGGCAACACTTCTGAGCCTGTGACTTTGTTTCATGGTTTTCAAGGCAGTCTGGGCATTGATGCATGGTTGTCACCGTGCTTTTGATTCTTGTTGGTTCCATCTTGTCTCTCCTGTGTTGGTTGCAATTTCTAAGTACAATATATATTTAACAATGCAACCTGTCAATATACTTTGAGAAACATTCTTAAAATAATCTGCAACATTTCAAAACAAAGAAAAGCGGCGCCGCACCTGGTGGAGAGTTGAGGGATGCGGCGCCGCACTTGGGGGCAATTACTCAGCCGGCTCTGTGTCTTCCTCTTTGCCTTCCTCCGGCTGGGGAGTGGTGGCGTCAAAGGCTTTCTTGGGCGTGCCGTCAGCATTGAACAGGTCAGGATTATTGGGATCCTCAACATACTCAAGCGGCACAGTCCGGCCAGGCTTCTGATCCACACCGTCAGCGCGTGACCACTTCAGCTTGCCATTGGGGCTGATCTCACCGCTGTCAAGGTCAATCTTCATCTCACACAGTACACTCACCGTGTAGTCACAAGACTCACTCTCCTTCTTGGTTGCAAGCTTGCGCTCAATCTCATGCCGGATCTTGCCAACTTGCTTGTCAACGAGCTCCAGCGCGGCCGCGGCCGCTTCCTTGATGCCGTTGGCCAGGTTTGCATCTGTCAGTTTTGCCATGTGGCGTCTCTTCCTTTTGCTTTGGGGTTCTGGGTTAAACACCTTGCGGCGTTAAAAGATCTTGTCAATCACACTTAGAAGGTATGGCGCGGTCAGAGTAAAGCCATCATCCTCAGACTGCTTCTTGCGGAATTGCTCAATCAGTTGCATGAAATACAATGAGTCAACACCAATGAGTTGATCTTCAAGGACATCAATATCAAGAAGGTCAATGGCACTGATCTGCATGCACATCTTGAGGATCTGACCGGCGTTGATATGCCAGCCGCGGCCAATGAACTTGCGCAACCTGAAGACGGAGCAAACAGGATAACGTGAGCCAGTATAGATGAGCGTTTTATTGATGGTTGCCTCATATACACCATTGGGAATTGAGAGCACGCGCTTCCCGTGATCATAGAACGCCTTGCAGTGCTCAAAATCATATGTGTCATGTATCTCATCCGGTTCACCATAAAAGCGCACCACAATCTGAACACCGCGGCTCAGCGTGATGGCATTGGTTGACATAAACACTGGCACATAATCGCGCGGCTCAGCTTCCTCAACTTCATCAACCTTTACCTCATCAACCTCTTCCACCATTGACAGTGGATCAAGCGTGTCACCCTCTTCATCTTGACGGCCAACAATACCATCACTTGGGAATATGATCTTTACACGCTCTGGAGCGCAATTACTGACCATGACGGCCGGAGAGTCTTTTAGATCCTTAACACCATAATAGTCAAGGATCTCTTGAGATGGGCTGGCACCATCAAGCACAAAAACCTTGGTGATTTTATCAATGGCATTGCGTTGCTCGCCTCTTGATTCATTCCACACATTGGCATAATACTCAGCTACTTTCACAACGGTGCCCTTAGTGCGAAAGTAGCAATCAATATCATTGACATCCTCATTGAGTATCATGGAGGTGAAACAGCCTCCAGTGACAATCAAGTCCTTTGCGGCCGCTTCCCTGACATCATCATCAGTGATGGTTGCCAACCATTTGTTTATTTGGCGCGTGAGCACCTTTTTCATAGTTTTTTCAAGCACTTGGTGCCTCTTCTGTGTTTTGTGGTTGTGGGTTAAATGGTGCCCTGTAACAGGTCAACCATCTTCTTGTGAAGCGCTTCACCTTCCTTGCGGTTGGCGTCTGCATCAAGCCTGGTCTGTTCAAGCTCAAATGCAATCACCTTGTCACGCAAGGTCTTGGAGATCTCACCATTGCTCTCACTTCTGATGATCGTCTGACGGTGCACGCCAAGGGCCTCAGCATACTCACGCTGAAGCATGCCGCGCGCCTCTCTCAGTTCTCTCAACTTGGTTCCAGTCATATCTCTCCTTGTGTTATTGGTTTATGATTATCTCTGAAGATCTGGACACATACACGCGCCACCAGATGTCAAGATCTTGCATGGGGGTGGTGTCCAAAGTGTCAGCAAATGCCTGAGCCCAGAAGTCAACGCCGCCAGGCCAATTGACGGCATGCCTCACAATCCCATCAAAAGCCGCTGGTGACCTTGTGACAGGCCGGTCTATGTACTCGCATTGAGCCGGCATGAGCGCGGCCGCATCTGGCCTGCCACATACAGTGAAGACGGCATTGAGAAGCTGACGCACGGAACTGACTGCAGTGACCTCATCACCCATGTCACATATGCAACAGAGGGGATAAAAGATCGTCTCACATCCGCAATACTTACATTCATTCATGTTGTTTCCTCTCTTCTGTGTAAGTACACTATGAATGGCATTCTGTGACTTGTCAAGGCTTGGCCAGTAACATTCTGACATCAGAGCACAAAAAAGCCGCGCCTAAATGACGCGGCATGACTTACCGTGTGAGAACTTGCTATATAGTATCTCACTTAACTTGGACGTCAAATCATTACATGATGCTTACCTCTCCGGTGTCCTCTTTTGCAGTCAGTGAAAGTGTAACTATAAGCACAGCCTGTGCGCCTGTCAATAAAAAAGCGCAACCCAGCACATGTCAGATGGGTTGCGCGTGGCCTGTCGCTGGCCGTGCGTTATGCCTCTTCTACTCCAGAAACCTTCTGAGCCGTCTTGACCTTTCCACGCCGCACGCCTTTCTTCAGGCGCCTACCACCGGCGATCAATTCAACGATCTCAACGATATAAGGCCCAATCTCACAGAAGCCCACAGGATAGGGCACGGCCCTGCTGGGTCTTTCCATAGTGATGCTGTCAGCCATTTTCAATCACCTCTGTTGGAATTGCGGTTTTAATGCCTGAGCTCTCAGATTCAACGCTGAGGGAGTCACGCGCGGTCACACAGTCAATGCAGATGCCATTATGAAACTTGCTCAGAGCCTGCATCCGCTTACACTCTGGGCACTGTCTTGCCGTTGCCGGCTTCTCAGGCTTGGTTGCCTCATCGTCTTTGAAGAGGACTGAAGCCGCACAGGCTCCAAACACTCCAATCATGCCAACTGCCAAGCCCCAGCACACTGCCTCAATCAGTGTTGTCATTGTCATCTTGCCTCTCTCCTGTTTGGTTGTCGTTGAGTATAGTATATGCTTTGATGTGTTACTTGTCAAGGCATGGCCAGTAACATGAGATAAAATTGGTGCAACTCAGGCAATAAATAAAAAAGCCTGTCCACTAAGGAACAGGCCACAGAAGAGACGCGCGCACATCTAAGCCACGCCAACACTGACAATATATGCATTGCGCCGCCAAAGTCAAGAAAAAGGCCCATCTGTCACAAAGACAGACAGGCCACCTCAAGCAAAAGGAGGATTCAGAGAATTACATCACTCAAGTGGATCTTGTTCCTTGAGTTTCTTGTTGTGCCGATATGACAACCAAGTCCACCCAAGCCACAGGCCTGCGGCGATCAACACATATTTTGTGTAACGGTCAATGATGGTGGGCATCATAAAGCAGGCACCGGAAGCTATAGCACAGCCTATGGGAGCATTTGACGGCATCAGTGGCCACTTGGCACGCATCACAAAGCAACCAACAGCCAGAAGAGCGAAGGCGCCACCAATGATCATCAGCACGTTGACAGTGGCTTTCTCAGTGTATGACGCCGGTGCATGCTCACCGCTTGTTGTGGCCGTGACGGAGCCATCAGCCCCAATGGTGATACCTCCAGGGCTGTTGGCTCCTGATGGGTTGTCAACCGTCAGTTTTCCATGTGGGCCGTCATATGCCACCTGTCCAGGCGTGCGACACGCAACCAACAAAACAAACACCAGTATTGTGGTCAAGACCCTCACAATCACGCCTTAAACTCATTAACCTTCTGGATGATGGCCGCGGCCATTGTCGGCAACTCATTACCATTGGCAAGAGCTTCTATTGCTTCCCACATAGCAACCATCTGAACAGGCCCTCTCACTACCTTCTGCAAACGGTGGGCAAGGAGCCGGCGCTTTTTAACAATGTCAAGGCGAGCCTTGTCAGCCTGATACTCAGCATCCGTGACCTCATGGTCATCCGTCAAGTGAGTTTGAGCATGGCGCCACTGTTCAAAGTCAGCATCCTCATCATCCTTCTCAATCACATGGTCATCAAATATCCATCGCCTAATCATTATGATTTATCCTTTACTCTATGACCGCTGAAGGTCGTATCTGAAATAACGTCATTACCGCCTATTTGGTTAGTCCATACGTAAACCTCAACATAGTCGCTTGCCGCCAGCTCAATATCGCAACTTCCGTTAACGTAATCTGAACTTGACGCGCCGCCCACCCTTTGAACCAAGGAGCCATTTTTATACAGCTCTATCAAGCAATCAGCGGTTGAGCCTACGGTATCCCAAATTATATTGACGTCAAAATGATAGATACCGGCTGTGGGTGCATCAAACCGGTCATTAGTTGCCAAATCATAATCTGAGCCCTCATCATAGTCCTCAACATCAAATGTGCATTTTGTCCACGTACTAGAACTAATTGACTGAGAGCTAGTCTTCCTCACCCTAAACGCGCAATTGTCGGCCGGTGGCGCACCTGGTGAAACCCAAACAGCCGCTCCAACACTCGCATCAGCACACTGAAAGAATGTGTCAGTATTGGTATTCAGCCACCTGGATCCAACTTCATAACCATCATCAGAATCATCCCCAGTGCCTGGGTCAGTGGTGGCCGTAAAGTTGTTTTTCTGTACGTCATCCTCATTGGCCACCTCCTTGCCACCAAAGTCCAAGCGTGCCGCTGACTTTCTCTGGAGCTCATCACCCTCAAAATCAATAATCTTTTTGCTCATATCGTACCTCCTTAGGCGTCAATCAAATAACCAACAAGGCCAACCTTGGCCAATTGCGTGGTGGCAGTTGCGGCAACCTTCACAGAAAACTGTATATCAGTGCCGGCAATCTGGCCATCAGTGGCAACCTCAAACACTTGGCGCTTCCAATCAGCATTGAGATCTGCATCAAGAGACTGCTGAGTCACAAAGGCGTCATCATCAGAATCAGTGCCAAAGGTAATCTCAGGTTGCACTGTCACGGTGTCAGCATCAACAATCACAACCTCAAGCTTGTCAATAAACAGAACCTTTCCGGTCGGCACGGTATAGAACTGTGTATCACCAACATTCTCAAGATTAACGGTGGAAGCGGTGAACTCCCTGAGGAAATCATCAGCCAGCGCCGGTGTCTCTGGATTGGGATTGATATCATATTTCTTTGTGACGTATTGCTCATCACTCCAATCAGTGTACGTGGTTGGTGTGGCCTCATTGGTAGTGATATCAAGGAACTTGTCACCGTCAATCAATATCACCTCATCCAGATACCCAATAAAGAAGTTGTCTGGTAAGCTTCCTGAGTCGATATCATACCCAAACCTTATGCGGCTGGCACCGTTGGGCGTGTTGAGAGTCTTGCTGGCCATGCTAAGGCGCATAACGATATTACCGTTAATGCCTGCCTGCAACTCATCTCCGTTGCGCTGAAATACCATACTATTCCAGCCGTCAATATTCATATATCCAGAAGTCACAACCTCAAAGCTGTCAGTATCAGTCCAATCACCAGTGCCAACCGTTGTGCCTATCTTATACTTGAGGAATCCACCCTCAAAATAGAAGTATAGCACGCGGTCACTTGTGCCACCTGTAGCGATATGCAACAGAGGCATATAGGCATTTTTGTTGGCGTCTGCAATGTATGCCTTGCAGGCAAATGCGAAGTCATCAGCACCTGGATCAAAGTTGGTAACTGGATAATCCCAGCCATCATTGCCATCAAGCAACACACAAGTACCAAAGCCGGCCGCAACCTCCTGGGCGTCTGAAATGGTTGGCGCGCCTTGATAGGCTGGTGTGTGAGAATATGAAGAATCATCATCAATGTCAGTGCTTCCTGAGTCACCATCCATATGATTGAGCACCACAACCGTGCTGGGTGCCGTGTCCTTGCTTCTGATGGCAATGATCTCAACACCATTTGTGTCATCATCAATCTCACTTGCTGGCGTTTGGATGCCGTGCTCAAGGTCTACGTCTGGAAGATCAGCGGCAACCTTGTCAGCAATTGCCTGCACAGTGGTGGCCTTGAATGTCCCACTGTCATCAATGGGCACACCTTCAGAGCCGTCAACCACGCTCTTCAAGGTTTCTCCTGAGAGATCCTTTGGCGCCTTTGTCTCCATCTCATCATAGACAGCGTTCTTGGTTGGCACCTTGAGCGCGCCATTCCATGTGGGGCCATAGGCGTCATCATCAACGTCAACCTCATCAAACACACCGGTCAGGGCCTGAACGCTTGTGACAGCCAAATTGCCAACGTCATCAAGATTGGTGCCAACTCCGTCTTGCAGAAGCTTTCCGGTTGTTCCGTCAAACCGCGCAATGGCCTCATCAGTTGAGGAAGCTGGGCCGGTCACGTCACCGCCACCGGAAGGCACAGCACCACCATCAACCAGGCTCACACCGTCAGTGTCCCAAACAGCCAGATTGCCTGATGTGGCCGCTGGGCTTGGCTTGTCAATCTTTCCACCAACAAGCGCGTCAACCTCAGCCTTGGTGTATACGGTCAGCGTGGCAACGTCAAGCTGTACCTGACCATCATTCAGGAAGACGTTATATGACAGAAATTGCATCATCAAGCTGTCAAAGATCTCAGCATCACCAGGATTGAAAAGCATGATCTGTGCTTTGGTGCGGCTGTATGCCTGCTGAGTGCCGGTTGCAGTGTCTGCAGTCACACGATCATAGAAGTTGTCCGTGTTGGCATTAAGCTCAAAGGTGATCTCACCGTCAGTGATATCAGGATCCCTGAAGCTTTGCGTGCCTTCATCATACCATGAGCCGGCCGCGTTGAAGCTGTCAGAGTAAACATACAATGGTGTGTAGTCACCATCAGAATACTTGTATGTCAGCCATCCAGCGGCCTTGGTGTCTGGGTCTGTGTCATCAGCAAGGCGCACATACACGCGGCTTTCACCAATGCTGTCATTATCGCCATATGCCCACTCACCTGATGCCAAGGCGCCAACCGTGCCCTTGGTCATGGCGCTGGCGTTCTCATAGACGGTGGCCGGCTCTTCATCAATGGCAAGTGCATAATAATACTCATTGGCCGTTGCAGATGCCAACCACTCACCAGAGCCATTCAGAAAGGTGCGGATGAGTTGAGGATTGAGAAAGTCATTATCAAGCCTGAAATCAGCGGTTGTGCCGCTCTCAAATTCCTCATACTTGTCAGTGATGGTGTTGCTGTTCAGTACCTGGAGATTGATGACCTTCTTTTCAAGGAGCCGGATGAAAGGCAACTTTTGCTCATCTTGCACAACCGTGCCATTGGAATTGAGCACCTGTGCAGTGGTCTTGTTGAAGTAAATCTTGAGAGGGATCTTTGCCATTGTTTATGCTCCTTTTGCTTTATGCCGCATCATCAATAAGATTATACCCACCTTCAACATCCCATTTCAAGATGTGAAAATTGGCAGTACGGGCAAACCAATCACCGTTGCCTATTGAATAGTAATATCCGCGGCTTTCATTCAATGCCGGCTCACTCACGGTGACTTTGGTGCCATCCAGTTCACCAATCTTGATGGTGTGCCGGTCAGTCACCTGGGGCACGTCATCTGTGTGGGTGGGTGTGAGTGTTCCATTCTCACTGGCAAAATCGTTGTTTTCAAATACGTCATACGCCACAGCTGGGCCGGTTGAGATATAGGAATAGCTTTGTATTGTGTGGGCAATGTCATCAGGAAGGCCGGTTATGGTGCTCTCAGTGTCATACTTCCGCTCAACACGCCAGTTGGCGCCGTCATATTCCCCAAAGTGCAAAGATGAGTCAAATTCATCAGTAACTATGGTGGGAGTGTTTTCAAACTTGCTGACGGCATCAGCCCAAGAGACGGATGATGTTGCGCGCCTGTACGTGCTGTCAAGGTCAATGATGCGATCATCAAGGAAGGTGTACACCTCATGTGACCACCTGAGAAGGTTAAACACCTTATAGGTCTGATCAGCCCAGGCCACAAAGATGGGGTGATAGTTCGGAACAGATAAAAGGGCAAGTTCATCACTGTTTGGCTCTCTCAGTCTCAAAAACTCATCTTGGCCAAGTATCTCAAGGATTCTGTCCTTGGTCATCAGCGGAATTGAGGAAAGCCCCTCAAAGTCACCACCATTGACAGTGTAGTCAACCCAGATAGTGTCAAGTCTATCCCAATCCGTTTCAATCAGCAGAGTGTATGTGTAAAAATCCACAAGAGTCAAAGCCTGGGCAAAGTAGGTTGAGCTAATGCGCGTCAAGTTGGGCTCAAACATTTGCGGATCATCAATCAATGGTATGGGCCCACCGCTGGGGCTGTAATTCAGCCGGCGTGCGCGCTCATTGTAGGCCGCAATAAGATCCTCAGCAACGCGCAACCAGGGAGAATTGTACAACCCATCCTCTGAGCCCCATGTGCCAAGCTTGCCGTTGTCATTCCAACTCATACCAATACTCCAGCGGCTTTATGGCTTCCATACTGTTGCTGACGCACTGTGGTGAACTCACCACCCACAACACCCAACTCACCACACACAAAAGGATAGACCCACTTATCAAGCCCTTCAATCTCACGCAACTCAAGGCTTGGGCGCTTACTACTGATCAGGGCCGTTGTCACAATCTCCCATGAGCCAAACAGTCTGTTGGCGTATGACTCAACGTAAACAAAGGCAGTGCCGTCAACCGTCAGCAGATCATCAGGAACGTCAAAGGCAGTGTCAGGCACCAACACCAGCAACTCACCGGCCTCAAAGTATCCAGAAGCCATGAGGCATGTTGTCAGGCTTGTGCGTGATACTGCAAAATCGCCATTGTAAACGGAGCCGCGCCGGCTCTGACTGTTGACTCTCCGGCGATCCCTGAAGAAACGGCCAGCCGTTGCGTTGGCGCCGTCAGCAAGATCACGGTCAATCAGGCGCTTGTCATTGGGGCTGAGTATGTATCCTTTGGCCATTATCTGAGCTCAATCTTTTCCTTGATCATGTTCAATCCTGTCTCCCAATCCTTATATGGCCGCGTGCGATAGCGCCACCAAGGGGGATCTTGGCCCTGTGACTGTTCAATCTGGCCGTTGCCGTCAAGCACAACCGCATCATTGACCTCAGTGTCTTCCTCACTTCCGGCCGTGACAGGGCTGTTGGGCAAATCACTCTGTTTGATCTTCCGCTTTTCTCTGTTGGAGGCAACGCCAAAATATGCCTGAAAGCCTATGTCAAGGATCCTCAGCCACCAATCATCTTCATCAGCGTCAATGTCCTCAACTAACTCCACCTCATACATGCATTGCCACTCTTGGTCACCTTCCTCATTGACCACCAGGCGCGGCGCCACCTTTCTCATCATTGCCTTGCCCTCAGGGATCTCCAGGCCAAGCACATTGGTGACGCCTTGATTGATGGAGCCCATGAAGGAAACAGCCTCAAGATAATCAAAGCTGATCTCTTCTCTCTGGAGGAAGACCATGACGGGATGGTAATACTCTTCTTGAAGGCTTGCCGGATCAAAGATGTCATCAGCGCTGTTGACGATCTTGAGCACCTTGTCAGGGCTCTCCGTTGTCTCTTCCTCAAATGGCCGTTGACGCTCATAGGCGTTCTCTGCAGTCCTGGTATATGTGCGCGTCTGGATCTCAAAGCTGATAAGCCTGTCAAGCTGTGGCTGATTGCTCCTGTCAAAGCTGTTGCCAACCTCAGTATATGTGACCGTTGCAAGCCACAGGCCATCTTGCCCCTTGTCCTCATCACCGCGCTTCATCCGCTCCCCAACAATGCCACCGGTCTGAATCTTAAAGTTTGGATTGTCAGGATGCTGATCAAGACGCTTGGGCAATGCACCTGATGCCAGGATCTGGGCCCAAGAGGTTGTTTTTGAATCAGTTCTTACAAGATAGGGCTCAACAATCGCGGTGTCAGAGCCTGTGAAGCCTTTCAAGTATTTTTTTGCTGTTATGGCCATTATGCTGGGTTCCCTTCAAAATTGGCAAATAGCACTTGATTGCCGGTCACGGCTCTTGCAAGCACGTCAGCCGTCTTCTTGGTGTTGTCAGCCGTCTTCTTGGTGTTCATCTCAACCTTGTCACGCCGCTGGGCGTCTGATGCAAGGATC
>Ga0180438_10010869_pt1 | contig 11096 bp, 5 predicted proteins | sample SS_ome_12_FD_132455 | JGI IMG/M metagenome (GOLD analysis project Ga0180438, IMG submission 132455) | Hypersaline lake sediment archaeal communities from the Salton Sea, California, USA - SS_3_D_2 metaG | ecosystem: Environmental > Aquatic > Non-marine Saline and Alkaline > Hypersaline >... | reverse complement strand
TCCAGCTTGTGCCAGTGCACGAAGAACTCGACCGGGACCGCATCCGAGTTCCAGAATTGGGCTACCGGAGGATGTGGCGAGTTCCAACCAGAAGGGAAGATCTTCTGTAAATTGAGCAGCGTAAGCTGCATAGAGTCTGCTGAATGATAGATTGGTCATATGAATCCTTTTAATCACGGAATCGTGTTATGGGCAATGGTTGATCTTCGGAATTAAATCGAGAAGGCAAGGTGCGATTCCTTGACCCGAAGCAAAGTGGGATTTATACTCTGCCTGGTACGGGGTGTAGCGCAGATGGAAGCGCGCCGCGTTTGGGACGCGGAGGCCGGCGGTTCAAGTCCGCCCACCCCGACTCTTCTTTCCTACCTGCAGGAGGTTGTTGAATGCGTGGAAGAAAAATTTCCCGGACTGCCAGGAAAGAACTGGATCTTGTCATCATCGCCGCTCGATATCAATCCGATCGTGGTTCACTGTCGATTGCCCAGGGGTATGAGAAGCGGGGTCCGGTTTTCGGAGATATCCAAATCTTTACCCGTGAAGAGCTTGCTGAGAGGATTGATCAGAAACTGCGGGTCTTTACCGGGCGGGAGGCGGATATCGAGGGGGATTTTGTTGTACTTGAGCCAATTCAACTCCAGCGACGAAATGGCGATTTCACACTGCATGCTGGTGAACCCTCCTCGGATCAAGATCAACTCAATGTTCCCTTGTTTTAAACCAGCGCTGTTTAATCATTGGGAGTTGTTCTTGACCTTCCTGGATAAAAGGATGATTGGGATTTTTGCATGGGGTTTATTCCCAGCTTCACTCAAAATCACCTTTGAGAATGTGATCTGATCCATTTTTGAAGCGTCCCTGCAAGATCCTTTTGCTTGACCCATCATTTTCTGAGCGGTAGAATTGTTTTGCACGCGGGCGTCGCCAAGTGGTAAGGCATCAGCCTTCCAAGCTGACATTCGTGGGTTCGAGTCCCATCGCCCGCTCAGAAGCTCAATACCCCTCCAGGTGCTTGGAGGGGTATTTTCAATATCTATTGCATCTCGAGAAATATTGGAATTATCTGGTGAAGGATGGCCAGGAAATTAAGTTGAAGGGTAAAAAATGTAAGCTATGAGTCTGCATCCCTTTTTTTACATAGGCGCAAACGTTGTTGTATTTTGGGGATGTATAAAAAAGGTATCAGAGTGGCAATAACAGTCCAATCGTTGCACTGATACCATTAAGGATGAAGCTGAGTAGTGTAGCCTCCCAGAATCGGATGGTCTTTCGTTGGGTAAGGTAAAGCACCCCGCTTTCGACCAGCCAGATGATGATTTCAGCGACGATGAAGACGATAAAATTAAAATCGCCACTGATGAAATACGATACTGCCCAAAAGGGTGGAAGTGTAACCATGTTTGCCAGGATAACCATGGTGACGGTGGTAAGCTTGGCGCGCTTGCGGAAGATAGCGTAGATCAGCCCCAGGATCGCTTCAATAGCGACAGTGATTGGAATGGCTAGAGAGAAATAAGAAGCAGCAACCAATAGAAATCCCATGACTATCCAAAGTGAAATGAAAACCCCACGGGAAGCGTTATAATCAGCCATTCCCTCCCTCGCACGCAGGATCGTGATGATGAGCAGGAACAGCATAGCAACGCTTAGAAGCAGCGTCAGGATCCCTCCAACAAACAGCCCGGCCAGGGTCAACAAGAAGGGATTCGAATTACCACGGATCTTTTCGACCAGCAAATCATCCTCTCGTACCAAGACCTTATACGTGGTCTCAAACGAATCGCTTGGAAACACGTTGCTCTGACGTTCCTTGCCATCCGAGAAACGGATAAGCAAGCGATGATATTCGCGATAAGAATAAGCCATCGAAAAACAAGTATCAGTCGTGCAACTGAACCTCTGTGGCCCTATGTCTTCCAGAGGTTCTGCGTCGGAACAATCGGCTTGGTCACACTCAAACAAAACACCATCTACAATCTCAAGGGGATTCCCCGTTTCGAATTCGAATTCAAACTCCATCGAAGGTTTGGGACCCATATCGGCATCTGCACGATGGGTCGGGAGGCAAATGACCAGGATCAGGATGAGGAGAAGGGTTACCGGAATATATTTTCGCGTAGAAGCTAAGTAATGATTCATGATTTCCACCACCATGCTTACCAGTTCTAAGACACAAGACACCACAAATAGATACTAACTTTGAAATTATATCCAGACGGAGTTTCCCCGATAGAGGGTGTTGATAGCGGTTTTCCATGGGTCACAGGATTGGTTTTCTCAATCAAAGCTATACACACGGGCAGGGGTTTGTTAAAATAAGGGAGTAGGGCCCGTAGCTCAGCGGTCAGAGCGGCCGGCTCATAACCGGTTGGTCGCAGGTTCGAACCCTGCCGGGCCCATTGAATGCCCCTCCTGAGGGGCTTTTTTCTTTCAATCGGTTTCCAACAGGATATTCCTGAATCATCAAATTCCACACTCTTACCTTCAGAGCGTGATCCACAGTATCTGTCCAAGATAAATTCACCGATCATACAATGCCAGCAATGTGATCGTCGGTTCTCTATGATTGTCGCCAGATTGAAATCTTTGTGAGATTTTTTTGTAAGGTTGCTGTAAAGAACAGGAGAGCTTTTTTAATCTACTCTCTTTCTATAGCGCAATCCTATTTTCAGAAAAAATCGCAGTCCATGATATCCACCATAGGTGTTCTGCTAATAGTGCTCACAATGGCAGCATAAAAGTGATGCTGATTTATAAAGCCTATGTGAAATGGGGAGTATGATCCAGGAGGATAGATCTGTGGGTAAATATATCGGTACAAACAAGAGACGCGAGATGGATTTAATGGAGAGTACGCACGATACAGACTCAAGAGTGCGAGATTGGTTATCAGATCCCGAGAAATATATCCAGGAAATTGAGAATGCGGAAATCTTGCTTGATAGGCTTCTCCATGAGCGAGAGATGCTACTGGCATACATTAAGGCATTAAGAGCCTGGGCTAGAGATGTTGCAGGTTGGGGAGACAGGAAGAGCGATCAGCCCAGTGATATGGCTCTGTTAGAAGCTATGCTAAACCTTCCAGGGTATCTAAGAAAAGAAATCCAGATGGATTACGAAACGGAAAAGATCTAGATCGACAATAGATCTGAGAAGTGGTTATTCATCCTGGGTTAAAGGGGATTTTCCCTTTAGGAAAAGGAAAAGTATGAATATTGCCTAACCGGCAATTTGTGCTGTCCTCTCACGCATACGCATGAGAACCTTCTCGGCGCATTTTCGTGAACAGGCTCGAATCGGGATTGAGTCGATCACCCAGTATCCATAAGCGATGCCAGGTCGACCACTTCTTTGTGGAAATGCACATTGACTGCCTGCCAGGCACTCAATATCGTTTCCCTCGCCCGGTTGTGCAACTCTCCATTTGGCCAGTGCCACTAAAATTCTCCGTTATTCATTTTTTCGTTGAGCTAGAATCGTCAGCAGATAAGTGTTCCCTTCAAGTGCTGTGTTTTCTCAATTGAAAGACTATCTTCCAAGCTCTATTTTGCTATTATCACATTGCGATGTTATTGGAAACGTCTCTGCATCCGTCTTTTTGCTTTACCTGAGCTATCTCAGACCATGAGAGAAATATTTATGAACGAAATTCAGCACGGTTAGAGATAGAAGTATTGGGTCGAATTTTTAATTTAGATTTTCCGTGGTGAAATCTGGCTCGGATTAATAAAACACTGGATATGCCTACTTGAGGAGGGTTTGGGGAGAACATTAACTATTGGTCTTCACATGGGAACTCTTCGTATCATCATCTTAAGAGAGTATCGACGGAACGGAATTACAAATCCACTGAAGATTGCCGGAAACGGTCTGAAGCGTCTTTAAACGAAGCGATTAATTTCCTGGCTACGTACTGTGATCTGGGGCCGAAAAGGATGGCTTCATGATCTCCCGGCACCATGAGGATTTCAAAGTTACCCGTGAATATCTGCCCCCAACCCATTTCAGGATCCTGTTGAATCCCCCACAAACTCTTTTCCGCTCGGATCAAGAGTACATCGCCATCATAGATCTTGGGACAATAGTCGCGACGTCCCAGAGTGTTTTGCGATTCGTCCTTCTCTGTTTTTGACTGAATGGGTGGACGCATCTCACTGTAGCGATTGCGCAGCCAGGAGCGGATTCGAGGAAGGCGTAAATAATTCAACCTTCCCTTCCAATCCAATATCCGGAATTTCCAAAGGTAGCTTTCGATTCTCCGGAAAACCACCAGGATTTTGAACATCCATGGGTTCACCCATGGCAAAAGTGTGGGATAGTTGGGGCCGAAAGTGTCAAAAAGGACCAGTAGTCCAACATTCCTGTTTTGTTTTCTTAGGCGTTGCGCGATTTCCAATGCAAGGATACCACCGGCTGAATAGCCTCCGATGAAGTGTGGTCCTTCGGGGTCAATTTCTTGTATCTTCTCAATAAATTGATCCGCGATTTCTTCTCTCTTCTGGTTGCTTTCCCTCCAATCCCCGAGCCGGGGAGAGTAGAGAGCGTAAAAAGGCTGATCGGTTCCCATGTTTCTTGAAAGATCATGATAGGTGATAACATCGATAATAGTGGGCGATACGCAGAAGAATGGGGGCTGGGTCCCATTCGATTCTACTGCAACCGCGATGGGTTTCTCCTCTTCAGGACTTTGATTGAGGATATATTCTGATTGGTGGGCGATTGTCGGCTCTTCAAACAACGTAACTAGTGGTAGCGTTACGCCTAGTCTTTTTTCGATGACTGAGAACAGCCGGACTGCCAGCAGGGAATGACCACCAAGTTCGAAGAAATTATCCATGACGCCAATCGGTTTGGTTTTCAATACATCTTCCCAGATTGACACCAGTTGATGTTCAAGGTCGGTGCGTGGCGATTGATAATGTCTCGTGCGTCCAATTGTTGAAAAATCTGGAGAGGGAAGCGCGCTCCGATCCACTTTCCCATTGGTAGTCAATGGGAACGCTTCTAATGCAATGAAAATGGAGGGGATCATGTATGCCGGGAGTTTCTGTTGGAGGTAGCTCTCGAAATCGATATTGTCCAGATATTGGTCACTTGATGGATTGGGAATATAGTATGCTGCAAGTCGTTCTTGCCCATTGGAATGGTTTTCCCCGGAATCGTCCCCGTATAAAAGGACAACAGATTCCTGGACTCGGGCATGTTCATTAAGAGTTGCCTCAATCTCTCCAAGTTCAACTCGATAACCTCTGATTTTCACTTGTTGATCTATTCGACCGAGAATTTCCAGATTGCCATCCGGAAGGAAACGGGCGAGATCACCCGTTCTGAGTACACGATCGCCCGGAGTTCCTTCTAAGAAGTTGTTTAGGAAGTGATCCTTCGTTAATTGGTCCCTATTCAGATATCCTCGCGCCAGACCATTCCCGGCGATCCATAATTCGCCTGGCAATCCAATTGGAGTCGGTTTCCGGTGATGATCCAGGATATAGACCTGGACGTTACTAATAGGTTTACCTACTGGTACCCCAACTGCATCAGGGTGAATATCATTGATAAGATCATATTGGGTTGCAATCGAAGTACACTCGGTTAACCCATAATCGTTGTATAGTTTGACTTTTCCACCCATATCCTTGATCCAACCATCTACCGAATTTTTATTAAGTCGGTCACCACCGATGAGGATTAATCGGATGGATGAAGGGAGATTGAGATTCTCTCGATCTATCGTATTTGATAGTGCATGCCAATATGCCGTAGGCAGGTCGAGTACTGTGATACCTAAATCCTGGCAGACCTGCAAGAAGCTTTGAAATGTATCCAGCATCGCTTCCCTTCGTAATACGATCGTTGCACCGCTGCAAAGTGGTGGGAAAATTTCTTCAATATGGGCATCCCAATGGATCGCTGTGAACTGCAGAACGCGATCATCCATGCTGAGGTCCCAGTTTTCCTTGGCCCAATAGGTGAAATTCATGAGCGAACGATGTTCAACCATGACACCTTTGGGTAATCCTGTAGAGCCCGATGTATAGATGACATAGGCAAGGTGGTCAGGTCTTGGACCAATCCTCAGATTTTGATCGTCCTCATTGGATAGGTCTCCCCAGTGATCCAGGTCAAGAACAAGGACATTGACATTGACATCTGGAAGTCTATCTAGCAGATGTTGTTGTGTCAGAATGATCGATGATCCCGAATCGTCAAGCATAAAGTTGAGGCGTTCTTGTGGATGCTGGGGGTCAAGAGGGAGATAGGCACAACCAGCTTTGAGAATACCCCAAATGCCTATGACCATCTCAAGAGATCGATCCGTAAATAAACCGATGAGATCATCCGGGCCTACACCCATTTTCTTAAGGTGGTGAGCTATTTGATTGGCATACGTGTTTAATTGGGCATATGTGAGGGAACTTGTATCGCCAATCACGGCAGTTTGATCCGGGGTTTCTAAGACTTGTTCTTCAAGAAGATTGACAACGGATGAAAGTCCTGGAAATGTTTGTTTGGTCTGGTTGACTTCGAAGAGGATCTGTTGTCGCTCATCAGGTGAGAATAATTCGACTTGATCAATTGGCGCTTCGGGATTCATTAAAAACGCATCTACCAGGCATTCAAAATGCGAAAGGATCCTGTCACGTAGATATGTTGGAAATGCCTCACAGTTGAAATCAAAGGCAATTTTCAGAGATCCTGAATCACCATAATCCTGGATGTGAATCCCGAGATTATCCTCATCATAACCATGGTGAACTCGTCCAAAATCAACGGCGGCACCCAGGAAATGTGAGAATGTTGCTATGTGGTAGTTAAGAACAATTTCATAGATTGGCGAATGAATAGGATTGCGAAGGGGATACTGACGGTGCCTGAGGGTTTCAATCATTTCCGCCGTGACTTTTTTAACCAATGACCTGAAAGTTTCGTTTTCATCAAACTGCACCCGCACAGCGAGCGCTTCCATGAAGAGTCCAATGGTCTCTTTGAATTCAGAACGTAGCCGATTGTGGAAAGATATGGCCAGTGAAAGATCTCGGTTCCCTGAGACTCGATGCAGGTATGCAAAGAACAGGCTTGTGAATGTGTTAAGGAGCGAAATATCTTCAGATTTGGTAAAGAAATCACTCCCTGTAACAATTTCTCTAATTTTTTGGGTTCGGGATGGGCCCAGATCCAGAGTCACCCGTTGTGAATGTGCGGATATGCCCGTTCTACGCCGTCCATAAAAGGTCAGTTGTTCCAAGGGTGTAGAAAATTTTTCTTCCCAATATGCCCGGATTTTATTAAATTGAACTGAGTGATAGCGAGAATGTTCGTAGGAAACATAGTCCTCAAATTGGGGGAAGAGTTGAATTTCATTGATGTTTCCATTCAGAGAAGCCTCGTAATACATCTGCATCCGCTGGAAGATGATCTCAACCGAATAATTATCACTAATGATATGGTGAATCCTAATCAACCACCCCCATTGATTCTCGGAAAGTTTTATCAATGCGGTATCGAATAAACTTTCCTGTGTATCAAACGGACGACTGGCTGTAGCAATAGCCCAATCCTGCATGGTTTTTAGTGGATTTTCTTCATCCGATAGATCTAGGGTCGGACACTGGAAATCCCATGAATCACGTACCAACTGAAGAGGGAAACCATCTTGTTCGATGATGACTGTCCGTAGAGCGTCGCTTCCATTGATCAATGCCTGGAGGGCGGAATTGAAATGATCAGGATCAATTTTGGTGTGGATAACAGCGAGGTAGGCCAGGTTATAGAGCGGCTCATGAGGTCTGAGTTTTTGCCCAGCCCAGACGAGTGCCTGAGTCCCGGTGAGATCTAATCCAGGTGTGGGTTTTGGTTGTTCCGTGCGATGGGATGGAGAGATCGTTGAGGAATCGATTAATCGCTTTGTCAAATGTGAAAGGCGAAAACTTGGATGGTCAACGATCCAATTTAAAATTTGGTGAAATTCTCCGAAAAATTGTTTGGCTGTCTGTTCATCAATGAGACTGGCATCATAGTGAAGCATACATGCAAGCCCCAGGGTATGTTCAACAATTTCTAAGCTGAGATTTACGGTCCCATATCGGTAATCGAAAGGGAATTCATCGATTGATAGTCCTGGTATATCCACCCTTGCTTCCGGAAAATTCCTTAATTGGATGGCAGCCTGAATCAAAGGTGTGTACCCGGCCCGTCTTGGAGGGTTGAGAATCTCGATCAACCTTTCAAATGGTAAATCTTGATGGTCATATGCACGCAAGGTTGTTTCTCTAACCCTCTTCATGACTTCAATGATCGTTGGATCTCCAGCTAATTGCGTGCGCATGACCAGGGTATTGGTAAAGAGCCCGATGGCGTTTTCTAGATCGGTATGTTTTCGACCAGCAACGATGGTGCCGACCAGAATATCGGTTTCTTTGGCTTGAATGGATAGCGTGATTTTGTAGGCCGCCAGGAGTGTCATAAAGAGAGTGCATCCTTGCTTCCTGCCGAGTTCATGCAAGCGGTGGGTCAAGTCATCCGATATTGATAGATGAAGTGTTTCGCCACGAAACATGCGTTTCTCATGGAATGAATCCTCGCTCACCAGGCTGAGATGTGAGGAGGCGCCTTTAAGCCCAGATCTCCAAAATGCTTCTAGATGTGATAGACGTTCCCCTTGCAGAAATTCCCTTTCCCATTGGGCGTAATCCGGATATTGAATTGGTCTTTCAGGGAGTGGGGAGGGCTTCCTCAACGAGAATGCTTTGTACAGGGACGAAAACTCCTGGAGGAAGATCTGCTCTGACCATCCATCGAAAGCGATATGATGGGTTGTTAAAAGCAGGATATGATCCTCCTGATCCATCTGAATCAGGATGGGACGCAACATAGGGTCTTGCTCCAAATCAAATGGAATCTTCGTCCTTTCTCTGCAAAGGCGGATTGCTTGAGCTTCTTTCTCCTCCTGGGACAAATTAGAGAGGTCAGCTATAGGTAACTCCAGGCTCTTATGGGGTTGAATTTTTTGGAATGGTTTTCCATCTATGGATGAGAATGTTGAGCGGAGGACCTCATGTCTGCGTACGATCTCGTTAATACAACGTTCGACAATTGTCCTATCAAGGCAGCCTCTCAAACGAAGTGCCCAAGGTCGATTGTGGATGGTTAATGTTGGTTGCAGTTGACGGATGAACCAAAGGCTTTCTTGTGAGAAGGAGAGCGGATAGAGGATGTCTTTGTATCTGGGACCGGTTGGGATCGTGCGAGGAAGATCCTGTTGAGCTGCTCGAAGTCTTTGTTCGAGAATCGCTTTTTGTTCATCTGAAAGTTTTGACCATCTTTCTGGCGGTTTACCCTCTGGCATACTTTCGCTAACCCTCATCTCATCAAAGATGAACAACGTGTTCTATGTTTTCTATCTCGGAGTGATGATTACTCTATTGAAGAAGCTTATCTTGAACAATTTCAGCTTGCTCTGCAATTGATGGGGCTTCGAAAAAGTCAAGCAAACTGATCTCAACATCCAATTTCTCCCGGATGCGTGAGACCAATTGCAGTGCGAGCAGGGAGTCCCCACCTACCGTTAAAAAATGATGCATGACACCGACACGTTGCAGATTGAGGACCTCACACCAAATGCTGGCTAATGCCTCTTCCACGGGATCGCGAGGAGCGATAAATGTAACCTCCGATTCTGGATCAACCGGCTGTTCACCTGTTATTCCTAATTTCTCGGCAAGACCGATCCTCTGAAGTTTCCCGGTTGGTCCTTTTGGAATTTCATCCAGGATGATAATACGTTTTGGGACTTTGAAGTATGCAAGATGCTCGTTTACAAATCTTCGGAGTCCATTCTCTGTTATTGATTCGTCCTTCAAAACAACTGCGGCAGCAACATCCTCGCCCAGGTTGGGATCAGGCATGGCAAAGGTGACCGCCTGGAGGACTTGAGGATGTTCTAACAGGAGCTCATCGATTTCTCGCGGTGAAATTTTCTCTCCGCCCCGGTTGATGATTTCTTTAATTCTGCCGGTAATGAATAGATATCCATCCGAGTCAAGATAGCCTTGATCCCCTGTGCGGAACCAGCCATGGCTGAATGCGTTCTGGTTCGCTTCTGGGTTGTTTGCGTATCCATCCATGACATTGGGCCCACGGATGACGATCTCGCCAACTTCTTCCATGGATAATACCTCATCGTTATCCTCTACCATAATTGCAACTTCCACACCGGTCGGCATACCAACAGAACCTGGTTTTCGCTGACCAGGAGGTTGAGGGTTGCAGGTCATCTGATGGGATGCTTCTGTCATTCCATAGGCTTCAACAACAGGAGCATGGAAAACACGTTCGAGTTCAGCCATTACCTGAGGAGGCAATGAGGCTGAGCAGGATCGAATGAATCGAAGCTGGATTTGATCGAGAATAGACTGGTTCTCGGATGCACGCGCAAGCACAGCCTGGTGCATGGTAGGGACTGCGGTATACCATGTAGGTTCATGATCTGCAAGCCACTCGAAAAACTGAGAAGCATAAAATCCAGGTGTACAAATGACGCTCGCCGCGGAGGTGATGGTGGCGAGTATAGATGCCATTAAGCCGTGGATGTGAAAGAGAGGCATCACATTCAGACAGCGATCTTTTTGAGTCAAGGATAGTGATCTTTGGATGTTCTGAGCGGATGCGATTAGATTGCGGTGTTTCAAAGGCACAATCTTGGGTTTGCTTGTCGTACCCGAGGTATGTAAAACAAGCGCAACATCGTCCGATTCTGCCATCCCTATTTTCGAGGGAGATGTCCTTGCCTCCCCATGAATTGAAAAGGATCCAGATGGAAGACTATAGGCAGGAATTAATTCAAGCAGGGGAATATTGAGGTTTTGAGCTACATCGCGCACGACACTTTCCCTATCGGATTGAACGATGATGGCGCTGACATTCAGATCGGTTAAATAATATTCAAATTCTGATTGGCGATAAGCAGGATTTAAAGGTGCGCTTGTAGCGAATGATGATATGGATAAGAAGGCAACAGCCATCTCAGGGCTGTTGGGAAGAACAATAGCGAGGCGGTCGTTACGACCCAAACCAAGCGAATTTAACTTCTCACCCATTTC
>Ga0180438_10010868_pt1 | contig 11097 bp, 7 predicted proteins | sample SS_ome_12_FD_132455 | JGI IMG/M metagenome (GOLD analysis project Ga0180438, IMG submission 132455) | Hypersaline lake sediment archaeal communities from the Salton Sea, California, USA - SS_3_D_2 metaG | ecosystem: Environmental > Aquatic > Non-marine Saline and Alkaline > Hypersaline >... | reverse complement strand
GCTCAGCGTCTACGTGCCGGCTGTCCGAACTCGAAGACGCCTCCACTTTGCATTCGAGGCGGAAACGCCCCTTGTCCGCCTCCGGGACCGGCCAGGCTTTCAGGCGTTGGCGAGCCTGCGCGTCGCTTTTCAGGTGTGCGTCCCAGAAAGCGGTGGTCACGTCCCGAACAAACGTGGCGGGCCCGGGGTCGATTTCGTCGCCGGTGCAGAGCCCTGCGTAACCGCCGTCCATGCCTTCGATCCAGAGCAGGTACTTGTCGCCGGGCTTGGCGAAGCGGTACGGTTCGGTGCGCCACTCGGCCGGGTTGGAGGTCCTGCGGCTGGGCGTCCCGGAAGCCGCCGCCACCAGCATGGGCTTGTCGATCTCCTCCCAGGAGTTCTCGTTCAATTCCTGCCCGCTACCCTGGGGTGAAAGCAGTATTGCCGCATCCACCCGCGGATCCATGAAGTCTGCCGTTTCGTTTCCCGGCCCGAAGCCCGTCCCTTTCATTCCCGCCAGCGCACATGTGGCATAGGCGCCGATCAGATGACCGCCCGCACCAATTCGCGTGGCATCCATCCTGGAGGCCAACTTGGGAACCTTGCCCTCAATCTCTCCCAGGGAATCGATTATGAAACTCATGCCCCGGGCGCGATCCCTCCAATCCTCGCCCATTCTGCCGGTATCGGCATGATCCGCCTGAAGCACCAAGTATCCGTTGGCTGCCCAGTGTTCAGCCAGTGGCTTGAAATCGTCCCGGGTGCGCCGCACCGCGTGTGCAAGCAGGATAATGGGAAACGGCCCATCCGCCTCGGGATAGGTGATGCGCAGCGTCAAATCCTTGTTTCGCTGCGCATCGTGAAGCACGAGTTCCTCGATGACGGCAACGGGGTGCGGTCCTCTGACCGGAAGACTGGCAGGCTCGGCGCCGCGCCCTGCTGCGGGCGTCGTCTGGCTGCCCTGGCGCTGGCCAGAGCGTTCCAGGCCGGGGCGGGGGCCTTCCTTTGTGCGTTTGCCGGCGCCGTCGCGGTCGATCCGCTCGAAAATGGTCTTAAGGCGGTCGGGCGACTCTTCCCGGGAGAGCGTTTGGTCGTTGTCCCTGTCGAACAGGCTCATCAGCCGGGTAGCCCTGTCCTGAGTGGCAACCTCTGGCTGCACGTTATTGTCACTAGGCGTCGGTTTCGGCCTTTGGCTCGAGGCTTTCGCCGCTCCCGCAAGCTTCTGCTCCTGCATGCATTCGCCCCTGGTTTCCGTTTCCAGCGCCTCGTTCCGGAGCCACTGCCGGGCCTTCGCTTCGCCTTTCAGGTAGGCGTCAAGAAACGCGGTGGTCGCCTGTTGGATCCAGAGGTGATGCCGCGGGTCGCGTTCACGGGCCAGGTAGAAGGGAACCGAGTCGGTAAAGGCGTTATGCTCGGCGTCCCTGATTTCGACCAGGAATTTGTCGCCGGTTGGCAGGCCGTCGAAAGGTATGCGGGCCAGGTTGGGATTGGCTCGGGCTGCGGGTAACCAGTTGAAATCACGCGTTCCGGTCACCATCAAGGTTGGGACCTCGATGCGAGCCCACGAGGCCGCATGGAGGGGCCCCCCGCGCCGGGCGCCCGGCTGCGGCGAGAGCGCAATCGCGCACTTGAACCGCGGGTCGATGAAGGTGGCGTCCTGTTTCTCCGGCAGATTGGCGCGCAATCCGACCATGGCCAGGGCGGTCGTTGCGCCCGCGCATTGTCCTGCCACCGCAATCTGGTCCGCCGCCAAGCGACCCTTTACCAGTTGGCTTCCGGGATCGTTGCTCAGCAGCTTGTCCAGGACGAAGCGAACGTCCTCCGGCCGGAGGTGGAAGTCCTTGACGCCGCCCATCCCCAGCAGCCCTTGCTCATCGACGGCCTTGCGGTCGCTGCCAGGGTGGGTCAGAAACACCGCGATGTAGCCATGCTCAGCCCAGTGCGTTCCGAGATAGGTGAAGGCCTCGCGCGATTCGCCGCCGCCATGAGAAAACACGACAAGCGGAAACGGTCCGTTGCCATGCTTGCGATCGGGCGCGTAGATGCGGACGGGCACTTCGCGGTTCCGGGAGCCGTCCATCCAGGTCGTGTCCTCGGTAGCCGCGGTCCAATTTCCGTGAGCGGGCGGAGATTCACCGTCGCTGCCAGCAGCTTCCGTTGCCACGGAAAGCGTTGTGAGCATCCAAAGGAAAGCGGCAAAGAAAGGAGCCCGTGCCGTCCAATCGCGTTTGAAGTTGTCTATTTGCATGGCCAAATACCTCGTTTTCGTTTGTATCCTTATTGATTGCCGCTGCGTCGTTCCAGAATCGGGCGTAGTTCTGCTGCGCCGAGTGTTCCGTCACCGTCTCTATCGAGACGATCAAACCATCGCCTGAGTTGAGGTCCGGCTTCGTCCCGGCCAATCTTGCCGTCGCCGTTCCGGTCGATTTGCCGGAGGATCAGATTGAGACGTTGGTCGCTGTCGCTCGGCCGTCGCGGGGCGATGTCCGGCGACTGGCCCGTCAGCAGCAAACTCAGGAACGTGTAATCGTCGAAGCGATCGCCCTTGCTGTCTCCCTGCCGGAGGGCGACCATCTTGAGTGACGGAATCACATACATGCGGCACTTGCCGGCACCCAGCGCGGCAAACAGGTCACTGTGGCCGCCGCGGTAGATCCATCCTGCCTTGTCGCCCGGCTCCGACCTTTGCGCGGCAACACCGACGCCACCTTGCCCACCTGGCTGGTTCAGCCACAAAGCCAGCCCATGGCCGGGATTGGTGTGGCTGGGCTTGATGAGCTCTTCCAGCAGGTCCTTTCTCACGATCTGTTTCCCGTTCCACTCGCCACCCTGGAGCAGCCATTGGCCGTACTTCACCCAGTTGCGGGCGGTCAGGTGCGCGCCGTTGGGGATGTGCGGATTGCCCGAGGCGTCATGTACCCAGTCGCCAACCTTCACACCGATCGGATCCAGGATGCGCTGCTTCAGGTAATCGAGCGGCGTCTGTTTGCGCGCCGCCAGCTTGCGTTTCATGATCTCGCCGAGAACGTAGTAGCAACTGGGGCCGTACTGGAACGTCGCGTCCGGCTCGCGCGCCGCTAACACCCCGATCGCGTGCTTGTAGAGGTCCGGCGCAAGCGTCGGCCGGTCATGGCCCTGAAGGTTGACGACATCCTGCACCAGCCCGGCACTGAGGGTGAGCAGGTGGCGCAGCGTGATCCGACTCTTGCGTGGGTGCTCCCTCCATTCGGGAAGCGTCTTGGCGGCAAGTTCGTCGTACGATTCAATCAGTCCCTCCTCGATCATGGCGGCAATCACTGGTCCCCAAAACCCCTTGGTAGCGCTGTGCAGGTGCGTAGCCATTTCTGGCCCGAAGCCGTTGTCGTAGCGTTCGAAGACGAGCTTGCCGTTTGCCATGAGGATCACCGCGCGGCCGTTGTTTCTTGCTGAGTAGTCCGCGGCCACTTCGCAGTGAAGCTCGTCGGAAATCCTCGCACCCGTCTCGCCTTGGGCTCTGCGGGTCGCGTCGGCCTCCGCACCACCCACATGGCTAGTGCTGATCGACGCGAACGCTAGCCAGAGGCCCCCGACGACAAGGCGTGAGTGAAGTCGTCTCATTTGTACTGTGACCTCGCTATATGGCTTTCGCGAGAGGCGGTTCGTAGTGTTTCATTTCTGGTCACTCGCTTGTCGGTTCTCGACAATCCAGCCCTTTGCCAAGGGCCCAATCCAGTTCTCCAAGAGCACTCGCCGTCGATCAGACCGAGATTCGCGTGTCAGGACTCGGTCCGACTCCCTTACGTGGCCTTCCAGGCGATACTGCGATTCATCGGGCAAACGCGCATCCACGAGCGTGAAGGTGATTGTCGCGGAACCTCGCCGCGGGGCGAGCCGTTGCACAACCAATCGGCGAACGGCTTTGGTTTCCTGATCCACTTCAATCGTTACGTCTCGCACCCAGCCGCGGTTGGAAGATTTGGGTGTTGCCTTGATGACACGTGTTGTGCCCTCCGTCACCGGCCTTTCGAGCTCGTGCCCCTCAAGAACACCTTGAAGGAGCGATTCCAGATTCAAGCTGTAGAGATCGGCAATGTCCTGCAGCATTGGCCCCACCTCATCGGGTTCAATGCGCATGCCTCGCCACCGACCTAGAGCCACCCAGATCTCGCCATCCTCCTCGCGTCCGAAACATAGATCACCACGCAGGCTCATGATCTCCACCCAGAAGCTGTTGCCGAGGGTCGAGACGCGCACGTCCTTTGGCAGAGCAGAATGTACCGCGGGTGGGTCGCCCCGCTCGACGTTGACCGCGTAGACGCGTTCCACGGATTCCGCATGAGCGTGAACTGCCGCCTGCACAATTCGAGTCGCATCGGCGAAGGCTTCCTTCTCCGTACGCCCCGCGACTATTGCGACCACCAAGATCAGTGCCGCAACAGCCACGATCCAGCTTGCGTTACGGAAATACCAACTTGCGGGACGTCTCCTGCCATTCGGCGCCAGTATCGTCTTTCGATGCACCGCGTCCGTATCAGAATTCGGACTGGCGGCTGTGACCTGTGGATCGGCCACTAAGTCAATAAGCGTTGCTAGCGAATCGCGACTGAGGTCTTCACTCAATAGAGAATCGAGGATCAGGTGGTCTACAACAAGACTCGTACTACTCGTTTCGGATAGCACGAGTTCGTTCAATTCGTCCAGGTTTTCCCGTGATGGCTCGCCATCGACGAGTTGCGAAATCAGGTGACCAGTCCGGTCTTCCTGCGATTGGCGGTCTGTCATGATGCGCCTCCCTCGGACGACAGTTGGCGTTGGATGCACTCCAACAGAACTGCTCGAATCCGGTAGAGCGTCTGCCGGACGGCCCCCGCAGACCGCCCCACGGTCTCTGCAATCCGGTCGATGGCATGACCATCGACATAGCGCAAGTCGATTAGCTGTCTCTGCGGTGGGGGCAGCTTATTGAGACATCCTTCAAGTGCCTCACGACGGGCGTCGAGTTCTTTGAGTCGATGCTCGGCGACATCCGCCAACCGTTCAACGGTCGCCAAGTCGAAGACAAGCCGCTCCCGACCGTAGCTGCGAAGCTGATTCAGCACCTTGTAGCGAGCAATCTGGCTGGCCCAGGCCCAAAAATCGGTTTCCTGGTTGAACTCGTCTGCCTTCTCCCACAGTACGGCGTTGATGTTCTGCAGAACATCGTCCACGTCGCTACGCCGGACGAGCAGACACCGCACAAAGGCCCTCAGGCGCGACTGACAACGGGCAATCTCCCGAACAATGACTTCTTGGGACGCTTCGCTCACGACGTGCTCTCTCGGCAAAAGGGGGCCTCCACTATGGCTAATGTCGCCACCTCCCGGATTGTCAACAAGTGATTGAAGATTTCCCCGGCTGGGGACCCCTGTGTCCTCTCGGGAGTGGTGTAGAGCCATGCCCCCGTATGGCTGAATGCAAGGCCCTCAGGGAAGCTAAAACGGGGAAGCTAAAACGGGTCGAGAGTCTTTGTTTTGCATGCTGGCTTAGGGCGCGCTCGACCGTGGCGAGGGACGTGCATCGAAAGGCCCGCTGCTTGGCCCGAGGGAGATGGATCACGATCCGGCGATCGATCGGGAAACGCGGCTCCACCCCGCGGCTAGCTGATCTGGGTGTAAATTCAATCCTCGCTCCAGCCCCCGGTCGCGAAAAGAACCGGCTCGAACGCCCGCGGCAGGCACGAAGCGGCGGTCGCAGGCGACTGGCTACGCCGGGCCTTGATGAACGGGCTTGGTGATGGATTTCGAGAGGGCTACTGCGGTGGGGTTCAACGTCGCCCTGCCCCAGGCGACCTCCAACGGCAGTCGCGAGAAATCCACGATGCACCCGTCCCGGCTGTAAGAGCTCAAATCGTGGCACGAACCCATGAAGATACAATCGACCGGGCAGGATTCCGTGCAGAGGGCGCAGAACATGCACTTCGCGTAGTCCACCGTGTAGGAGGTGATCCGGAACCCCTTTCGGCCGGCCACCTTCTCCTTGCCGATGTAAATGCAGCCCACCGGACAATCCCGGGCGCAGCGCTCGCATGCGATACAGGTGGTCAGATCGTAGCGGTGGAAGCCCCGATATCGGGGCGCGACCTCGACCGGCCGCTCGGGAAACTCGTAGCCTTCCGTGAAAGCCCCTCGCTCGGGGCGGTGGGTCCGAATCCAGCAGCGGACTGTGACCCACAGTGCGACCGCCACAGTCGCCACGGCCGCCGCGATGTTCCGTAGCCAGTGGACAAACGCCGCCAGCCGGCCGTCAACTCCGGGTTGCATTTTCTGTCTGACGATGAGCGTCCGCACGCGGAAAGACCTCTTGCCGTACAGACAATCGGTCCGAAAGACGTGCACCTTACGGGCAGCGAAGGAAATCGACCACCGGAGGAACCGACGATTATATCGGCGCCTCCGGCTGTCACAAGCAGCCGGCCCGCGCCCCAGCGCCGGGCTCCAACCCGAAACGGCGAAGGAAGACCGACTGGGGGCGGAGCAAACGGGGGGCAAGGCGTATTTGCACAGGGTCAAAAGCCACACTAGACCGCTCACTTGGGGGGCATTCAGGCTTGGCAGTGGATTCGGCCTGCCATCCCGGGGGAAAGGAAGCGGGGCCCAGCTTTTCGCTCCTAAATATAATTCTTGGTGAAACTTGCGAGTTTTCGAGTGACGGTTCAACCCGTTGGGAAGCTTTTCCGATCGCGTTAACGGCGCGAGGCATACGAATTGTGTGCCAAAAGCAGCCGAATTGCCGATCGAAATTCAGCTTCTGGGGGGCCGCTAGCTTGACGTTGGCCACTTAGCAGCGTATGCTGAATTGACGGTGATCCCGTGCGCCGGCGCGACCGGGGCACGTTTGAGGGGCTCCCGTCCGGAGCCCCTGCAGGAGGTCGAGGTCAGAAGGACGAAGGATGTTAGTGCTTTCTCGCAAGAAGAACGAGAGTATTGTCATTAACAATGACATTACGATCGTGGTAGTCGAGATCCGCGGTGATAAGGTTCGCTTGGGGGTCGAGGCGCCCAAAGAGGTGCCGGTCCACCGCCGCGAGGTCTTCGACGCCATCCGCCGTAACGAAGCAGCCGCGGGCAAGAAGGGACCCGATCCAGCGAATCCGGCAAAGACCGCCGGCGACGCCTAGGATCGACCCTCGGGTTTGCAGGTTCTGCTTCGCCCTTCTTCCCTCCTGCTGTATTTTTTCCTGCTTTTGGCCGCGCTCTTCGTCTTTGCGGCTGGCATTGCGGGTGGTTGGCATCATGCCCACTTGACGAGCGGCTTTGCTTCCAAGTATACAAGGCGATTCGGCCATTCGTGCCGCACCCATCCGGCCCCGTCGTCTAGCCTGGTTAGGACACAGGCCTTTCAAGCCTGCAACACGGGTTCAAATCCCGTCGGGGTCACTTTCTGGCTGTTGGAGCGAAGCGAGAGGGTGATTTTGGCCCCGGCTTTCGCTTGCCCGTGGATGCCCTTCTCTTAAGAGCCCCCCAGGGTCCCCCAACGTGGACATTTCCTATGACGCCGTATTGGTGGTCTCTTTTGGCGGTCCGGAAAGGGCTGAAGACGTTCTCCCGTTTCTGGGCAACGTGCTCCAGGGCGCCAACATCCCCGAAGAGCGGCTCCGCGAGGTCGCGTCGCACTACGACCATTTCGGCGGAGTCAGCCCACTGAACCAGCAGGTCCGCGCCCTGCTGGTGGCGCTGATTTCGGAGCTGAACGGTTACGGCCTGAAGCTTCCCGTTTACTGGGGAAACCGCAACTGGCATCCCCTGCTGAGCGATACGCTCTCACAGATGGCCGGGGACGGCGTCAAGAGGGCCTTGGCATTTGTCACCTCGGCATTCGGCTCCTACTCCGGCTGCCGGCGGTACCTGGAAGACATCGATCGGGCCCGCCAGGAGGTCGGCGGCGCCGCGCCGCAGGTGGAGAAGCTGCGGCTGTTCTACAACCACCCGGGATTCGTCGAGCCGATGTCGGAGCAGGTGGCGGCCGCGCTGGCCGACGTGCCCGAGGATCGCCGCGACTCCGCCCATGTCCTCTACGCTGCCCACAGTATCCCTCTCGCCATGGCCCGGCGGTGCGAGTACCAACTCCAGTTGGAAGAGACTTGCCGGCTGGTGTCCGAACGAGCGGGGCTTTCCGACTGGCAGTTGGTCTTCCAGAGCCGCAGCGGGCCGCCCTCGCAGCCCTGGCTCGAACCGGACATCGACGACCATCTCCGGCAACTGGCCGCCCGGAAGATCCGTGACGTGGTGGTCGTGCCGGTCGGGTTCCTGTTGGAGAACATGGAAGTGGTGTTCGACCTCGACGTGGAGGTCGCCGCCCTGTGTGAGGAGCTGGGGCTCGACATGGTCCGCGCGGCCGTGGTGGGCAGCCACCCCCGCTTTGTGCGGATGATCCGCGAGTTGATCGTCGAGCGAATGGACAAGAGCACCGACCGGCCGGCGTTGGGGAGCGACGGGCCGAGCCACGACGTCTGCCCGCCCGACTGCTGCCTGCCGGCGTGACGCGGCCGTGCCGGGCGCGGCGCGATCGATCAAGTCGCCGCACTTTCCGCCGGCTGCCCACGCGTCTCAATCCGTGCGAACGTGCCGCCCGCCACCGGCCTCGACGGCCGTGCGTGCGTGCTTGGGCAGACACGACTTCTGAAGAGACTGCCGTGCGGCGGAGCTCGCCCGCTAAGGTTTGCCTAATCGACGCACCCACTCAAGATTCCTCGAAAGATCATCCCGCACTGCGGCCGTTTGCTTGCGGCGCGCCTGCGGCGGTGTATTCTATTTCAGGTCGTCGGTTGGGCGCTCACACGGGCGATGAGAGACCGCTTATGCCCAGGATCGCAGCAGCAATCTCCGTTTTGGTCGCCGCGGCCTTCTCGATCGGGTTCAACGTCGCCCGCTACCCGATCGTTTCGGAAATGGTAGTTTCCCCGGAAACTTCTGCCCCGTCGATCGAACCGGCGCGACCGGTTGCGGCGGAATCCGGCGGCGGGCCGTCTTTCGACGCCGCGTGGGCGGACTCTCCCGAAGCCTGCAATAAGACGGCCAACGCGGGACGGATCACAGCCTCGATCCCAGCCGGCACGGCAAGTCGACGCGGCGGATCCTATTCGTACGACGACGAGTCTCGCTGGAGAAGCGGCGACGAATCATACGATACCTGGGACTACGAATCGTCGTACGGGTCGCCTCAATCCGACTCGCAATCGCACGCTTACGACGATTACGACTCATACTCTAACGGAGAGTCGGAAACATACTCCTACGACGACTCCAATTCAGATTCCTACGACAACTCCGACTCGTACTCGTATAACTCTGATTCCTACTCGTACGACGACTCCGACCCGTACTCGTACGACGACACGAATTCGGACGATTACGACGACTACGAGTCGGATTCTCACGGCGGCTACGATTCCTACTCCAGTAGCCATGACGACTCCTACTCCAATCGCCGCTTCAGCTCGAACGCGTACGGTGCATACGCCGCAGACACCGCGGACGAGGACGCCAGGTACGCCGAAAAGCCGACGAGAAGCTCAGATCGGACTTCCCAGTCGACCGTCAGGCGGGGCAAGAACGTGAAGAAACCGGACGCGATGGTGCGGGGCCCCGGCGGTGGAGCCGGAAACGCCTGGAACGCCGCCAAGTCGGTCGAGGACCAGGATGAACCTGAGTACGGATACGGCCATGCTTGGGGCAGCGAACCCCGCAGCACCGTCCGAAGGCTGCCGGCGGCGGACGACTGGACTCCCAGTCCCCGCGCCGACGACCGGCCGCGTCCCGGGCCGCCGATCGCCGGGTATCCGTCCACCGGCGTTGAGTAGCTTCCGGCGGGAAGTTGCCAGGGATCGGCCCTTCAAACCCACCGGCTGCCACCCGTGGGCTTCGCATTTCGACCGGCGCTCTGCTAGACTGGACTGCCGTTGCGACGGCTGAAGCCATTGCGCAGGGAGGGCAGTCGAGATGGGCGCGAGCAACCGGCGTATTCTGGGCGGCGCGGCCGCGATCCTTGTTGTTGTGGTTCTCTCGCCGGGCAGGGCGGCGCTTGCCGCGACGCTCGAAGTCGGCACCGGAAAGCCCTTCGCGCGGGTCGAGGAGGCCAATGCCAAGGCCCGGCCGGGCGACGTGATCCTCGTCCACCCGCTGCCCGGCGGAGAACCCTACCGGAAGACCGGCGTCTACGTCCGCCAAAGCAACCTCACGTTTCGCGGCGTGCCGGGAGCGGACGGAGGGCGCGTCCGGATCTCCGCCGAGGGATTCCACCCAAGCGGCCGCGGAAGCACCCCGCGAGCGATCTTCCAATTCAACCCCGGCACGGACCAATGCCTGCTGCAAGGTTTCGAGCTTTTCGGCGCGCACAACGAAAGCCACAACGGCGCCGGTGTGCGGATCAACGGGGCCAATCACGTCACGATCCGCAACTGCGACATCCACGACAACGACATGGGCGTGATGTCCAATGGCGACGGCACGCCCCAGCGCGGCGTCAACCAGCGGATCGAGCACTCGACGATCCACCACAACGGCGATTACCGCCATCCCGGCTACAACCATAATTTGTACCTCGGCGGAACGAGCGTGACGCTGCACGGCTGCGAGGTCCATTCCAGTCTGACGGGCCACAACGTCAAGAGCCGCGCCCACCACACTCGCGTCGAGTACTGCTACGTCCACCATTCGGCCAACCGGGAGTTCGATCTAGTGGACGCCGCCGACACCGAGCGGCCCGAGAGCAACGCCGTGCTCCTCGGCAACGCGATCGTCAAGGACCCAAGCTGCAAAGGCAACCGCGGCGTCGTGCACTTCGGCCAGGACGGCGGACGGCGGCACGACGGCACGATTCACCTCGTCTTCAACACGATCGTCACACCTTTCATCTCGCCCCTGGTCGAGCTTTCTTCCCCGCCGGCCAAGGCCCGGCTGGTGGGCAACTTCATCCACGACGGCGGCGTGCGACAGGGCGGGCAGAAGATCGCCGGCGTGCGCGCCGGGGCCGCGATGGAGAACGTGACCGGCGAGCACAACTGGCTGAGCGGCGGCTTTGAAGGCGTCGGCCAGACGCGGCTGAGTCCCGAGACCAGCGTCTTCCAGCGCTTCCAAGGGCCGGTCTTCGTGGCCGCCGATC
>Ga0180438_10010867_pt1 | contig 11099 bp, 7 predicted proteins | sample SS_ome_12_FD_132455 | JGI IMG/M metagenome (GOLD analysis project Ga0180438, IMG submission 132455) | Hypersaline lake sediment archaeal communities from the Salton Sea, California, USA - SS_3_D_2 metaG | ecosystem: Environmental > Aquatic > Non-marine Saline and Alkaline > Hypersaline >... | reverse complement strand
CCAACTTCATTAGCGACTATCCAATCTCTTTTCATTTTCTTCTTACTTTATAATAGATTAGAAAAATTAATTAAAGAAGAATCTCCATCCAAAAGGGATTTGTCTTCTAATATACTTTTCACATATATTTTCATAGTCTTAATTTTCATTAGTGCCCTTTTTACTCATTCGGTCATTGCAATGGTATATTTTGGTTCTTTCTTTTTTATATTTTTAATATATTTTGTGCGAAACTATAGAAGAGGCATCGATTTTATAATATTATGTGTATGCTTAGTTTTATTTGTAGTTTTAGTTGAAACTACAAGCATTAGCGCTCATTGGTCAGGTTTAAATATTTTTAGCTTGCCGTGGTACTTTATGGTTGCCACAGGAATTATTGGGGCGCTTATTGTTTTAAAATTGCGAGCGGGGATTAGTTTTGACCCAGATAAGTTTCAATCTACTATTTCAGGGCTTAAACATGGATATTATAAAAAAATTGAAGATAAAATTTTATTTCCCTTATTCTTTTCATTTTTATTACTATTTCTAATTAGTTTTTTAGTTCTTAACCTCAATTTCTTTTACATTACTTTTTCAAAACTACTTATCCTTATTGAAACCTTCACTATGATCTTTTTTGGGATTTGGGGTATTTTTATCTTTCAAAAAAAGCCTAGGGGTAAAATATTATGGCTATGGCTCCTTGGAATAGGAGTATTATATGCAGGAGCATTAGCTTTAGATGTTTTTATATTAAGCTTTACTTTATCGGGCAGAATATTACTTATGATATCTCCGGTATTCATCTTTGGATTCATTTCCTATGTGTATAAATTAATTCAAGTAAGCACAATTAAAAAAATTAAAATCTTTATTTTAGGAGTTGTTATTTTTACATTTTTTGCCCAATTTACTGATCAATTACTTGATATTGATGATATCGAATATAGTCTCCATAGACGAGAAGTTTATTCTATTCAATACTATACGAACTATACGTCTGATTCGAATCATTTAATTTGTGAATTTGGTATTCCTTATGTGGTTATGTACTATGAATATCCATTTGATGAGAATAATAAAAGCATTTTCGTGAAAGATCTATTTAGTTATAAAATGGAACCGAAGGGATTTTTTAAACCCTCTGATCATTTCTATGCGAATGGTACTAATAAATTACAAGCGTTAAAGACGCAACTAAATACTGATGTGTATTTGTTATTAGATGATAATTATTTAGCATTTTCAGGATTTGAGGTATATGAAAGACTTACAGAAGCGGAAATGGCTAGTTATTATTATATGGATTATCTCAACCGAATAGCCTCCTGTAAAAGTGAGAATGGTATTGTATTTCCATATTATTGGGTTAGATAACGGTTTCAAATTCCTCAGAATCGGAAGGAGAAAATTTTTGCTGTAAAAGTATATCTTTATTTCCCGTGATATGAAACATCTTTGGAATCTTTCCCGCATAGCCAATTTTTTCTTCTCTACAAATAAATGCCCCATTCACCCCTTCTATATCATCAATTCTAGCTAATGCTTGTTGAATTGATTGTTCGATATCTTCTCCTTTTACAAGATTCCCGATTTTAGTAGCTGCCCCATCAGCGATAGTGGCATTTTTCGCAAAGACAGTAACCACATCCGATTGTCCTAAACTTATCGCATGACCGATTTTTGCGGAACTAGAGGCGATTCCCATCGGACAATCTTTTTTTTCGATTAAAAACCCAATGTTGAGATTTAAAGTATTATCTCCCGCATAGAGAGCGATCTTCATATCTTTCTCAGAATCAACAGCGATTTCTCCACCATTTTCCACTAACGCGACTTGTGCTGGATTAGGATTTGATGACGATTTGGTTTTCATAACTTCAAGCATGAGATCGGCAAATGCTCCTGCTACAGTAGCCATTGGTCCAACATCGCAGACAAACGCTCCCTTAGCCATTAGATTAATAATCTTGGATTCACTTTCTACTTTTATAGGGGAAAAAGTCGTCTGAAATTCGTTATGTGTGTGTATATAGCGTTCTAAAATTGCCCGATCAGAATAAAATTCTTTTTTCGCAGCTGCAATTGCTTTTTTCGATTCTGAAATGATGGTTATATCCGATTCTTTTTCGGTAAAATGGGATTTATAGAGGGTCAAACTTAATCGCTTTACGCAGTCTTTATAACTTAAACAGTGAGATTTATATTTAAATAAATATAAATATCGTAGATATTATTATTTATGCAAAACGTCTATAAGAATCATATATGAACCAAATAAATTATGATGATATTATCTCCCAATTAAAAAAAGAACTCAATTCCGAATGCGCAATTGCAAATCGTTATGGAATTATATTGGGATCTAAAATTAAAGAATTTGCGAAAGGAAAGGTTATTCCTCAGAAGATTCTCTCACTCATCTCAAATTCACAAGACATTGCAAAAGAACTCAATCTCAATCGCATAAATTCGTTTGCTATTGAAGCACAAGAGTATAATTATTTGTTCACATTTAATGATGAATTAATCCTCATCTCAAAAGTAGATTTAGATGTAAATTTGGCTAAATATATGCCGAGTATCAGTGTTTTTTTGAAGAAACTCAGTGAGAGTACAAAGGATATTGAAATAAATGAGTTCTCCGTATTTGACTTCTCCAAGGAAATTAGTAAAATTCAAGAGACTCTTGAAGAGGAGAAAGGAAGGGACAAAAAATATTCCGTTATAAAAGATTTGGTTAAATATATTTCAGATTAACATTAATAGGGTTGAGGTACAATTTTAAGGCAAGTGTATATCTATAAAGGTAATGAATTACTCTATTATCGGCATTTTGGCAAAGCGCTAAAGCCAGATGTATTCGATTCCTTAGTCAAGGACTTAATGCAAGATGCTTTTAGTAAGGGTGGGAATAAGGTTGAGTATCATGATTATTATAAATATCGAATCTCATACATTTCAGTTACGGATTTTCAATTAATGTTTTTATTTGTAACTGGACTTACTGATAATTTTGACAATATTAAAAAAGAACTAACCAAGTGTAAAAAGGAGTTTTTGAATTTATTTGAAGATATCATTCAGCATAAGTATGACTCTAAAACTTTTGAAGTCTTTGATCCCACTATTGATTCTATACATCGAAATTTGCGTCCCAAAATTTCGTTAGTAGGTTTTTCAGGAGTAGGAAAAACAACTATTACTCGTTTGATTAAGGCTGAGGAAATTCCCATGCAACATATTCCAACCATCACAGGAGATATCGCAACTATTAAGATTGGTAAATTACACTTCCACCTTTGGGATTTTGCCGGGCAAGAACAATTTAGTTATCTGTGGAATAATTTTATCAAAGGGAGTGATGCTGTTCTTTTAATAACTGATTCTTCCTTAGAAAATGTAGAAAAAAGTAAATTTTTCTTAGAGCTTATTAAAGAACAAGCTCCAAACGCCCATACGGCCATTATCGGTAATAAACAAGATCTAGAGGAGGCAATGAAACCAGAACAGATTGAGAAAATTCTTGGATTAAAAACGTATTCCATGATTGCAAAAAATCCTGATAATCGTGATAGAATGATCCAGATTGTGGCGGATATATTAGAAATGAGTGCTGAAGTTTCCCCTCTCCTCAAACCATTATTAGAAAGAGATACTTATATAGAGGAAGCTACACAAGCTTTACAAAATGCGGAGTTTGATAAATCTGCTCAGCTTTTTGAAAAAATAAGCGATTTATGTATAGAATTAGGTGATGATTCCCTAGGGCGGGAATTTTATGAAAAAGCCCAAAAAATCCGTTCAATGCTGGAAAAAGCAACTTCAGCTATTCCTGAAGCGACGACAAAAGAAGAACCAAAAATAGAGGAACCCAAAAAGATAGAAGAGAAACCAAAAATAGAAGAAGAGAAGAAAACTGAAAAAGAAATTACGCCAGAAAAAGAACTCCCTCAGCCCCCTGTTAAAGAAGAAAAAGAAATAGAATCAAGTGTTATAGAAGAAGAAGTAGGGCAAGAAGATAAGGCAGCTACTAAACTTAAACCCGTGAAAGTACCCACTCCTCCCCCACCCCCTCCAAAACCACCTGTAAAATCCGAAGCCAAACAATTATCAGAAGAAGTTAAGAAGGAAGAAGAGAAGCAAATCTCTCCTGAAAAACTTGAGGAGCCAACTTCATTAGTTAAAGAAAGTACATTTAAAAAAATCGATAGTGCAATCGAGGAAAGTAATGAAGCAGTAAAGGAAATGCAAGTGCCAAAAGCCCCTCAAAAGATGGGTTTGGAATTAAATCCGGAGGATTTTATGGTAAAACAACGTCCTAAAACGGTCACTGAAGTCCCGAAAGATGCAAAACATAAATTAAAAACCTCACCGTATGCCCATGTCAGTAATACGGTAAAAGGCAAAACACCAGTTCCTGTAAATCCTGTGAATATGATAAAACCAAAATCATTCATCCCACCAAAACCCCAAGGACAACAAGCAGCTAAACCAAGCATGAAAGAACCTCAACCTCCCCAAAAAGAGAAGTTAAAAACGCCTTTTGCTTCTAAGAGCTCTTCAAAACCTCCAACACCGGTTTCAAAACCAGTTCTACCAACATCACCTCTCGAATCAATAAAAACTCCTCCAAAAGTAGCTTCGAAGCCTTCTGACATACCTATGCAAGTAAATCCAATGAGCAAACCCGTACCCATAACTCCTGAGCCTAAAATAAGTTCAGAGCCCCTTAAAGAAACCCAACCGCAAGTTGTTGACTCACAAATAGAAAAAACTAAGATAGATTCTAACCAAAAATCTGCGCTTGAAAAATCCTTGATGGATTTAAAAGTAAAAAAAGCAAATATTTCAAAAATGGCATTAGATTTAGATATGAAAGAATTAACTGGAGAAATTACACCCGAAGAACTCGAAGAAAAGAAAACTAAACTGGAAAAAATTGAGGGAAATATCAATAAACAAATTCAAGATATTCAAGAGATGTTAAAATAACTCTTTTTATTACCTTTAATTTAAGAAAGAAGAAATTAAGGTAGAAATTATTTATGCGATACTACTTTAAATCAATTTAAGGCTACGCTTTTACCACTCAACTGAGGTGTAAGTGATGAATCTGGTTATTATGAAATTTGGAGGAAGTTGCTTAGTAAATAATCATGCTTTTAACAAGATCATTGAAATTTCACAACTTTATCGAAATGAACAGAAGATCTATATTAGTTCTGCTTTTAATGGAGTGACTGATATCCTTTTAAAAATGGCTAAACGAGTTTCTCAATCAATGGAGATTGATAGTGATATGGCTCTATTAGAAAAACGTCATTTTGATATTATTGAACAAATCTTTCAAGAAGAAAGCGATTTTTATTTTAATGCGAAGGATTGGGTTGATGAGAATTTAAGTACCTTAGAGGAAATTTTTGCGGATATTGAAGAATTCGGTTTTGAGCCTTATTATCAAGACAAAATAATTAGTTACGGAGAAATTTTGTCTACATATATTTTAAACCAATTTTTACTCAGTAAAGGATATGATTCCATTTATATTCCCGCCAATGAAATCATCATTACGAATGATGAATTTACTAATGCTTATCCCTACTTTGATTTGACCAGCTCACGTGTAATGAAACATATTGCTCCTCTTTTAGACAAACCAAATAAAAACTTAATAATCTGCATTACGGGATTTATTGGGAGAAATAAAATTGGTTACACTACTACTTTAGGAAGGGGGGGATCTGACTATACCGCAACGATCTTAGCACGTTCTCTTTCAGAAATTGGAATCTCTCAAGAAATAAAAGTAATTTTATGGAAAGATGTGGATGGTATTTTAGCAATAGATCCTGAATTTGTACCGAAGTCATCTCTGATACGATATTTAGATTATGATGAAGCGAAACATATCGCCAATTTTGGAGCAAAAGTACTTCATCCTAAGTGTTTAGAAGCTATTGAAAAGCTCAATATCCCCTTAGAGATTCGAAATTTCAATAGGCCCACTGAACGAGATAAGTTTACGACAATCTCTCCTAAATCTGATAAAAATCAGATAAAGGGAATTTCTACAGTACAAGATGGCATTATTATAACAATTACTTCAGGAAGTTTAGTAGATATGCCTGGAATCTTAGCTAAGATCTTTAAAGTGATCAGTAAAAGTAATATAAGTGTTTCTTTAGTAGCCCAGAGTGCTACCGAAATTAGCACTTCATTTATTGTGAAAAAAGAAGATGCCGAGATGGCTATAAATTCATTAAAACAGTCAGAATACTTCTCTGAATTTTTCGAGATTAAATCTGAGGAAGTGGCAATCATTAATATCACTGGAGCAAGGGTATTAGATAATGAGACTAAGGTAAAGATATTTCAAGCATTTGCAAAAAAAGATATTCAAGTGAAAGCATTATCACAAAGTACAGACGAGATCAATTTTTCGATCGTTATTCAAAAACATAGTTTAATGAATGCCGTAACCGTACTTCATGATGATTTATGTGAAGAATTTGAATCTGTAAAATGCGAAGATAATATGAATTAATAATAAAGTATCTCAACTAGTTGTAAATAAAGTAAAAATATGAGCTTTATATTAGCTAGCTTCTAAGGAGTGCGAGAATCAATTATCCGTCGAGTTAACTCTGAGAAAGCCTCATCAACGTGAACTCCTGTTTTTGCTGAGGTCTCAATATAAATGCTTCCCTCTTTCTTAGCAAAAGCTTCGGCTTCCTTCCTATCTATCACTACTCCGACATCCTCTATCAGATCCACTTTATTCCCAATAAGTACGAAAGGAATATTTTCTCCAGCAAATTGTCGTATTTCTGTAAGCCACTTTCGTGTTTCAGTATATGTTTGTTCACGAGTTAAATCAAATACCAATAAAGCTCCTGCTGCACCCTTGTAGAAGGTTGAACGGATAAATTCAAATCTTTGTTGCCCTCCGATATCCCAAATAGAAAGTGTTGCGATTTCACCGGGGCGAAATTCCACATCTTTGGTGAGAATATCCACTCCTACTGTGAGCTTATAATTTGCAGCAAAGCGATTCTTGATAAATCGCTGCACTAAGCTTGTTTTTCCAACCGCAGCTGCACCAGTAAGCAATACTTTTAATTTAAAACTTGACATAGGGGACTTCTACCTTGATAAATAGTCTTGTGATCAATAAAAAATTTCGTTGTATATTATGTTATTGTATATAATTTATTTAATTCTTTTTAAAAATTTAATATATTTATTTCTTAAATACTTTTACATAAAAAGGGATATATTACAAACGTTTGTGTCCAAAGATGCTATTTTTGCATATAACCTATTAATAAGTAAGAAAATAAGGGGATAACTTATTTGATTTTGAAAGAAAGAACGGGTAATTCACTAATATCGTTTTGGAATGTGGTTATAGTCTTCCAAACTTGGAAAAAGGTCTAAGTTCATGTGAGGAAAATACATTGCATTAGCAAATTCCTTTTGAAAATTTTGTTCTACCGCAATCTCAACATAATGAGTACGTAGTAATAGGTCATGAGCTTTTTTGCGTAAATTAATATCCAATAAAGCATTTTGCGCACCGATTCCAGCTGCGTTACCTATTTGAAATATAAATTCATTTGGGATATCTGGAATCATCCCAATAAATTTAGCATTTTCTTTGTTGATGTAACTGCCAAATGCTCCTGCAAGAAATATTTGGGAAATTTTGCTTTTATAATTGTGTTCACGTTCAAGATAGTGGAGGATCATTCTTGCTCCAGAGAAAAATGCTCCTTTTGCCATTTGAATTTCTCTAATATCTTTTTGAGAAATGGTGATGGGGTAATTTATCATTTCTGAAGGTGGGGTTATCAAAAACTCCATTCCTCTTTCAGTTTTCAAAAATTTATCATTGCGAAATAAGGATTTATTAAAAGAACCATTTCGCGAGATGATATTTGCTTTTAGCATTTCAGCGACGCAATCGATTAACCCTGAGCCGCAAATTCCTATAGGGGGTTTATTTTTAATAGTAGTGTAAGAGACTTCTAAAGTTTTGGGATCTATGGTGATTCTGTCAATCGCTCCGGAAGCAGCCCGCATACCATGGACAATATGCGCTCCTTCTAGTGCTGAGCCCGCCGCACAAGAGCCTGTGGCTAATATATTTTTATTCCCAATTATCAACTCTCCATTGGTTCCTACATCAATGGCTAAAGTAAATGCATCCTCTCGATCTATTTCTGAAGAAAGCATGACTCCAATCGTGTCTGCTCCAACATAACCTGCGATAAGTGGCAATAAGAAAATATTTCCTTGCTTAGAAATACCAAGATTTAAACTTTCGGCTCTTAAGTTCATAGCTTGTTGAATCACAGGAACATAAGGGCTTAAACCGATATATTTCGGGGTGATATTAAGAAAAAAATGGTGCATAACGGAATTTCCAACAATCGTAGCCTCATAGATATGTGAAGCATTAATTTTGGCTTTTTTACATACTTTTTGAATAAGATCATTAAGAACATTCATTAATGTAGAATTAAGTTCGGTGAGACCATTTTCATTCTCACTTATATAAGTGATACGTGAGACCACATCTTCTCCAAATGAGGTCTGAGGATTTAAACACGATGCTACTGAATAAGTTTTTCCATTATCGAGATTGATCAGGTATACCACAATGGTTGTTGTTCCAATATCAATTGCTATCCCGAAGTTCGCATCCACTGTATTACCTGATTCACAATCGATGAGCCTATGATTATTTAATAAGGTAATAGTGATCTCATGATCATTTTCTCTCAAGATCTTCGGTATTCTGGCTAACAATTTATGATCTATAGTAAGCGAATTAGTATCGTAGGTTTTTTCATTTTTTTTTAAAGCGATCTGAATTCGATCCAGATCAGAGAGCGGTTTTTCTAAGTTAGGTTTTTCCACCTGAAGAAAATATTTTTTAATATTTGGTCTTAAGTGAACCCCTTTATTTATTCCAGAAGTAAGGATTTTAAAGTCTTCAAAAAGCAAATCTTCGGTCAAAATCACTCGAAAATGGGGAGGATCTTGCTCTTTGAGAGCAACCAAAGAGGTTTTGTCTACTCGAGTTTGACAAGCTAAACGCCATCCATTTTTAAGCTCTTCTGTTGAGAAAGTGGCTAATTCTAGTTGAGTAGGAGGAATGAGGGCTTTTTGACCCTTTTGAAACCGTATCCTACATTTTCCGCAAGTACCAAGTCCTCCACATAACGATCGAATATATATTCCAGAATTAAGTAACAGTTCATAAAAGTTTTTATCGGGAGAAATGAATGTTCTACGCGATAATGGCTCAAAATCTACAATAATTTTAGTATCTTTACTACCCATATTTACCCTATGTTTTCCGCGAATAATTTTACATTAAAGGTAAGTATTTAAATATAAAAAGTTTAATTAAGAAATCGGTTTCATTAAATGTAAGTATAATGTACTTTTATCCAAATAAAAGGTTATAAGATTATTTTAAACTCGATATGAGGTTACTATAGTATGCAAAATAAGGAACAATTCGCTGAAAAAGCATTAAAATTGCTAGGAGAGGCACAAGCATTTGAAGAAAATGGGGATATTCAACGAGCAATAGAATTTTATCAAGAATCCGCAGATTATCTAAAGAATAGTGGGGTGTTGATGGAGAGAGTGGGCGATATTTACACCCGTATCGAACAATTAAAACAATATCAGAAGGAGCAAATATTATACGAAAAAGCTCAGAAAGATGCGGAAGTTGAAAAGATCCAAGAAGAGGCTTTCGCACTATTAGATGGAGCGAGCAAGTCGGAAGCGAAGGAGTTATTTGAGAATGCCATTCAACAATATGAAAGCGCAATAAAGTTACTAACTAAAGCTGGTTGGATGGAACCTCAAATACAAAACCTTCGAATGAAGATTTCCCAGATAAGAGAAAAAATGGAGAGTCAAAAAATTGCCCACACATCACAGCAAGTATCACCTCCAGAACCTGTGCGACAAAGTGTTCCCGCAGTAGAATCTAAACCCCAGGTCACTGATGCATTTGGAAGAAAAAAGGATCTTCGACAAGCAGAAAAAGTTCAACAATATAAAGAACGCAAGCAACAAGAAGAACAGATCCAAAATGATGCATTTGCATTTATTGATAATGCAAAATTCTTTGAACGAGATGGAAAACTTGATGAGGCTATAGAAAGTTATGGTAAAGCAATAGAACTTTTACGCTCGATTGGTTGGGAGGAACAAATAGGTAATCTTCAAATTATTGTTGAAAAACTTAAAAGACGAAAAATAGAAATTGATAAAACACCAAAGAGAACTTTTGTTGAGCCAATTAAACCAAAATCTATTGCCACATCTTATATTCCAAAGGAAGTCAAACCTGATGAAGATCTTATCCAGAATGAAGCCTTCAATTTAATTGAAATGGGTAAAAAATTGGAAAGAGAAAAAAAATATGATAAGGCTATAACGAAGTTTCAATCTGCTATAGAACTTTTTCAAAAGATCGAGTGGGATTCTTATATTCAACCTATCTTAAATTTCATTAAAGATATTAAAGAAAAAAAGCAAAACGAAGCGGATTTGCTACAATTAAAGACAAAACGAGAGCAAGAGACTGAAAAAATTCAAAATACCGTATTCATGAAAGAAGTCGATCAATATGTAGAGTCGAGTAGAGATTTAGAATCAAAACGTTTGATTTATGAAAAAGCAAAACGAGAACAGGAAATAAAAGAGAAGGAGTTTTTCTCTGTATTAGATAAAGCAGATAAAATCTTAAAAGAAAAGCAAGACTATAATGCGGCAATTAAGGAATATCATGTAGCTTTAGATCTCTTAAGCACTTTAGGTTCAGGATGGGAATCTTATACTGATACGATTAAAACTACCATTAATACCATAAAGAATCTTAAAGAGCAACAAAAAGAAAAAGAATACAAATCAAAGATAAGAGAAGAGGCGAAAAAGAAAGAAGAACTTGGTTTTCAACAAAAAATTCTCTCGCAATTACAAGTTGAGCGGAAAAGAATTAAAGAAAAAGAGTTTAAAATCGAATTAAAAGAAGAAGAAATGAATTATATAGAACAACGTAAGCAATCAGCTTTTGATTCTTT
>Ga0180438_10010865_pt1 | contig 11099 bp, 12 predicted proteins | sample SS_ome_12_FD_132455 | JGI IMG/M metagenome (GOLD analysis project Ga0180438, IMG submission 132455) | Hypersaline lake sediment archaeal communities from the Salton Sea, California, USA - SS_3_D_2 metaG | ecosystem: Environmental > Aquatic > Non-marine Saline and Alkaline > Hypersaline >... | reverse complement strand
GAAACTACCATAAAACTATGGGGAATAAAAATAAGTAGAGCCTCTAAGCTCTGGCTTAATACTAGATATTGTTCAATAGAGTACCACAACCCGCAGAGACTCCCACAAAAGTAACCATAATGTAATTCCATTTTTATGAATATAATATCCTCTAGTAAAAGTGTAGAATTTGCACCGTATACATACGGAATTTGTGTGAAATTCAAATACCACGCAACATCATCCCAGCTATACCGTTCGCTTAGGATCAATGAATTATTATCCTGATCTTTAACATTATATATCGTGTTGTTATTGTAAGTTAAATATAATTTAGAATGGTTTTCAGCAAGAACATAATAGCGTAAATTATGTGCATATCCCAACTCCCAATGAAAGCTAGTGTCATTTTCAATGCGACTTTTTAAATAGAGAACAAAATCTTTATCAATATAACTTTTATATTCCCCATAGAGATCAAAATAATTATGCAAATATGTGGTGTAGTTAAAACCTTCTACCTTGTTTATGAGTACTTCTTCATTTGACAACCTTACATCGTAATCAAGAATATAATAGATGCGGGCTTGTATTACGATTACATTATAGAACATAGGAAATAAAGTAATGCCCACTATCAAAAGTCCAAGTAAAATTACTCTGCTTGTCATTAATTCCTTTACTTTATATAATTTAATAGGCGTTCCCTCACTAACTTATAATTTTTGCTGGTTCCTTCCATAAATTTTGGAGATCTTAACCTTAACAGTTATGTAATAGAGGATAATGGGAAAAATCGAGAGAATAAAAACTGGAAAGATCATAGAATATAGATACCAATAAGAATTAGGCATATTTGGTAATCCTAGAGCCATTAGTATAGGCGAAGTAAACAATATAGAAAATAAATATAGAAAATAAATAATCGGAATCATGATAATTGTTCCTAAAGAGATTTGTGAATAATTTTGAAAACACTTATTACAAAAATTTCCTTCAATGGAAAAAAGTTTACTGTGTTTTACACCTTGGTTATTTCTTTTTTCAATAGCACTAGTTAAGCTCTTAATTCCGCAACTATAACATACTTCCTCAAGAATCTTAGCGTCTGTCGCTAATGTTAAAGTCTTTATAGATTTTTTAGATAATTGATAAGATATATAATACCAAATAATTAAATTCAGGAAGAAAAAAGCAAGTAATACAAAGATCATCCATAAAAATTCAAGTATGGCTAGTTCTTGAGGATATATTGCGAAAGAAATAGCAATATGCATACTTTTTAACACATTGTAATAAAATGTTATTAGGAACATCACAATAAAAGAGATCACTATACCAGAAATAGTTGTAGCTAGGAAAGTTTTTAACTTTTTTTTTGTCTTCTTAACATCGGTAAGTAAAGTAAGCATATTACTTCAAAGTTTTAGAAAGTGTAATTTTGAAGCTCTAATACTACTAGGGATAACAATTGTTTTAAACTTTTTTTCTAAGAACTAAAATAATGATAATAATGATCTTTCCTTTCCAACCCAATATCTAAGGAAATTGGGAAAATTACCAAAATTTTGAATCTCAAGTTTTCTACCAATTTGTAAAGTTTAAATATTATATCTTTCTAGTACTACTTATCTCCAAATCCAATTTAAAAAAAATTAAGAGGTGAATCGAATGCCTTATGTAATGACAACATCAACTTTTCCGGCTACTAAATCCCGTGAGGTTGCTAAAGCATATCTTGAAGTTACGAAGAAATATCCCCCTGATAAAACTCTCGAGAAGCAAATATTTCAAGGAGCCATACAATCAAATGATAATGGAATAACTACCGTAGGAATTACCGAACCAAAGCCAGGAAAGATGAGTGAATTTTTAGTACGCTTACAGAATTCCATGGTCATGTACCATGATATTGAAGGATATAAATATAAAATTGAAGTGTGGTATAGCGTAGTAGAAGCTTTGGGAATGCTGGGAATGAAAGCTCCAGAGCTTTAATTGTATCACTATTTTTAAATTGTTTTTTTTTAATTTCCTTAACTTCAGAATATTTCTAATTACTTTCACATTTCCTCACGAGATAAAGTTCCCTAAGAATGATACGTGTTCAAAAAAAATTTCTAAGAAAATAGGAACGAAAATGTATATCTCCACCACCATTTTCTGGAAAATTCCGACCTAACGTCTATATTAATCTTAGAACAAATCCCTATTGATACTCGAAGTTACTTTTTAATCAAAAAAAACGAAAGATCATAAAAATCGCATTTTAGAAAAATTTTGGTCAATCCTCGTGAAGGGTATGCCCCGATTAGACGCATAGGTGAATTATTTGAGGATTGATCTCGCTATGTTTTTTCCTCGAATTTACCGGGTATAAGTTTATCAATTATGGTTAGAATTTATTTAAAAAACTATAAGGGGATATTCAATCAGGAGTAATTTCGGCGTAGTAGTTGAGTTCGTGAGATAAGATCATGAATCCCTTTAGATCCTTTCATCTTTATTATTACAATGATATAAAGAAAGATAAGGATATAGGTTATAGCCATTAAAATCATTTGAGTAAGGCTAAAATTGTTAATAGCGCCCCAATCTTCTGAAAGCCCAAAAAAGGTCAAATGTGTCAGTTCCCATGGGATCAATTTAATAGCAGTTCGAGAGATAGCTTGATATATTCGTAATCGTTTTCCTTCTAATGTAACCACATGAAGTTTCATAATTTTCTTTCCTATCGTACTCCCTGATTTAGAAAAATCGCTTAAGATCGAATAAACCCAAAATGGAATTGAAAAGCATATAATCACTCGGATATAAACTTCGAACGGAGTGACAGGCGCACCGCTAGTAATAATATTAATAAAAATCGCAATCAAAAACCCAATAAGAAAGAAAATTCCCATATCTATAACAAAAGCAACAGCTCGAGGCCAAAAAATCGACTTTCTTTTTTCACTCATGGTATCTTTATATCTTTAAGAGTATTTGATTATTGGTATCAAGTGCTATAAATCTTGTCCTTATTTTTCTTTAGTAGAACCTATAAAAAGGAGCCCTTTTTATCCACAAAAAGTAATATTAAAGAAACTTTAACGTTTTCTTTAAACAGAACTAACGTGTTGCTTACCCTAGAACCGAAAATCTATCAGAAGTTTTATAAAAAAACATAAGTTTTCATTAGTTACAAAAATAGCTGGTTATACGGACAAAGAAGTTCCCCTTATAAGAGGAAAATATGAGCTTATTTAATATTAAACAACTTTTTCGCATTATTGTAAAAAATTGATTCATAAAATTTTCTCGGAAGATCAAATTCTAATAATCCTTTTGTAGAATTTTCATACTCATAAGGAATATTTGGAAAATCTGAGCCAAACAGTATTCTATCTTGATATGACAGTAATTTATCGGTTCCAGGACGCTTGCTACTGCGCTCAGGGAATATATTATTTGGTATATAAATCATTGCCGTATCTAAATATAGATTCTCATATTTGTCTAGTAAATTTAAAAATTTCTGATATTCAAATGCTCCCATATGGGCTATAATGATGTTCATATCTGCATAGATTTTGAGGAACTTCAGAAAATTCTTATACCCAACAAAGTTATTACGATAAGGAGCTGTGCCTATATGAACTGCTAACCATTTCCCTTTATCAATTAATAATTTATATATAGGATTCATTCGTTCATCATTCAGAAAGAAGTTTTGGACTAAAGGTTGTATTTTTAACCCATAAAAGTTGTAATCCTCAAAAGCCTTCCGGATATATTCAACGCGATTATCATCTTCAGGCCAAACGCAACCAAATGGTATGACTTGCCTATTACTTTGAGCAAGATTAAATGTCCATTCATTTATGTACTCTGCTACATTTTTTTTATGCGCATAATTATATGCTGTAAAAAATTCTACATTTTTTTCTCCAAGTATTTGTATTAACTCAATTGTTGATAATCGATAGTGAATTGACCATCCCTGAATTCTATTTTTATTATCACGTCGTTCAAAAAAATCCCAAATGGCCTCAAATATTTGAGGGGGAAAAAAGTGACAATGTAGGTCAATATATTTAAAATCAAAATGCGAAAAGGTCATTACGAAAAGAAATACAAAGGTTAATAAAATTTTAATTGATTAATTAAAAATTCTTGAAAATTCCTTCCACGAAGTCATTAGTAATATGAATCTCATATTTTAATAGCTTAGATCTCTATAATCTTTTGCCAAAATTGCCAACTTCTCTACAATTTTAATAGCTAATTTTTTTTTCGAAAGATATGGGGAATAAGCTGTCGATTGGAAATCAGTTCCAATTTTAATATCTATTATATATAAAATCAAATATTAAAAAAAAAGGAAAGAACTAAAAAAGTTTATTTTAAAAAAAGTTGGTTAGATCTGTAAAGGAATTCCACCGTTTATTTGAATTGGTTGATATCTTGTGGATTTACTTTATATTAAGAAAATTTGTACCGTATATCTAATCCGTTAAAGTTTTGTCAAAATTATCACCATTATTCTCGGAATAAGACTAATTAGCCTTATTAGAAATTTTATAATTTAAAACACTAATACTTAATATTCTTAATTGAACTTTGAAATGCAGAGTAGAAAAAATATGTAAGAGATCCTATTATGAAAAAAAATAAAAGTAAAAAACAAATTAAAACGGATGAATGGAATGAGAGGAGTAGAAATCGCGAGGAAGACAAAACAAGAGAAGAAGACCGAGACTGGAATAAAAAAAATGAGGAAGATGAGGAAATGAGCGAAAATGAAGATGAATTCCACGAAGGAGATTATGACACATGATATCCTTACCATTCCTACATGGTAGCAAAAAGAAGCGCCTTTTACTCTTACCGTTTGATAACCGGCATGTAAAGATGCCTTAATTGTGACTCAAAACTTCATTAACCACCATAAAAATAAGAACCGAATCCATCACTTCATACAAATCGCGACTAATAAGGGAATTATAACACATATAATACCAATGAAAGACCTTGCAGTGGATCGCTTTAATCAATTTGGAGGGATTTTAGCCTTCAAAACGACAAGCTTTTAATATTCCTCTTTTGGATTAATTATGTGAATCCAATTGCTAATTATTACTTTGGAATCAAAAAAATTATTTTTGAGCATTTATTGCACTTTTTAATTCTTCAATAACGCTTTCAACTTTTTCTCCGCAAAAATGGCATATTTCTTCATACCAAGTAAAAAAGGTACCACACTTTTTACACGTAAAACGATCCTTATGATACGTTAACCATTCCGTTACCTTGTTTTCTTTTAGCAAATTTCGATGTTGCAAAGCGAGTGTAAAGTGGGGAAGTCCTTCAGAGGGATCCCTTTCAGGAATTTTCTCACACGGATAGGCTTCACACGTAAAACAATAATCTACATCCTTTTCTTTGGCACATGCGCGTATTTCGCATTCTGCACAATTCGGATACACGTGGTCTGATTTACAGCCGTGACATTCTAAATCCATACCTTTACTCATCGTTTTCCATGGTTCTGGAATGGATTCTGGACGATTTTGCACATACGCTAATCGAATTATGCAACTGCCACAATATATTCCGCAAAATGCATCAAAGATATCTTTCATTTTGGGTTCCCTTTTTAATATTTTGTATTCAATAGAGAATACTATCTAATTAAGAGGATGTTACTTATTTATTTTTTTAATCTACATCTTCCTAAAGATATATAAATCCAACGATGTCAACCATAATTAATAGGAATATATTTTTGATAAAATATATGGGTGGGTTTGCACAGAAGGGATAGATTATTAATATTCTACGATTTCGTGAACCAATGCTAGAGTAGTTGGATCCAATTCACATCTCACACGATATTTAACAAAATCTATCTCAATTTTACCTTCTTTTAATTACCCTTTTTTTAATACTATAGATCCTTAACTGCCCGGAAGCTCAAATAGGAGTAATCATCCTGCTTATCTCTAGCATATACTACTCCACTGTATATGATATAATAGGCTCGAGACTCTGAGACCTCCGTACTAGTCCAATAATAAATCACTTTTGAATACACCTTCCATAACGGGGTCTCCTTATCGGGAGTGTTATCATAGGATGCCGTTTTGGTGGCATTATTCCATACTCCCCCAACTTGAACCCCATGTAAACATTGGGATCGGACCATTTCATCCACAGTCGGAACTCGCCAGATATTCTGGGGAACGTCCATAAGTATTGTCCCGTTCTCAGCTAAAAAAATACTTCTGTTCTGAGCCTCATCCCATGATATTCCACAATCAGGCCAACCAGGACCACTAGGAGCCCAAATAAGGGTAATACCATTACCATCTACAATTCGCATTCCGTAGTCACCATCATCTATTCTTTGAGATACCCGCCATGCACCAGGGATACCTGCAACTATGGTTATCACAAGAGGAACAAGTAGTATTAAGAGCTCTGCTCGCTTAATAGATTTTGGCGGTAACTTCCCAAAAAAGAAGAGGCATCCAAGTCCTACTAAGGGAATGATAATCATAAACCCTACGACGGTAAAATTTCCTCGCGAAAAGAAGATCGCCAGTAAAATTGCTATCGTTGTAAATATCCCAAGACCAATCTTTCTCCAGTGAAGTGCAACTAATCCCAACACTACGAAAATAATAGATAAGCTCATATATTGAATAAACATCATAAACAAATTTTCCCATATAGACGTGGAATACCACCCTTCATGGAAATTCTCTACAATCCCCCAAAACGCCCATAGCGAGGATAGTAAGATAGTAATACTAGTAGCGGACCAACCAAAGATTTTTTTCCATTTATCACTTAACTCTATATGTTTCCATTTTTTATGATTTTGAGTCTTGACATTCATTTATATCACGTTCTTTTTAAATATTGGGCGGTTATTTATCTCCAAGTACCCTCTTTCTCTAAATTTAATAGCTTTTTTATAAAGGAGCCTAAAAGATACTTAATTAAAAGTAGGATTAAATCCTATTTATAAGTATTTTTATAGAACGGATAAAAAGAATTACGATAATTGTATTGACCCCATTTAGACCGCTTCTACCAAGATCTTAGGTTTAAATTGAACTTTTCTTTAAATTTTTTGTCTTTAGAGTAAATAATGTCCGTATTGTGCTTTTTACAGGTCATAGCAATGATTTCATCATGCAATTCGTGGCTTTCAGCATTTTTTAACATCAATTTAATGATTTCCAAATTGAAATCATCGATAATGATATTTTCTGAGTTTTCCCATCGATTGAGAGCCTCTCCAAATGCACTTATTTTCCCAGCTCTTCTCATTTTCCAAAGTAATTCTGCGATTGCAATTGTAGGGAGAATAACTGTTAGTTCTCCATTTATCACTTTTTTTTTCAGTTGTTGGAGAATTAATGGAATTTTTTTATATTCATAATGGAAATAAAATAGGACCTGAGCATCAATTACTGCTTTTTCGGTCATTTTATATTAAAAGCTCCCAATTTTTTGATTATTCCTCACTAGGGAATATCGATTTTTTTGCTTCATCTAATTCTTCCTCTGTGAATGGAGTTACTCCTTTAAATAAATTATCTTCTATCTCAAGCGGATGTATCTTTTTTTTGACTAAAATAGTTTTATCATCCTTCAGTTCCATCTCAACTTCATTCTTATCATCAATAGCTAACTTGTCTCTCCATTCTTTTGGGATTACAATCCTTCCATTTGATGAGACTTTTTGAGTTATTTTTTCAGTCATTTGCATTTTCATTTTTTCAATTGTCATTAAAGTATAGTAAATGACAATTATTATATCTTTTCCATTTAGTCATAGTTTTAAAAAAATAGTTGGTTAGAGGGTTAATTTAATATTATTATAAGTTTGTTTAATTTTTTCATATAATTTTCATTGAAATCAAACGCTGAATTTACCTTTTCAATAAAAAGATATTTTAAGAAAATATGGTTACTTAAGAATAATATTTATCAAGAGAGTCCATTAATAGTTTTTTTACACGTTTCACATCTTTAACCCAAGAAGCGCTGATTTGATAATCTTTTTTTCCTTTGACTCTGATGATAAGTTTTTTAATAAACTCTTTTACCGCAGGTTCCATCCACGTAGATGTAACTCCTAATTCAATACCTTCAATTTCTTCAAAAGTTATAAAGCTTCTTTTCCAAAATTTAAAAATGCTCTTTTCTCTTACAACAACACCTTTTTCATAGATGATGATAAACGATAGAAAATATCGAACGCTAAAGATTATTAGATGTGATACAATTAAACTTAATATGCCTTGAAGTGATAGGAAAATAAAAAGTAAATCTTTCACATAAAGCATTGTCATCAAAAGAAGAAGTACAAATATGGGAATTAGGAGGAAAAAAATTATAATACTCAGTATTAAATATTTTTCCACTTTAGTAGAAGAATCTAATTAACTTTTCCAGACCTCCAATCCAAAATTTTTTCTACTAGTTGAGCCCATAATATCAACAGAAATTAATTAATTTCGATTTACCTATACGATTTGAGGTTTTCTAACATAAACCAACTTTATATTTATAAATCAACACGTGCTATATAATATATCTGATATCCATTCTAAAGATGATTCAAAGGGAAAAATCAATGTCCACAAACCAATTCGTACCTGATGATTTCGAAATCCCCACCCTGGTCGAGACAGAACATTTCCGCCTTCGAATGTTGTCTGTATATGATGTTGAAAAAGATTACGAAGCTGTCATCGAGAGCCGGGAGCTTCTCCATACCATATTTGGCGGAACTTGGCCGAGACCAGGATTCACCCTCGAAGAAAATCTCGCTGACCTAGAACGACACCAACAAGAGTTTCTCGACCGCAAAGCCTTTGCCTATACAGTCGTGAGCTTGGATGAAACTAAAGTTCTTGGCTGCCTCTATATCAACCCATGTCCACCTGAAATGAAGGGAGCAGATGCCGCAGTTTATATGTGGGTGCGTCAGGCTGAATACGATAAAGGGTTAGATGAAGTACTGTTCAATACTGTAAAGGATTGGATCAATTCAGACTGGCCTTTTAGGAAGGTAATATATCCAGGTAGGGAGTAAACTATAAACGATCACGCTTTTGTAAGCTTACTAAAAAAAAATTATATCAGCTATAATTATTTTAAACAAAAAAAATTAAGATTTTATACGTTTTAGCATATTTGATTTGTAGTGAATAAATTATTTCCCCCACATTACAATTTGACTACTTTCTTATTCTTAATGATTAAGGAGAAACTCATAATGAGAATTATTCCAAGGTAAAACCACATATCATACCCTGGAATTCCGTTTGGTGGGGTTATTAATTCTTCATTGGACACTTGAAACTTGAACACCCATAAATCCTGAAAAAAACTCCCTAACGAATATGTAGAACCTGCTGCTATATATGTATTATTACCTAGATAACAAAATGACGAAACTCCATTACCATACGGATCCCCAATTGTCTCTTCCCATAATATCTCTCCATTCGAATTGATTCGAATAATCCATGCATCTCCTGCTCCAATATCAAAACTGTGAGTGGATCCCATAAGTGTAAATCCTCCATCGGACATCAATACCGCTTGGGTACAGCCATCCTCTTCTGTTCCTCCATATGTATGATTCCAAAGCTGAGTTCCTGATGCATCAGTTCTGATAAACCATCCATCAGTAGCTCCCGCACCAAAACTTTGGGTATTAGCCATAACTCCAAATCCTCCATCCCCACATTGGACCAGTGATTCTGGACGCTCATAACCAGAAACTACACCATATGTCTTATTCCATATGGGTATTCCAAAGGGATCGGTACGAATCAACCAAACATCATTCGATAAACTAACCTCATAGGTATAGCCTGCGATGGCAAAACCTCCATCACTACAAAGGACTAATGAATGGGGTGTGAAACATCGTTCATTATCCCAGTGATGATAGGTTCGTTCCCATTTAACTAGGCCATTTGAATCAATACGGAACAAATAGACATCAGAGTTTCCAATATTAGTTCCAGTGACTCCTGCGATTACAAAATCTCCATTCGAACATTCCACAATTGACCGACCTAAGTCACTCTTAAGAGATGTACTATTTTGATCTGGACCGCTATAATTTTTTTGGAATATTAGGTTACCGTTATCTGCAATTCTAATCACCGACACATCATCATTGCTGTGAAAAGTAGTTGTATTTTTGGTGGTAGCTACCAACGCAAATCCCCCATTGCGACATTCAATTATTTCAAATCCTTTATCCTCCTCATAGTCACCAAATGTTCTGTTCCAAACATGATTTCCATCGGTATCGATTCTTAGTAGCCAGATATCTAAATCACCCGCTCCTGTACTATTTGTCCAACCAGAAATCGCATAGCCTCCAAGTGTACTATTGGTTATAGATTGAGCAACATCTATAAATTCTCCACCGTAAGTTTTATTCCAAATAAGATTAATTTCTGCTTTTTGGGATGCGGTTGCAAGATTGGCAGAAGGGCCAAATTCAGCGCTTTGCTGGTTCTCCATTAAAGTTAACGTCATTATTATTAAATTTAATATGATTAACAACATGAAACATGACTTTACCTTACCTACTCCATGATTTTTAGTATTCATACCATTCTATAATAAATATGTTCTTATAATTTTATAGTAAAGGTTGAATTACAAGTTTCTTTGTGTTGCTAAAAATTAGAAAAGTAATTTATTAAAATCTGTTTACAAAAAAGTAAAGATATAAATAGTGATTTGGATAAACTTGTACTACACCGAAATGTAATTACAAATAATATAAAAAAGAGGCATAAAATATGACTTTTTTAAGTAGGGAAGTTTCGACATAGGAGTGGAGAATTTGAATAATACGTGGTAATTTTCTACTTAAAAAAAGAAAGAAAATAAAAAACTTATTTTAAAAAAATATTGGTCAATTCTCGTGAAGAACATACCCTATCTCCTTATACTATTCAAGGATCACCCCTATCGTAATATTTAAGTATTAAGGCAATAATATTTGCTCATGTCTTATAAAATATACCTTTCTTATTTCACAATAAGTATTATATTAATTTCTATGGGCTTAGTATGGTTTTTCTCTTATG
>Ga0180438_10010864_pt1 | contig 11100 bp, 11 predicted proteins | sample SS_ome_12_FD_132455 | JGI IMG/M metagenome (GOLD analysis project Ga0180438, IMG submission 132455) | Hypersaline lake sediment archaeal communities from the Salton Sea, California, USA - SS_3_D_2 metaG | ecosystem: Environmental > Aquatic > Non-marine Saline and Alkaline > Hypersaline >... | reverse complement strand
GCTACCATCTATAGATGCTGCGTTACCTTCGTTTACTACAGAATCCGTTCGTTCTTGGTGCCATCGGTGGCATTATTATGATGTCACTCCTCTACTACGACGACAGCTCTAACGGCAACCAGATCGTTATTAAGGACTATCTTAAGCTGTTCTTTACCAGTGCATCCGTCATCATTATCATGATCTTTATCTCTCGCTTCAACCTCGCCGGTCTCATCGGCGGCTCTGCGTCCGCTATCGCAGCTAACATGGCTGTAAAACAGATTGGTGGCGGAATGGTCGCATCCAGTGGTATCACTGAAGGGATGTACGCCGGAATGCCAGACTTCTAAATTAAACCGCTAAAATGAGACACCGGGTTACGTTTTTTAATATATTTAACGTAGGAAACAGTACGTTAGATATGATCTAAATTTTTATGTTGGGGATATATAAGTTTAATATGTCTAAGCATGCTCCACAGACAGTTAATTTACAACTTAAGAAGTTTAACATGGCCACTCTTAAAGACGATGGAGTGGTTGTGATGATCGGAAAACGTGGTAGCGGTAAGTCATACCTGACTAAAGATATCCTCTACTACAAACGTGACATTCCAATCGGAACTGTTATCTCTGGTACTGAGATTGCAAATGGTTTCTATGGTGATTTCGTACCAAAGATTTTTATTTACGATGAATTCGACGAAAGTATTATGGAGAATCTGTTTAAGCGGCAGAAGAAACTGCTGAAGAAGATGAAGAAAGGTCATCAGATAGATCCTCGCGTCTTTCTTATTTTTGATGATTGCCTTGACGATAACAAGGGTTGGAAGAACAGCAAGTATATCCGCGGTGTTTTCATGAACGGTCGCCATTTCAAGATCCTTTACATCCTCATTATGCAGTACCCTCTCGGTATCGGACCTAATCTCCGTACTAACATCGATTATGTTTTCCTTCTCCGCGAACCTATCGTTAGCAACCGTAAGCGCTTGTATGAAAACTTTGCTGGTATGTTTCCGTCCTTCGAAATCTTCTGTACAACTTTAGATCAGTGCACTGAGAACTACGAATGCCTGGTGATTGACAATACCAAGAAGAGTAACAAGTTAGAGGACCTGGTTTATTGGTATAAAGCCAGTGCTCATCCTGATTTTAAATTATGTAGCGACTCAATCTGGGAATACAGCAATCAGATGTGTGTTGATGAAGACAGCAGCGACGATGACGAAGAGATAGAGAGAGGCCAGAACCTAAGCGTTGATGACTACGTTAACCGTTACAAACGTAAGGGACCAAGTTTGAATGTTCGTAAGATGTTCTAAACTTTTAAGAAAAGTTTTACCAAAAATAACAAGGAATCAAGATCAGAAACTTTTGCCAAATGTTCTCTTTAGTTTAGGAATATATTTTTATAAAACTTTAACTGAAGAAACTATATGGGTGCTCATATTTCAACTGAGGACATTGAGAGTCTCCACCCTGTAAACTGGTGGAGACAAAATAAAGAGGAACATGGTGTAGAATTAAGAGAAAAATACAGTAAACCTGATTCTATTCACCTTTCTGAATTAGAAGCTGGGGAAAGTATAGCAATATTTGGTCGACGAGGAAGTCGTAGGGCCGATGTTGTCAGAAATATACTTTACTCCAATCGAGACATTCCCATCGGACTTGCCATTCTACAAGATGGTGATCCTAACAACTTTCGCAAACATATCCCAGCTGCGCTAATAAAAGAGGGATCGGAAACTTTTGAATGTCTCAATGCTATCAAAAGCTTAAACACACATCAACAAAAGGTAAAAGAAGAACATGACCACGATGAAAGAGCTTTTCTACTTCGCAACGATCAAAGGATCTTCACATCCAATGAATACGACCAATTAGTAAACGACTGTTATGATAGTAACCTGCTGTTCATTCAAGAGTTTTACTATCCTACCACTACTCTTAGACTTGATATGTTCAACTTCCTTGTAATGTTCAGGTACACATTGGAATACAGCACCAAACAGCTTTATGACAGTATTGCTAAACCACACTTCAATACATATGCCGAGTTTAAAGACATCATGGATAAACTATCAGCAGATGAATGTCTTGTGATTGATACTAACCAAGATGGAGGTGTATTCGTATATAACGTAAAAGAGCCTGTTGCAAACTTTAAGATCGGTCACCCTGATCTTTGGGAACCTGAAATCTGGACCGAGTCTGCCGCGAGGACCGAGTCTGTCAAGACATAAGAGAGTATTTCATCTAATTGATCTATATAGAATGGGAAACCTTCTATGCAGATCAGCCTCCGTTGCCCCTGCTCCTGACTCTGAAGATCAGGGCAACGAAATCTTCTCCCTTATCCCCGAAAACGTGGAACATAAGAACATTATGGTCTACGGGAAGAACGGAAAGGGTAAAAGCACCCTCATAAAGAACTTTTTGGACAATATCAAGTTCCGATGCGGCCATATTGTCCATGACGAAGAGGGACTGACACCTGTTTATGGCGATGTTAAGGTTAAGAAGGAGATGCACAAGAGTATGAATGACCATTTAGTAACAAGTTTGTTGCTAGATAGCGTTCGTCATAAGCAATCCCTCAAGTTTTTGGTGGTTGATAGCAAGAAATCCACTCGAGTATCCCGATCTAATCAGGATTCTTTAGCGAAAATCTTGGAAGAGCGTCACTTTACTGTGCTGTTTGCCATTGAAAACATGAATCAGCTTACTCATGCTACCCGTAACATGATGGATCTGGTCTTCGTTTTCAAGGATACCAACGCTGCATACCTGCATCCGATCTGGGAAAACTACCTTCAATGCTCAGGAATCCTGGAAGAGGACTTTAGAAAACAGGTTGCCGCTCTAAAAGACGATCATAGCTGTCTGGTTATTGACCTACAGTCTGAAAAGTTACTCTCTTGGCCCTCCGTCGGAGGTTCATGGCCCTCTTTATAGTGTTTCTAACCGTTTTATGATCGTAATGGAAGAAGATTAGCTGTAAAATCGGGGGGAGCAGTAGGGTGTGCAGCGTATCAGGGGGCTGTGATGTTAGGTAGGCCCTTGTCCCCAGAATAGTTTGGCTGGTTATCAGGTTAAAGATCATCGAATCTACAGTCATCGAGGGTCGCAAGGTCCGGTGAAGGACCAGATAGGCCACTGTGACCAGCTGATATATCGACACAGGATGGAAAATCAGAAGATAGACCGGTAAAAGTGCCAGGCTTCCCTTAAGATTCTTCCTAATTTTATTAATCTCTTTAGCGATATCCCTTGCCAGGGGGTTATTGATGGCTAAATAGGTTAGCTCACACAACATTAACATCAAAATCTGCTCATGTGAGACCTGACTGAGGGCCGTGAAGAGGGCGATGAGAGCTAGATGCAGGCTGTTTTCGCAAAATAGGAGATAAGAAAGGGATCCGGACCCGGGGAAGGGCACTAGAGCCATGATCGACCAGGCTGTCATCATCTTTGCGAAGCTGATTCCAAGGTGATTGGAGATTTTAAGCATCTGAGTTAGGAAAATATTGTCCTGATCGCTGTCTGCGAGGTCTACATAGAGCTGAAGAATGCGATTTAGGGTGTAAGGGTCCGTAATTTTATCCCAACGACGCGTTTTTAGGAGGTTTGTTAGGTATTTTTTGGTATTTCCTTCTCGTTTTTCGTTCTGAAACATGTATTCTCGGAAATAGTACTGGCGCAGAAGGGCTGTGTAGATGGTCGTACCCCCGCTTTCCAGATAGTGGAGCAGAGCGGCCACCAGGAAGGAGCTAACAAAGCTGATAATCCTTGTGTATGTGAACTTTTCCAGGTATTTAATGAATTCGTCTGGGGCAAACTCCATCTCTTGTTGCAGGGCGTTGCGTGCTACCTTCACTAGGACCTTTCCAAGCTGTTTACTCATCATTCGGTAAACAAATTGGTCGAATCTATCTTTAAGAGTCTGGTAAATCTTCCTAAATTGGTATGAAAAGAGGATCTCTTCTGTCATCACGGGGGTCATCACGGCTGCAATCAGGGGATAATCCAGGATTTGAAGCTCCCACCAGGTGATAATGTGGAAAATTTCTAGTCCGCTGAGGAAAATTCCCATGTAAAGAAGCCTTTTTATGTAGTTTGACTGGTAAATAAAGCGACTGAAACGATAATCTGAGCTTGGGTTGTCGAAATCAAGGAACCCTGACTGCCATTTAAGGAAAAATAGAGCTGCTGAGAGGGTGCTGTCGATGGTAAACAGGTCTACGATTGCAATTCCGGTTCTGAAATAGGTGTAGAAAGCTAAAATCAGTGTTGACTGGACTAAAAATGCTGTGGGATCAAACTTTCTTTTGATTCTGCTACTTTTCAGACTGAAATATTCGCTGTAAACACCCCACATACCGTCTTCAGAACGGGTTAGAGGGGAGTCTGAGACTTCTGGATGGGGGTAAGCCTCTAATTTGTATCTGTTTGGAATGAATATATAACTCTTATCTAGGGATTTGTCAATAGATCTATCCATTTTGTTAAAGAAATAGATGAAAAAGCTTCTAGATCAACTACTACCTGCTGATCTTTGTGTGTTTAAAAAATTGATTCTAAAAAGGTTGGGGGATATGATCACAATTAAGAATTTAAAATGCCGAAAGGGTTTATTTATTGTTTTCAGAACGAATGTTTCAAGTATTATTCACCAACAACTTATAAATTAGGGAGGACGAGTAGGAAGGACGTAATGGAAAGAATAAATGATTATAATACGAGTTATCTCAAGAGAAGTACGTTAATTCATTCTGAAAAAGTAAGTGATAATAGCGCTGCAGAATTAATGTTATTCAAAATTCTAAGTGATTATAGAATTAGAGAAGATAGAGAAATGTTTGATGCAGATCCTGAAATCATTATCGAAGCGATGAAAAAGGTTGCTGCACACTTTAATATTAATAAAAAGAGAGTAAATGAAACAAAAGTAGTTGAAAAGTTTGTAAAAGTTGATAAATCTTACGTATCTAAGTCAAAGAAAATAAATATCTTTTGTTTACGATGTGGATATCATTCGTATGATCGAAGTTATAATGTTAGAAAACATTTAAAAAATAAAAAAACATGCAAAGTTAAATATTTAAATGTTTCACAAAAGAATATTCTAAATAATTATGAGAAATGCTGTATATTATTTGTAAGTAAAGTTAAATTAAAAGATGAATTTCCTGATTATATTAAACAATTATATGAAAAGATTGATCCAAATACACTGAATACATGTGATCAGTGTGGTAAAATCTTAAAATGCGCTAAAAATATGTATAGACATAAAAGAGAACATTGTCCAAATAGACCTGGACTTAAACCATCAGTAGAAGATAAACTTGCTGCATTACAGTCACAGGTTAATGAACTCATGAAATCACAAAATATAAGCACTGATATGATACCTAATGAAATAACTGGCCAATGAGATAACTAGTTAGTGCTCATATTAAAGGATTGGTAGGACTGGATTATAAAAAGGTGCTTATTTTACTTTTATTTTTAGGTGAGGGTCTCTCCCATTTTAACAAGATCGGCCTTTGAACTCCTGGACATGGATGACTCTCCCTCTCCCTAGGGTATAAGATAATGGACCCCAAGTGTATTTTATCCATTAAAATACCAATATAATAATAATGTTTTAATGGTTTAGCAAGTACTATCTTACTAGAGATAATGGACCCGAAATGGACTCGGTTTTGGACCTGAAATGGACCCAAAACCGAGTAATATTTAACGTGAAGGGTCCAAAACCGACAAGCACCTCATTTTACCATTATGTATCCGTTATTTCTCTAATATTTCAAGGGTCCAACTTAACGGTACTCGTTAGCCCATATTAGCCCAGCTAACGAATCTCATTAGCTTTAAATTAGCCCTGTCTCACAGCTTGTCATCATTCCCATTCACACATATACAGATTATTTCAAAGATCCGATATTGGTCCAATAAGGATCCATTTAAAGGTTAATTTCTATAGATAAAATATAATGTTTTGTTTGCGATGTGGGTATACACAATCAAAGCCATCGCGGGTAAAACGACATTTTACAAGGACTAAACGACCATGTCGTGTCAAGTATTTGAATATTTCATATGATCAAATGTTAGAAGATTTTGATTCATGTCTTCAACTATTTATACAAAATATACAATATTCGGAAGATCTACCGATTCATATCAAAAAATTGTATGATTTGACTAATAAATTTGTTTGTGAGTACTGCTCAGTGCCAATTGCCCACAAAAGTAGTTATTGTAGACATTTAAAAAAGTGTAAAGCAAAACAACATTGCTTAGAAAATCGAATCGAACAGTTATCAAGACAAATAGAAGTGCTTCAAACTGTTCCTGTCACAACAATTAATGACAGTCGTCGTAATGGTCACAACATAAATGCCCAGACTGTTCAGAATGCAGAGTCAATTCACAACGGCGATAATGTTCAAAACAATGTTCAGAACAATACAAACAACTATTTATGTGCTTTTGGACAGGAAGACATGTCTCATATCACCCATGAAGAGATGGGAAAGGTCATCGGCATGCGATATGAGGGTCTGATGGAGTTCGCAAAGCTGTTATACAAGAATAAAAGGAACCTTAACGTCTTCATTCCCAACGTTTCCAGGAATGCAGGCATGGTTTTCAAACCTCCCAACTGGGAACTAATGCGAGAAGATGCCATCACAGACGTTGTAGTCCAGAGAGGAGCTGATATGATCAGCGACTACATGGAAGCTCACACACATCTGATCAACGGCAACGATTACTACCTCATGGATAAAGCCCTGACAGACATTCAGAAAGACAAGAAAGAGAATATGAAGCGCAAAACAGATATTAAACATATTATCGAGGATAACACCCATCGCAAACGTGTCTGGGATAACTACAAAGAAGCATCAGACGGCGACCTCATCATTCCACCCGTCGAATTTAATTAGTAGGAGACATGCTGTCAGCGAAACAACTGTGCTGTGTAGCTTGAAACAAGTTTCTTCCCTTAGGATTCCCCCCGCTTATTTTGAGGGGATGGGCCTAGGGACTTGTTGGGCCCGTTGGGCCATCTGGGAGCCTCCTTTCATGGTGAATATGCCCTTTGTATAAGGTTTTATCACTGTCCAAACGATCATGACGACAATTAGAACAGCAATAACTGTCGTGATGTCCCATGCGATCCTGTTAAATGTGACTGGTCGCTTAATTTCATACACCTTTTTAGGATTTAACTCTGGATTTTTAGGATCTTCGGGTACAATTTTGTGAATTAAAGCGAAAGCATTGCTCACAGCGGCCTCGATACTCGTAAAATCGTATTTCGAATAGCCATTATGGGGTCCAACGTTGTAAAGATTCATCACCAGATTCGATTTTTGGTCTACAAAACCAGATTCTGTGAGCACGAAGGCCGTATCTCGGGTCTCCCAGCGCTCTTGATCGTGTTTACCGGCCCTAGTGACCCCGGGAGACATGATCATAGCTGCTGGTGGGGGCAACTTTCCGTAATGATTCTCAAGAATACCTAGCACCGCCATCTTAAGCTCCTCCTCGGTGGCCTGATTGGCTGTCTTACCAAGGCCCGGAAGGACCACATCGGTCTGGCTTATCACTGTTGTGATAACAGTTCGTGATTCAGGCTCTGAAAAGGCGATATAGTCCGACATCACCATAAATCCAACCTTCCAAGGCCCGACTGGGTGTGTCCAGGGCTTCTCGAGGTCCAATTTCTCGTCCCAATGATAGACAATGGGGATATAAACTATGTATCTTGACTCTTTTTCCCATTTTTTAAGCTCTGGAAGGGGTCCAAAAGCGTTTTTTATGTTTGTTGATGCCGAATTTGACAAAACTTGAACAAAATTTTGGGGTGGGATCGCTAAAATATAGTTGTCAGCGCGAATCTGAACAAGATATCCCTCTCGCATCACTGTGGCACTTGTAATAATCCCAGGCTGCCCCTTAGGAGACTCGTTCAGATTGATTATCTCAGTGTCTAACCAGATGTCTACCAGGTCCGTCTGAGCTAGGGCCCTAGCCCAAACCTTGAACAGTCCCTTGTCGTTAGGAAGTCTGGGCTCAAAGTTCTGATAAAACATATGTTGATTCATTAGCTGCGAGAATTGGAATACCGTATATCTGTCTGCACCGGCACCATCTGTCAGACGGCAATAGCTATCCACAATGTCTTGAGTCGGCTCACTAAAGTTGTGTCGGTCCATATAATGCAGCATTGACTCATCTCTTCCATAGTTGTTATTCCAGAACAGTCCCACTTGGATGGCAGCAAGCCAGAACAGGTCTTTTAATGTTCCTGTAGATGTAATGAGTGGGATGGCCTCTGAGCTGAAGCTGTACTTATAAGGTGTAAAGATAGCGTCCCAACTTGTCCCCATCTCTTTCAATATCTGAGTGAAGCTAGAGGAGCCGCCGTAGTAGATCCTAGGTCCGTGTTCAACGAAAAGGTTGTTGACCCTGCGGACTCGGTGACATCCTCCAATCTCTCTTTCACGTTCAATGATCAGACTCTTATAGCCGTACTTGGCGAGGATCCATGCTAAAGTAAGACCTGTAGGTCCGGCACCTACGATTAGATAGTTATAAGACATCTATATACATGCTGCGTATATAGTTGTAGGACTATGGACATGTTATGTAGTTGCAGCGTTTAGTGCTTCAAACCACTCTGTACATGCATCCATCCAGAGATCCACGTTACATGGGACTCCGACTGGGTTCTGGACAGGTTCGACACCCTCAAGTTCGCGAAGAACATGTGAGAAGAGGCCTCTGGCGTTCGTTGTTTCGCGGATCCACTCCATATATTGGTCATATGCGTCCCATGCCTCCTTGGCCGGAACGATATGGAGGGGCTCTCCCGATACTTTAGCAATCTCTTTCATTCCGAGTAGAATGCACTGGCGGTAAGAGTACTCCCCTGTATGATGGATATTTCGTGGGAAGCGAGACTCGTTGCGAAGCTCACACTGCATCTCACCATCCTTGGTAGTCCAGTACTTATGTTCAAAGCAGGCCTTCTCGAACCTTGGGGGTCGAATGAACCATCCTCCTCGCAAGCTGTAGTCGAGGTGATCTGGGTAGCAGTATGTATCAGGCAGATTGCTTAGATCTACTCTGGTTTGCAGTACGAAAGAGACCTGCTTAGTACAGATCTTGTACAGGTACCTGAATATCTCTTCACAGCTTAGTTCACTGTACCTGGAGCAGACGCTTACAGTTCTCTTACCACCCTGTAGATCCGAGAACATCACTTCAACGCCGATCTTCATGAGTGTTTTCGCGATCTGCTTGCGGTGACCTTTGTTGCGTAGAAGCCAGTACACGCTTCGAATGAGTTCATGGAGATCCTTTTTCTCGAACTGCATCTTTGACAGAATGTAGCTGTCGTTTAGGGATGCATGGGTGAGAAACTCGGTCTCGCCAGCAAGATGAATGCCTCTCACAGAGCCCAAAAGAGGGATGTACGAGAGAATCATCTGCTGGAGTTCTGCTGGCAAGACGTTCTTCTGTGCAGTATCAGGGTCTGCATTAGGGTCCATCTTCTTGGGGTGTTGTACCCTAATCAACGATTAGCATGCAAATGTCGTCATTTTTAAAGTAAAATTGATGAGGAAACTGGTTAACAGTATGAATGCCTCACATCCCCCTAATGGATTCCGAAGACTGCCACTGTATTATCAACACGTACGGTCTTTCCGGCAACACCGAAGGGCTCTCCGAGATCCTGAGAATCCATGTACCCACCCATGAGCATCTGGTCTGGAACATACTTTTCTGGGCCTTTGTTATTGAGGACACAGAACTTATTAAGAAGTGTCTTGAGTGGGAAGCGGCCAACTATCTCACGTGGAATGTTAAGAGCCCAAAGAAAGTTTTTGGCTACATGCTTATTGCAGCGATGTATCGAGATGATTTTGAGGCTTTCGAGCGGATTGCATCACGACTGAATGTTGTGGAGCTGTACAACTGTCTTTGTAGGATTCTTGATCACAATTATAGCGCCTACCTACGCCCGTACCCCTTTACGATTCAGATGAAGTATGTGCACTGGTTTCACGAAAGGATTGGTGAGATACCTCCTCTCAACTGGGCATACTGGGCCTACCAGCGTGCACAGGGAATGATGAATGGATCTCTATACGCGGGTGGGGCTAAAACCTTCCATTTTCCGCGCTCTCCCGAACTTATCCAGTGGCTTGAGTCAGTGCACACACCTCTCCAGCTCGAACATAACCCTTGGGATGTTCTTCGGAGTGAGGACAGAACTGATGAGGAGAAAGCAGAAGCTCTCGAAGGAGTTCCAGAGGAGATGATCCATAGTTGGGTGCTCGATGAGCACTGGCCCTCCGGAACTAAGGAGATCATCCAGAAAAGAGTACGGCCTATCACTATCACTATCGATACTGAGTATGAAGATCAATGGGCAACCTTCGTGACTGACCTCTGTCCGTTTGTTGTAGATTATCCTGACTATGACAACCGTCTCTCACGAACCAGGAGCATCAAGGTTACACCTGCTGGGCGCGATGATCTCGTAAGATTTTTCGATGTTGCTGCTCGTGCCGGTGTCACCCCTCTTCCCTACGAGATCCCCGAAGATCCTGACGTGGACTTTGTGATTGAGCTTGAGATCGACCCTGATCTTAGCTGCATGCATGTTTATTGACCTGCGTTTTCTCATAACTCCGCTGGATTCTCGCTATAATTATAGTATGGCCACCCTTTTCAAGATTCATGAAGACGCAGACTGTGAGAAGCTCCTCTATCTAGTGCGTTACCTAAGTGCGCGGGAAAAGATCGATATTCGTCCCAAGTATATCGTTGAGAGAAATTTTCCGGACCTGATAGATGGTGTTGTTCCCAGTCTGATTGTCGACCAAGTCTTGTACCAAGGGCTGGACTCCATCGTAGAATACTACGAAGAGAAGCTAGGCCTTAAAAACCTACTTTATAAATCGGAAGCTTTCCGCAAAAGGTACGCTGACTATCGGGTCAGCGACGACAGTACTCATCGACTTATCGAGTAGCTTTCTTTAACTACTCGGGTAGGTTGGTCACAAAGACGATTATGCTGCGGTCGTCG
>Ga0180438_10010863_pt1 | contig 11100 bp, 5 predicted proteins | sample SS_ome_12_FD_132455 | JGI IMG/M metagenome (GOLD analysis project Ga0180438, IMG submission 132455) | Hypersaline lake sediment archaeal communities from the Salton Sea, California, USA - SS_3_D_2 metaG | ecosystem: Environmental > Aquatic > Non-marine Saline and Alkaline > Hypersaline >... | reverse complement strand
TCGCACCCGTAGAATCTACGTCCTCTCTTATTCGGCTGCCCATTCACATAGCGTTGCCCCTACAGATCGAACTGCAGGGTGTCACCGGGTTTCAGTTCAAAGGTCTCCTCTCGAAAGCCTATGGTGATCGGCGCCGCGGCACATGGTTGAGCGCTTAGTCTGAGTCGCTTCGAAGTAATAAGGAAATTGATCCAGTGCTGCCGATACATAATATCGAACCGTATTTCTTTCAGTTCGTTCGGCAAGTATGGATTAAGCTGCAGCTTGTGCTGGCGGGTTTCAATTCCGGTATAGCACCGCTGGATAAGGTCAACAGTGCCGGCCATAGCCCCAAGATGAATACCTTCAGGAGTAGTACCACCCTGTATGTCGGAAACGTCGCTCTCAAGGGCCTCCTTGAAAAGATGCCAGGATAGCTGACGCTTGGAACGGGCCAGAACCCAGGCATGTACCACCCGACTGAGGGTAGAGCCATGAGAGGTACGTTTGAGATAATATTCGATATTCTTGGGAATAGTCTCGTACTCGAACGGATAACCCAGACGGCGAAACAGCTCCCGCAACTCATCAGCGGAGAGCAAGTAGAATAGCATGAGCACGTCAGCCTGTTTTGACAACTTGTACCGATTGGGACTGTCACCTTCAGCTTCAAGAATACGATCCAGGCGCTGAATGTCTCCGTATTTCTTTTGATAGCCCTGCCAGTCGAACTCTTCCAGTTGATCGTAGCCCTCAAACTGACTGATAATGCCGTCGTCGTGAAAGACGACACGCATTTTATGACTGATGTCCTCCCAGTGTTCTAGTTCTTCCGGTTTTAGTGCCAGTTTTTCCATGACGATTTGACGTCGCATATCTGGCAGAAGCTCCATTGCCTCTAGAGCCCGACATAATACCCACACCGCCATAATATTCGTGTAGGCGTTGTTGCTAAGACCAGGCTCGTCGGATCCGGGGTACCCATCGTGGAACTCATCCGGTCCCATAACGTGGTGAATTTCGTACCGGTCCAGAGAACGGTTGTACCAGCTAGTACTTGCCCAGAAACGAGCAATTTCAACAAGTACCTCCGCTCCGTAGAAGGAGAGAAAGTTGATATCTTCAGTTACCTGGTAGTAATGCCACACATTGTAAGCAACAGCAATATTGATATGACGTTGCAGTTGAGAGTTATCCCGTATCCAGCGTCCAGAGCGCGGGTTGAGGTGCAGATCCTGACTCTCCTCCCTTCCATCACTTCCACTCTGCCACGGATACATAGCCCCCTCAAATCCAGCCTTCTTGGCCGCCCAACGGGCTTCCGATAGCCGACGGTAGCGATACATCAGCAGAGCACGGGTGATGTCGGGAATACGAATGTTGAGGAAGGGAAAGATGAAGAGTTCGTCCCAGAGGATATGTCCTCGATATGCCTCTCCGTGTAGTCCCCGGGGCGGAACACCGACATCCCGATCAATGGTATGTGGCGATACCGTTTGCAGAAGATGAAAGATGTGTAGATGGAGAACCAATGCCACTCTTTCGCTGTCTTTGATGGCGATGCGGCAGCGCCTCCAGATATGATCCCATCTGAGTATGTGGCGTTCCAGCAATTCGTCAAAGCCTGGGGCGCGCCTAACCCGCTTGCGCGCCTGTATGCCGCTTTCGGAGATAGCGGCGTCTCTGGATATGTACAAGGCTACGATTTTCTCAATTGTTATTGCCTTGCCCTCCTCCAACCCAATCGAAAATTCATGAGCGATGTAGCCCGGCTCCTCTATGACCCGGGGCCGTACTGGAAGCTGACTGTCCTCGCGAAACAGCTTCGTTCTAGCCGCTTCAGCGACACGGATATGCGACTGGTTTGTCTCCGCCTGCAGGTAGATCATCTCGTTGTCCATTGACCGGGTCCCAATTGGACTGAGATGCTGGCTATTCAATTGCTTATAACGCTCCACACCGCTATTGGTGACCCGTCCGTCAAGTGCCGAGCAAACAGATATCTGCCCTGACCAATTCTCAGCCACAACGGTAGTCTCAAGTGCGGCCAGATGCGAATTGTCCATGCTGACGAAACGACGTTGAAATATGCGTGTACAGCGACCGCCTTCGTCAACAAAACGCAGCAGGCGGCTCAGCACACCTTGGCGGACGTCTAGCTCCTGACGATATTCCAAAAGATTTGCCCTCTCCGCATCAAACCAATCTCCATCCTGGAATCTGAATTTGACAGGCAGCCAGTTGGGCAGGTTAACCAGGCTTTCATTTTCAATGGTCTGTCCGGCGATGTCAGTCTTCAAGCGGTTGTAGCACCCCGTCACATAGGTTCCCGGGTAGTGGATGTCATCTGCACTCGATTCGGGAGCAGTCCCTCGGGTGGCGAAGTACCCATTACCCAAGGTACAAAGTGCCTCACGGAGCCTTTCCTGTTTCGGATTGAAATGTTCGTAGGACATCACCCAAATTCCTTTCGAAACCTCTCTTTCTGCAATGACTGCCAGTTGTCGAAGGAATTCGACCACCTCTTCAGGGTCTCTCAAGTTGTAGTGAGCGGCCGTGCGGCGTTTTTCGCGTCCAACAGCTATGGAGATGCCGCGATCATTTATGGCTCGGAAGGCATCTTCGTCGGTAGTGTCATCTCCAATGTACAAAGGTAGAATCCTGCCACTGTCAGTATAGAGTGCGTCCAGTAGATACTGTAACGCTCTCCCTTTGTCCCAGTCGACGTCGGGTCTCAGTTCAAGGACTTTCTTGCCTGTGCCCTTCCGTAGTCCGCGATAACGCGACAACACATCTTCGAACCGCTGCTGCAGCGTATCTACGCTGGCATTCTCCACCTGGCGGTAATGCAGGGCGATGGCAAATCGTTTGTGCTCGACGTTCGCTCCCGGAATGTCTCGTACGGCTTCACGTAGTTCCCGGTCGGCGTCCTTCAATATGGGAAGGAACCGTTTGCCCATTTCCTGATTGCGGTGTTTGCCACCCGGCCCAACAATATCAAAGCCATGACTTCCGGCATAGGCGATGTCCCCAATGCCGACCATTTTCTGTATATCATCCAGGTCGCGACCGCTGATGACCGCCACCGAATAATGCTCCATCAATCGTCTGATTACTTTCCTGGCTTTGTCGGAAAGTGTCGCCTTCTTGGGGTCTTCCACAATAGGTGTCAGCGTACCATCATAATCGAGAAAGATGGCAGGAGTCTTTTCCCGCAGCCGCTCAACGATCTCGTCCTTTCTATCAAGAGCCGATGGTAATCTATCAAGAGTTTTTTCAGCCTCTCCTGACCTTCGAGAGTCGACCCGGGGAATCTCCACCTCAGAAAGGTCCCGAACCACGATATCCGCTCCTCGTTCCCTCAGATCATCGGGCTGGTTGGCACGATCCACTCCAATCACCAGCGCGAATCCTCCCCGTCGTCCAGCCTCAACCCCCGCGAGCGAATCCTCAACGATGCCTGCTTTTTCTGGCTCTGTTCCAAGGCGTCTCGCTGCTTCAACAAAAATTGCAGGGTCGGGCTTGCCTTCAAGGTGGAGTTCGGAGGAATCAAGGCCATCGACTTTGACACTAAACAGATCCTGGATACCGGCAGCCTTCAGTACAGCTTCAGCGTTGCGGCTAGCCGATATCACTGCCGTGCGGACCCCGTTTGACTGCAATTGCTTCACAAACCTAATGGAGGATTCATAGACTTCTGCGCCCTGCTCTTTCAGGCGCTGAAGGAAATACCGGTTCTTTCGATTGCCGAGTCCGCATATGCTCTCTTGATCCGGCTTGTCCGCCGGGCCTCCGTAGGGAAGCGAAATACCACGCGACTGGAGAAAACTCCTGACCCCGTCATATCGAGGTTTCCCGTCGACGTAACGGTGGTAATCTAAGTCCGCATCGAATGGTCGAAACTTTTCTCGCTGCTGCTTAGCACGTTTCCTAAGATATTCGTCAAACATATGCTTCCAGGCCGCCGCGTGAATACTGGCCGTGTCGGTTATCACGCCGTCCATATCGAAAATCACGGCATCGACCTTACTCAGGTTGGGTTGTCTTTTCTTCATCGTTGCTCTTACTCCTTTCTCGGGTGCCAGCGTTTCAATAGAGGGCGCAATACCATCGGCGAAACGACGGCACTGGTCAGTACAACGACTGCCATCGCTGAAAACATGTGGGAAGGTACAGCCCAATCTCCTAGATCGAGCCCGCGCTGCATAATTATCATAGTGATCTCGGCCCGCGGCACCATGCTGATTCCAAGTAACAGCGCACCTGTCCATGAGGTAGTGCCCAGAGCAGGTCCGCCTGCGCCAACCAATTTACCCAGGATAGCTACGGTCATCAGCACCACTACTATCAGAAACACCTCGGGTCTCATGTCGCCCAGACTCATAGTCAGGCCTATGTTTATGAAGAAGAAAGGAGCGACGAAATCATAAAGTACGGTGAATGGTGTGTCTAGTTTGACTGCCTGGGGATCCCGGCTGAAAACCAGACCGGCGAAAAAGGCACCAAGAGCTACCGAGAAACCGATCAATCCGGCCAGGGCAGCAATAATCACTCCTAACCCAGCTAGAGCAACCGTTTGCCCAGGTATCGGCTGCAGTCTTTTGAAGAAGTCAGTGATGTGACGTTCTGCGTAACGCGAAAACAGGACGCATATGGCAGCAAAGCCTACGAATTTTGCCAGGGTAAGTCCTACTGCCTTCCCTAGCGTAGGTGCAAGACCCCCTCCGACGCCGTTGTGGAGCAGGGGCGCTACCGCGAACAGTATAGCCATCAGGAATATGGCAGAAACATCATCCATCTCAGCCAGGTCCACGAGCACCTGGCCCGTGGGCGACTTCACCGCCTTAGCTTCACGCCAAACCCCCACCGAAATAGCAACACTGGTAGCAGTGAGGGCAACAGCAACGAACAGACTTTGCACCACGGTCAAGCCCAAAAGAAAATAAGCTGCTACGAACCCTAATCCCCCGCTGAAGCAAACATCTCCCACCCAAATCGTGCTGGCCCGCCTCAATTGACTCCTCAGCCTGGTCAGGTTGCTCTCCAATCCCACCCGGAACAACAGGAAGATAATGCCAATATTTGCCAGGACGTAGAACGTGTTGTCGAACTGGGTGGTCATGAAGCCCCAGCGAGTGTCTGCCAGCCGGATAATCATCCCCAATACGATGAATCCCACCAGAGAGGGGACGGTCGTACGTGTTAATCCACCCCGTATGAGAATGGTTATGATTATGATAATACCCAGGGTCAATATCAGTAAGGCAAAGTTGCTTTCCATTTTGAGCCCTCGAGAACCAGCCTTATCTCAAGCTATTCAGGTCCCTGTTGCCGATATTAGCCGACCACATTGTTAGGTTCTCCTTTGGCAGAAGAGAAGTGAATACTGAGGTCACATTCGAAGCCGACAATCTTCATTTTTCTCTCCTCGCCATGTTATGCCTCTCTGTCATGTCGCCATAGATTTTCTAGGCAAAATCTTCCCCATCAGTTTATAGGCCAGAATCTTTATGCAATTGAGAAGCAGCAGCCATACTATAGCGTATCCCCAGATTGCGCCAGCATAGGCCCAGCCAATGGGGTGAACCAATACACCATAGACAGCGATCAAAGTTCCTGCAATCTGAGTCCCTTCCAGTGCGATGAACAGCCAAAGACTCGGCCAGGGCTTATCCCAAATCCATCCTTCATTCCGACAAAGGAAGATTGTCATGTGCCCTGCAACCAGCAACTTGAGGAATATCATGGTCTGCACTGTTTCTTGTGGGAGCTGCAACTGCGTTCTGAGGAACCAGAAAAGTAAGAACGATGAAATGACGCCTCCTATGGCCAGTATGGAGGCCAGGGTGAGCACGCGTCGCATATTCCACCGTACGGGATGAGGCGGCGTAGGTACATTATCCCAGGCAATAGTGATAATGGGGATGTCATTCAAGATAGCCAGCAGCACTATCATTATGGGCGTCACAGGGAAGTATCTGAACGCAAGGATAGAAACGGCCATGAACAAGAGTACTCTCATGCTTTCAGTAATACGGAACGTAGCGTAGCTTATCATCCTCTCAAAGATACGTCGGGCCTCTTCAACGGCGCGGGTAATAACGTCCAGACCTGGCGCGGTAAGGACGAGATCTGCTGCCGACCGCGCTGCGTCAGTTGCACCTGGGACTGCTATGCCGACGTCAGCCTGTTTAAGGGCAGGAGCATCATTTACGCCGTCTCCAGTCATTCCCACGATTTTGTCGTTCGCCTGGAACCACTTGATTATGTTGAACTTGTGCTCAGGTGTCACCTCGGCAAAGCCATCGGCTGAAAGAGTTTCCTGGCTGATTTTGTGGGCCTGGTGTTGTCCCTCCTTTTCTTCTTTGGGTTCTCCCAAAAGGTCCGTGGCCCTTTTTATGTTCTGTCCCAGACCTATGAGTCGCGCTACTTGTTTCCCAATGGCAGTGTGGTCTCCTGTTACCATACGGATATCAATACCATGATCTTGGGCTGCCTTTATTACCTCCGCTGAGTCTTCCCGCGGCGGATCAAGTAGGGGGAGGATACCCAAGTACTGCCACTTGCCGTTATCTTTTCGAGCTACCCCCAAAGATCGAAACCCATTTTCACCGAGTTCGTCGACCTGGGATGTTATGTCCTTCCTCTGTTTGTCATCGGCATCTACCAAGTCCAGAATAGCCTGGGGCGCTCCTTTAGCTACCGTGAATCTCTGTTTGTCATGCTGGACATCGGCATCAGCCCGTTTTCTAGTGGGATCAAAAGGCCTGAAGTCAAGTATCCTGAACTGATCTAGGTCGTCCATGTTGTCCAGACCACCCAGGACTGCATTGTCTATAGGGTCGTCTGCGTCGCGGCGGCAGGTCAAGGCAGCGGCTAGAATGAGGTCGTGTTTGTCCCTGGCCTTGATAACCACAGGATCCTGTAGTTGGAGTTCGTTCTTGGTGAGAGTGCCAGTCTTGTCGGCACAAAGAACCTGGAGCCCGGCAATTTCTTCCATTGACGCCAATCGGGAGACAATCGCCTTCCAGCCAGCCAGGCGGCTCGCGCCGACCGTCATTGTGACAGAGAGCACGGCAGGCAGGGCTTGCGGAATGCCAGCCAGAGTCAGAGCGAGTGCGAATAGGAGGACATCCACCCAAGGTTCACCGCGCACGAAAGATACGGCGATGATAATCACATTAAGCACGAGAGTAGTCCCGATCAAGAAATACCCTATCCGCAGTACGGCTTTTCGGAAATGGGATACCTCCTCGGCTTTCTCCACCAGCTCAACTGTTTGCGCTAACTTGGTATTTCTTCCGGTAGCTGCGACCACCATCTTGGCTTCACCTCTTTTGGCGGTGGTGCTGGAATAGACCAAATCACCATCCTCCTTATCCACCGGTAGGGATTCACCGGTCAAGGCAGACTCGTCCACGCTAAGGTGCTGGTCTTTGAGCAGCTTGGCATCGGCCGGAACTATGTCACCCATGCGGACGACCACGATGTCACCGGGAACCAATCGACTCGCTTCGATAGTCTTCTGCTGACGATTACGGATTACTCGTGCCTGGAGAGCCAGTTTCTCCTTCAGGGCTTCGATCGCATTACTGGCTTTGTTCTCATGCCAAAAACTGACCCCGCCGTTGATAACTAGCATCGTGAAGATAACGCCAAAGTCTTCCCAGCGCTGTGCCACTGCAGCCAGAATAGCCGCTACCTCTATCATCCATGGGATGGGCCCCCAGAAGTGTGACAGGAACTTAAGAATAGGATTCCTTCGTTCCTCCTCGATCGTATTCTCGCCGTATTCAGTAAGCCGGTTGCGAGCTTGTTGTTCGGTAAGCCCCTTCTGAGGATCGGTGCCCAGTTCTTCTAGTGCTTCGTCGCTTGAGATCTCCTCGAGATGGGAGCTCTCATCCTCGGGCATAGAACTAGCTCTCCTTTCGCTCGGCTTGCGCAACTACTTCGATAACCGGTAGTACGCTGTCCGGATTTACCGAAATTGAGTCGATGCCGGAGTTAACCAGGAAGGCGGCAAACGCCGGATGATCACTGGGAGCCTGTCCGCATAAGCCTACCTTTCGCTTTTTTCCATGTGCTGAGGCAATCAAAGTGGCAATAGAATTCTTCACTGCCTTGTGTTGTTCGTCGAAGAGATAGGATAGTTCCGTCGAATCCCGGTCCACACCCAGAACGAGCTGGGTGAGATCGTTGGACCCAATGGAGAAGCCATCAAAGTATTCGCAGAAGTCTTCGGCCAGGATTATGTTTGACGGTATCTCTGCCATAACATAAACCTGGAGGCCATCCTTCTTTCTTTCCAGACGGTTGCTGGCTAGTACCTCCAGAATATTGTTGCCCTCCTCCGGCGTGCGGCAGAATGGAATCATTACTACGACGTTGTCCAAACCCATGACATCGCGCACTCGCCTTATAGCCCGACACTCCAGGGCGAAGCCCTCCCGGTAGCGATCGCTATAATAGCGTGAGGCGCCACGGAAGCCGAGCATAGGGTTCTCCTCATCCGTCTCGAACTGCTTTCCACCGATGAGGTTGGCATATTCGTTGGTTTTGAAATCACTCATCCGCACGATGACCGGATTGGGGTACTGAGAAGCGGCAATCTTGGCAATTCCCTGAGAGAGGTGGTCTACAAAATAGGCGGTTTTGTCCTCATATCCCTCCGTCAAGTCCCGTATCTTTTGCCTTACTTTACTGTCTTTGAGGTCATTGTAATGGACGAGCGCCATAGGATGGATCTTAATTATGTTGTTGATAATGAACTCCATGCGTGCCAGGCCAATGCCTTTGCAGGGAAGACGCCACCAGCGAAACGCGGCTGCCGGGCTTGAAATGTTCATCATTATTTCAGTCCGTGTTCCGGCGATGTTTTCCAGGCTTACGTCGGAAACGTCAAAATCCAGAATTCCGTCATAGATGTACCCCTCATCGCCTTCGGCACAGGAGATAGTAATTTCTTGCCCATCCTTAAGCATCTCTGTAGCTTTACCAGTGCCCACTACCGCTGCGATTCCCAGTTCCCGGCTAACTATGGCCGCGTGGGATGTTCTGCCCCCCAGATCCGTTATGATTCCTGCAGCACGCTTCATGATAGGTACCCAGTCCGGGTCTGTCATGCCCGTGACCAAGATTGAGCCGTCCTTGAACTCATCTATGTCCTCCGCACTCTTGATTACCTGCGCTTTGCCTGCGGCAATAGCCTGGCCTATGCTCAATCCGGTCAAGAGCGGTTCCCCTTGCTCTTTCAAACGGTACGTCTTGAGGGAAGCGGCTTCCTTCTGAGATTGGACTGTTTCGGGTCGAGCCTGGACGATGAATAGTTGCTCGGTCTCCCCGTCCTTAGCCCATTCCATGTCCATGGGTTTGCCGTAATGCTTTTCGATATCACTGGCCCACTGAGCGAGCTTCAGAATCTCGTCGTCGGTCAGCGCAAAAGTGCGCCGTTCTTTTTGTGACGTGTCGATTGTCTTCGTAGTCTTAGTACCACCTGTCGCGTACACTATCTTCCTCGATTTCTGGCCCAGTATTTTGCCGATAATGGGTTTGAATTCATCCTTACCCAGCAGGGGTTTGTAAACCGTATATTCGTCAGGCGTGACCGAGCCCTGCACAACACTTTCTCCCAGTCCCCAGGCAGCATTTATGACCACGACATCCTCGAAGCCACTCTCTGGGTCCAGAGAGAAAATGACTCCAGCACTTGCTTTGTCCGAGCGCACCATCTTCTGCACCCCTACAGAGAGTGCAACCTCCATATGGTCAAAGCCTTTTTCCTTGCGATAGCTAATGGCCCGGTCGGTGAACAGAGAAGCATAACATCGCTTGCAGGCGTCCAGCACCTGTTTGTGTCCCGTGACGTTGAGGAAGGTCTCCTGCTGGCCAGCGAAACTGGCCTCAGGCAAGTCCTCCGCAGTGGCGCTGCTCCTCACCGCCACTGCGACACTATCGGTGTTGTATTGCCGACACAGTTCACGATAACTATCTCTGATTGCTTCAGCGACCTCCTCAGGAAAGTCGGCATCCGTTATTAGCCTCCGAATTGACTGTCCCACTTTGTTCAGTGGCTTACGTTGATTATCGAGCTCACCAAGCAATGGCGTGATCTTCTCTCTCAAGCCGTCCTTCTTGTCCAGAAAGGCCCAATAGGCGCTGGCCGTGGTGGCAAATCCGTCTGGCACTTCGATACCCTTCTCCTTCAGGCTGCCGATCATCTCGCCGAGAGAAGCGTTCTTGCCGCCAACAATAGCTACGTCACCGGCATCCAAATCCTTAAACCACCGTATATAATCCGAATCCTTACTCATTTAACCTCCTCCTTTTCAATCAGTAGATCTCGTTCCAGCAATACCCTGTCTATCTAATCATGTAGATGCTCGATGGATTTGTCGTTGTTCAAAGAATAATCTGCCCGCTTAATAGCCTGACTGATTCCAAATAGACTTTGTTCAGCCCTGTCTTGTTCCAGAAATTCATCATAGGTTTGCGGATCCCTCGCTCTTGCACGCTTGCGTGTGCGCTCATACCGGATGCGCGGGTCGCTGACGAGAATATGGAAGAGAATGAAATCACAGCCGAACTTGTCCTTGAGATAACTGACATCCTCCAGAGTTCTAACGCCGGATATGCCTGCAGTGTCCCATCCGTTTTGTTCGCTCCTTTCTATGGCCAAACGCATAAAGTAGTCCCCACCGAACCTGTTAATTCGTTCTGCCGAAATCCGATGCAGATTCTCTCTTTCCAGCAACACCCCGTTTTCCCGAGCCATCTCCCTCACTATATCCCCAACCGATACGTATGGCACGTCGTATTCACGTTGCAGATATCTGACCACCTCATCTTTACCAGACCCATTGAGGCCTACGGCGCCGAATATTTTCATCGCATCCTCGCTTTGCACTCACTCTGTCACGACTGGCATCTGGGGCAGAAGTAAGCACTGCGTCCTGAGATCTTGGTTGTTTCTATCTGGCCACTGCACACAGGACACCTCCTTTCCTTGTCACGGTGAGGAAGCAGATAGGTCTGGGGCATCTTTGCGGGGTCAGCCTGGCTATCTATGGCCGTCTTAAGAACTTCCTTCATTACTTGAAAGAGCCTGTCCACATCTTGATTGCT
>Ga0180438_10010862_pt1 | contig 11101 bp, 3 predicted proteins | sample SS_ome_12_FD_132455 | JGI IMG/M metagenome (GOLD analysis project Ga0180438, IMG submission 132455) | Hypersaline lake sediment archaeal communities from the Salton Sea, California, USA - SS_3_D_2 metaG | ecosystem: Environmental > Aquatic > Non-marine Saline and Alkaline > Hypersaline >... | reverse complement strand
CGCCCTGATTTCATCAGTCGTCATCATGCACCTCCATGTCTTGTATGCCGTTATCGGCAATCCCACATGGAGGTCTTGAGCTAATGTAGCGCTGTCATATTAGCTGGCTTCGTCTTCTGAGGCTCCGGTGCCGGAAGTTCCACAGGCTACCGGCTCTTCGTCAGCCCACAACCCGGCAAACCTGGCACAATCATCGAATTCTGCTAGACTTTCGGGCATACCTTGGCAAATGCTGGCCTGTCTGCCAGATGCGGTCATCGATCCTCGCAGTTTTCACAGACCGGGAGAATCATGGCCGTTTGACAATAGCCATTGTCACATGCTACTATTCGGATCGACGATTTCGTCCCAAGACTACACAACGACTGCCCACATGTTGTTCATTCAATCCCACCAAGAGTTCAGTTTACCGTGAACCATCGCACGACAACCAGACAGGGCAAGGTCTCTGCCACGAGGGCGAAAGCGATGAGCTGCAGAAACACGATGATGTTTCATGTTGGCTCCCTGGGAGGTTGGCCAAGCTATTGAGGAGATAGCAAACATGCATTGGGAATACGTTGTCGCGTTGTGCTCCTTGATCGTCGGTGTGATCGTCGGCGTGGCCAACTTGGTGAATGCGTGCTGTGATCTCTGCGGGTGTGTGCGAAAACTCTTCGGCCGGGTAGATCTCACTAAGCCCGAATCGACGACGATTGCAAAACCGACGTCGGAAGAAGTCGTAAGAATCACGAGCGAAACGCGAAAATGGCAGGAATCCGTTCGCCGTTGCTCAGGCATCAGCGTGTGTCTCTTCCTGGCTGCCGGCGTTTTCCTCATTCTTGGTTCTCTGAAGCATGAGGAGCTCGACGTTGCCGCGGTCAGTTGGGACTGGACGTTTCACGAGCAGCGGGCCGTGCGTGGTTCGGGCGGTGCGCGGATCGTTCACTCGGAACAAGCGTTCGACGTCAACATCGAGGTGCAATCGAGATTCTCGCATGGCTGGCTGTACCTGATTGACAAATCGGCTGGCCACATGCTGAAGCCGCTGACGCAGCAGGGGGAATACCTGGTTGGAGAGTTCTCCGACCAGTTCGACGCCAATACCGGCTGGGAGCTCTTCTTGGTCATCCTGTCCGACCGAGACGTGCCGGAACTGATGGACGACATCGAGCAGGCGGCGCGCTGGTTGACGGAGGAGGACCTGCGCTTTCTCCAGCAGGCTTCTGATCGGGGCGACCTCAACGCCGCCGAGCAACGGATCCGCCACGCATTGGAGCATACCGACCTAAGTGGCGTCAACGTGGAGATCTTCGTTCAGTTGTTCGATCACAGGAAATAGGCTTTCAGTTCTTGGGAGGATGGAATAATGCAGCATTCCGTTCCGCTGCAAATGATCTTGCATGGTTTGTTGACGGGGACGCTGATTTGCGCTTTGCCGGTGCGTGCGGCGCCGGCGGCCAGGGCGCAGGAAACGTCTGCCAATCCGCCCTGCAAAGTTCTGATCGTTGCTGCACCGAGATGCCGGGAAGAGACGGGCGTGTTTCGCGACCCGCTGAAGTTCCCGCTGGTTTCAGGCGCCAAGCTGAAGGTCGCATTCGAGCTTCTCGGCCTTCCGGTCAAGTTCTACCGGGATGAGGAAGCCACCGCAGGCGCGGTGCGGTCGTGGCTGAACAAGGAGGCCTGCGATGCAAGACTGCCGATCCTGTTCTTCATCGGCCATGGATACCAACGGGACGGTGACGACGTGATGCTCACGGCAGACGCCACGCCTCGTGATAAGAAAAGTGGTCTTTCCCGTGGGGAAATCAGAACGATCGCCCGAAGAAACCGGTTGCCGCTGATAGTAGTCTACGACGCCTGTCGCAGCGTGCCGCAGGGACAGCGTCGGATTCCGCGGGTGGTCGCCGAAAGGGCTCAACGCGGCGGGGACGACCGTGGCGTCACCACCCGGCACGGGATCCAGTTTCCCATCTTTCTGTATTCCACGCAGCCGGGAGAACCGGCGGCCGACGAGCTTGATCTCTGCAGTTCGTTGGTGAAGGGGTTGGAAATCCTTCCTCGCACGGGCCGATTTCGCGCGGACCCTTGGTTTCGCTTTCCGCAAAACGTCGACCGTCCCAGCAGCAAGGATTTGACGTTGAAGTGGTGGTTCCACTACGGCATCAGCGAATTGCTGGCCCAGCAGGACTTGCAGCAGATTCCCGGCCTCCTCGGCGCAGTCGATTTGCTCGACGGCATTGTTTTGGCATCTCCTCCCGGCAGCCCGATGCTGCCGAAAGAGGGCCCCAAAGGCGTAAGCCTCCTGGAGCTATGGTGGCCCCAGCACGGCAAGCACCTGTGCAAATCCGTGTTCCAGGGAGCGGCCTGGATGATCAAGCGAAGCGAACTGACCAACACCGATCCGTACAAAGGTGGCTATCTTGCTCCAAGAGGAGGAAAGTCGGGGTTCGAGATTGCGGGCAGATCGCTCTTTGTCGAAGTCATCGCCACCGCAGAAATCAACAACGAGACTGCCCCCGAAGTGGTCGTCATCGGCCTGGACGCAAAGAACGTTACTCCGCCGAGACCCGACATCTGGCTCAACAGGCACCCTGTGATTTCGGCCAACGATTCCCCCGACGTTCCGAAGACGCACCATGCCATAGCCTTAGACCGGGCTACGTGGTGCAAAGTGGAGCTTCAGCCGCGCGGCACGATGAATTATTTCGCGGTCTCCGATGTGCCTCCGAAATGCGCAGTAATAATCCGCAGGATCATCTTGGCCGATGCGGGCCTTAGCCTACCGGTGGACACATCGGCCACGGTCGACCTGCTGGCCCGATGGTGGGTCGATAGTACCGGCCGGGCCGACGCCGACGTGCTTCAGTTTGGCCTGGAACAAGTCGCCACACGCCGCGTGCTGTACTTCATGAAGGGTAAAGGCTGGGTGGGCGGCCGGGTAGCCCCGCTCGTCTGGGTCAGCTCAAACGATCAAGTCGAAGTGAAACTGGAGAACCTCTCTAACCAGAATGCCACGGTCATTCTCGAGGTCAAGCAAGGCTACTTGCCGCTGGCAGGCAAACGGCTCTCTCTGGCCCCGGGAGAATCGACCCATGTTCTTCCCATCGAAGCTGACGGCTTGCTGGATGGGGCAGCGGTCACCGAGCCCACGGCCAAGATCCGCGTGCTTTCGATGGTTGTCAAACCGAGGACGCCCTTCCTCTCCGAACCAGTCGGGGAAGAGGTCGTGGGACCGGGAGAGCGTGTTCCGCAGCACTAGTCGTCCGTGAAGGGAGAATCTCATGTCGAGCCGACGTTCTTCCTGGCTGTTGGTGCTGTTGTTGGTTTGCTCGTGGGTATTCTGCTCTGACCGGGCTAGCGGTCAGTATGCTCCGCAGGCCGCTTCGACTGTCTACAAACGAAGGGACGAGTTGTTCCCACAGGTACGTGTGCGGCTCCATTCCGAGCAGTTGAGGCTCTTCACGTTTGAGACAGCCCAGTCACTTCGCTGGTTGGCCTTGCGAGAGGGCAACCTGTTGGCCTGGCCTCCGTTTCAGGTCAAACCAATGATCCGAGATCCATTCGCCTATCGTGTTTTGTCGAATGGCAAGTTCCCCGTCCAAGTTGTCGAAGAACACCTGATCGATTTGCCGGCCCCAGCGTTTCTCAACGCACTCATCTACTTACGGACGCTGCAATCACTGGCAAAGAAGACCGGGGAAGTTCCCTGCCCATATTTCCAGGGCGTGGGTTCCCTGGCTGCCGCAAGCATGTACTACCCCACCAACCAGGCTTGGTCAGTGGCTGCGAAGGAAGAGGCTGCTCTGTGCTACCTGTTTGTCGCCCTGAGGCCAAAGGCCACGTTGCCGATCGCTGCGCTACGCCTGGAAAACGAAGGCCAAGCGAGCGAAGCTGCCAAAGAGACTATCCGAAGTTACGTGCGAGACGGTTTATCCGAACTGTATGCGGGAAGGGAGAACCGTCAGCAACTGATCGGTAAATCGGCAGGCAAGATCCTGGAGAAGAGCTCGTCCTCCGAATCGGCGACCACCGACACCGAGAAGGACGAGCAAGAGACCCCCGATCAGCACTTCCAATTGTTAGAGGTCTTGGCTCCGGGGATCCCTAATGCGGCCCATCACAATGAGCCACTTGATCCGGCCCTTCGCACCAAAGCCGGTGCGATGGTGCGATCGATCCTGGAGAACCGGAAAGGCTTTCGCCACCTCCCCAGTGTGTTCCGGCTGCTGCGACACCTCGAGACCGTGGCTGCTGGGCGTTTTCCTACGGTGTTGGCCCGGACCGAAGCCGGGATGCCGGTTGCCGAAAACCTCGACGCTCGGAGTGTCGAACGTTATCTCGACGGGCTACGCCGGATCTGTTTCGGTTGGTTCAAGGAAGAAGTGCAGCTTCGCGGTGGAGGTAAACTCCCGATGCGCTCGCCCCAATCGGTCAATTGGGATCCGCACTCCTTGATTGAACTGATGGGGCTACTGATTACGACGTCGGCTGAGTTCGGCAGGTTGAGGGTCCAGTTGCACGAAAACCCAAACCGCAGCGCGGAAGAAGTCGTCAAACTCGTTGAAGACGCCTTCGCCACCGATCTACAGATCAGACAGTTGTCGGAGCAGCACCTGGCGCCGATCGTCGAGGTCGTGCCGTGCAAGGCGGCGCCCACCGGTCTGGCGCTTATTCTGCGCTGGGAACAAGAGCTTGACGGAAAGACGTTCATCTTGGGGAAGCTCTTCTTCGAGGACGCCTTCAGTAGAGGTGGGAGCGGGATTCCATCGCCGCCCGGTATCGCTTTTCAGCAGCAAGTGCGGGTCTGTATCGGAGGGTTCACCAACTTGCCGCGGTCGGGCAACGTAGAGCAGGTCGAGCCCGGCGATTTTGTGGAATCGCTGGGTGCCGTACCGCCCGGCAGAGCCGCACCCAAGCCGTCCAGTCGCTGGCACGAAGTGGTGGACACGCGCCAATTCCAGTCGAACAAACGCATTGAGCTGTTCTTTGAAGGCCATCCCTCGCTCCGACTATGTGGCACGCCTTCTCAGGAGGTCTGGGCTCGCCGCTCCGTGGCCGCGGAATCACCGTGGGATTGGATCCCGATGGCCACGCTCCGACCCGGTAATCATGTCTATCACACGCATCACAGCGGAGTGGTGATCCAACGGATCGGCCGGGCCGCCTCGAAGCAGGGCGAGCACGACCGGAGCGGGGAGATGGATCAAAGTGACTACGTACGCTTTGTCATTGCCGGATCGAACCATACCCACGTCAACGGCTTCGTGGTCCGTTGCGAGACCAAGCGTGTGGTGGCCGAATCGAAGCACGGCTTGCTGGTCGGGGCCACCGATCTACTCCTGTTCGACGAAGCTGGCCGGGAGTGCATGCGGGACATCGGCAGCGTTGACGCCAGCCAAGAGAATAAACAGTTTCGACAGATTATAGGGTACAACACGGACGCTGCGAAAGTCGCTCGCCGCAAGGACTTGTTGATCAACAACTCCGACGACCAGCGCGAAGTGATCTATTGGATCGCCTACGAGATCGATGGTCGGCGGCGGGCACTGGGTATGGGCCACAGCCACGGATTCTGCGTCGTTGGTGAAGAGGAGCCGGTAGCTGCGCATGAGATCGCCGTTGGTGATCAACTCGTACGCGACGAAAAGGACTCATCGCCGGCCAGGGTGACGGGCGTGGCTATTGAAGAGGCGCCGGCCGGCAAGAAGTGGAGCGTCCGCCATCCTCGGCTGCTCAGCAGCGAGTGGCTCAACGCAACCGGCGTGTCGCCCGATGATGAAACCGACTCCGGCAATGCGCCCGGTTATGGCGTGCTGGTGCATACCGACGAGCGCAGGATTCTGGCCGGTCTGCCGAAGTCGACGCGCGTCGCGTTGGCGCTGCCGCCGACCGGAGGTGACCCCGGGGGTCAGTGGCGCGTGGGTCAGCAGGTACCTTTCGGCGGGGTGCGTACCTTCCAACTCGACCGTGTCGACGATCCGGACCACAAGTTTCACATGCTGCTGACGTGCAATCCCGAGGCCGAACGTCGATTGGTCGGCGGCCACGCATTTGTGCCGCAACTGGTCTCCGAGTTTCGGCGCACGATTTCCGGAGATCTCTTGCTCTTCACGACGGAAACCGGCCGCCATCTGCGGTGTGGCCCGGGTACAATGATCTGGTCGCCTAAGGGCGATGTTCGTCAGAAGGCACTCGTTTTGGAGACCGTCGAAGCCCGCCATTTTCGGGTAGGCCGCTACGTGATGGTTCTACCCCCCGACTCGCCCACACCACGCTTGACCCCGGAGAAGGTGACATCCATCTGCTGGCTCGACGCCTTCTCGGGCCTCGCTGGAGACGATATCGGTCACGAGTTGCCTGCTAACGTGAAAACCGAACTGGAGAAGGCAAAGCAGCAAGGCTACTTCGGACTATTGATGGGCCGGCTATACAAGCCGCGCATTTTCACGATTGAGTGGGCTGAGAAAGACTACAACAACATCTTTGCCGAGGGGGTCTTGATCTCACTGGCCTACCGCGAATACAAGCTCAGGGACTGGTGGGAGGGATACCATGGAGCAGGCGATTCCCCAGGGGCGAGCGGCAGCTCAGGGGCTGGAGAGAATGTTGGGCGTATCGTCAAGGGAGGCAAGATCTCCGACAGTCCGGTCCTCTCTCCTTCGCTTTCCGGTACGCCAAGCGACCTCAAAGGACGACCTGCCTACCAGTTCACGGAGGCCGATCGCAAGATCCTCCGAAGCAGCTTGGATCGCCTTCAGAGGGGGATGGACGAGTTCCTGGCTCGCGGGCCCCGTCCGCAGATGAGCGCCGGGCGGCAGCAGCGGTTCCAGCGGTTCATCACGATCTGTGTTCGGCCGGATTACCGGTCCCTGCCCAAGGCCCTGGGCTCGCCTGCTCTTGCCGGGGCATACATGCAGTACACGGAGTATCGGGCTTGTCTGCTGAAGATGGGCCATCCGGAGGCGCTGCCAGCGTTGACGCGCGTGGGTGTTGTGCTTGCCTACCTATTATACGAGGCGGACGGTCCGGGGCATGAAATCCTCGACGACTTGCTGAACGTCCAACTCCGCTTGGTCTTGCGACCGGACTCCGGCGAAACGGTGTGGAGCAACACGCAGACCCTCGTGCGCGATACGGTGCGTTTCGCGCTGGAGTACAGCATGTTCGACAAGGAAGACACCGCGACCGCCGGTATATCGACCGCAAGAAGGACGGCCAAATACTGGGACGCCAGTTGGACGCCGAATGAGTGGAGAAGCTTGTTGCTCGACCAGATTCAGGCCGGGCAACTCCACAGCGACGTGCTCGCCGAGCCCGCTGGTGACCTCGGCCGGCAACGCGTACTATTGTGGAACCTCCTGCTTCAACTGGACCATCGTAGCGATATGAGTCAAGTTTTGCAGGCATTCGTGAGTGACGATTTTATGCCAGGAACAGAGTTCGGTGGAGAGGGTTTTCGGAACCAGTTTCAACTGAGGTCTCAGTGAACCGCGGCCATCGGCAGGAGTCCTTCCTGGCCGAGAAGTTGTGGTTGCCTGAGCGACCGACCGTTGCCTGCATGAGTTCGACCAGCCCGAGGAGGGCTTGCCATGCGGATTTCTTCAGTAAGTCAAGTTGCCTGGATCGTAGCGACTCTTGGCATGCTGTGTTCCTCCGAGGTGCGGAGCGCGGAGCTAAAAAGCTCTCCGGCTCTAGAGTATGAAGCCTGCTGGCGAGAGATCCTGACAATCAAAACGGAAGATACTAAGCTTCTGGAACGGATGGCCTTGAGTAGCCATCGTCTATCGGAGAGCGAGCGCGGTGAGTATGCAATCCGGCTTAAACGGACAATCACAGGAGCGCTGAAGGGCGGCGCCGGAGCGACTCTCTTCCACCCCGAAAAGGCGGAAACTCTTAAGTCTGTCGTAGAGATGCTCGAATCCATGACGGAGGACGCCAGCGGCTTCACGGCAGCTGATGTCGAGGCCATGCTACCGAAGTCTGCAAGCGACTTGTCAAAGTACGATTTGGACGTTCTTTGGTCAAACGAGTTCGCGGCATTTGCCGTTCCCGCCCGCTGGAGTCCCGAGTGTACGCAGCGACTGGAGAACTTGCTCAGAGAAGACGCCACTCGGAAGAACAAGAGTTGGTTTTTCGGGCTTCTCTGGCTAGATGCCGTCGCCTCTTCACCGGAGAAGGCCAATCAAACCAGACACGAGCACCTGTGCCAGTTTCTCGACGAGCTGCTGTTTGCCCACCAAGATCGGCTTTCCGAGGAGGAGATTGTCGAGTTCAACGAGCCGTTGAAACTGCAGAATCGTCCTCTCTGGAGCCGTGCCGTGGCGAAGCCGATTCGCTCCTATGTCCTTCAACGTCTGGGGGCATATCTGTTCCAGAACGACGTGGGCGACCCTGCGAACGATACCGGCCTGTCGATCGCAGACTATATTGAGATCGCCACACACTACGGCAACTGGGAAGATTGGTCTAAGAAGCTGGCGAGCCAGTTAAAGCGTGCCAAGTCGCGGAGTCCTCGCGCTTTGACACTCCTGGGGCAAATCGTCGGCAAGCCGGGCAGCCACTTCGAGGTCCTGCGCGAACTGGTCATGCAGGATGAAGATATCGATTTCTTCGTTTTCCTGCATACAAATCCGCAAAATGGTGCGGATGCCCCATGGAACGTGTTGAACAAGACCCCGGGTGTTCGAGCCAAGTCGCAGCAACTGTTGGCCGAACTCTTTGCGCCCCGACTGCACAAGAAGTGGACGTTGGCGCTGCTCGATCTGACGCGATTCAGTTACTACCCTGCGGATCCCGACGGTGTGTTTGTGAAGACAATTCACCCCATCGTCACCGATCGGGCCGTTCCACCGGAGAATCGCGTTCGCATGCGGTTGTTGGCCGGGATCGTTCAGCCGCGGTTTCCCGAAGACCTCGATAAGCGGCTTTTTCCACCGTCAGACAATCAGGGCTGCTTTCCGTCGCGGTGGCAACACCGCTGGAAACTTGCAGAGGCGGTGACGCGTGGGAAGCGGTTGCTCGATTCCGTCCACACGACCGGAAAGAAGGTGACGGTGGTCGAACTGCTCAGCAACGTAGTCCGTGCCCAGCCTATCCCCCGCGCACCCGAGAGTGCCGCCAGACAAGTGAATAGCTGGTATGCGTATTTTCTGAAGCGAGTCCACACAGAGGTGTTCAAGACGGAGGAAGATTGGGAGGAACTGATTCGCAGTGAGGTGATGATCGCCGAATTGACGGCGATTTTCCAGCGAATCGGCGAGTATCGCGGATACTTCCGAGACTCAACCACGTTTCGCCTGGATGAATTGTCGGAAGAAGTGGCGCGGTTTTGGAAAGGGCTCGTGGACGAGTTTCGCGATGCAACGGTACTAGGGGATCCCGCGAGGCGAGCCCAAAGGATGGAGGCGTTGTTGGTCCTCCTGCTGCGGATTTGCGCCGTTACCGGAGACCAAGATCACCTGAAATTCTTCACGCGCGAGACTTCTAAGATCTTTGGAGTAACCGCAGAAACACCGTTTCACGTCCTGCCGGACGACAAGCTGCAGCGTCAGGCGGCGTTGTTTCGGAGAATCTCGCTGGCCATTGAAGCCGCGATAAAGGCAGTCCGCAAGGAACTCGATCGGTCGCCGCCGCAAGGGGGCGCCGTCTCTGACTCCCTGGATAAGCTAATCGCAACGTTCGAGCGACACCTCTATCACCCACTACTACGGATCAATCGAATGCTTGCGTATGCCGCACCGGATGCTGAGAAGAGAAACGATGATAATCCGTGGCTCGCCCTGATGAAACACTATCAGAATCCCGCCTACAAGAAGGAGGCCTGTGGACGTCTACTTGACGAACTGGAATCGAACCAATTGCCCTACGTCAACGCTCCGAGTCAGGTGAGGCAGTTGGTGTCGCAGTGCTATTTGCTGCTGGAAATCGACGTCTGGGGACCTTCAAACACGGAGGACCTTGAGGGTGGCCGCTGGATCAGGCTAGGCCCCAATATCAACCTGCCATTGCTCCAGTCGCTGCTGTACGAGCATAGGGACCATTTGAGAGAGAGGCAACCCCCGGCCAAGTGTGACGCGGTCCTGGAGCTATTGACCGACGGGTGGAGGGGCGGTCGTGCGGACGCCCCCAATCGGCCACCTGGTGCTTTCGGGCAAGATTTGCTGATCAAGTCGGTTGAATATGATCTCCACGGTCGGCCGACCAAGACCGAGTACTACTCCCGCCGCTCGTTGCTGCGGTTCCTGTCACATCTGCTGGTCTTCCGCGAAGCGCAGGCAGCGCCTTTTCGGGGTCGGCAACGACCCTTCGATCCTACCGGTGCAGACGCAAGTTACAAGTATGATGACCCGACCGGACCCACGTTTGAGCTTCCCAACGGCACTTGGCGTCGCTATGGGGTTGACGGCCGGCTGCGGCACGAGCTTCTCAACACGTTCTGGAATCAGGACGAATTCGGTCGCATGGTCACAGATATCCGAGACGGTCACGGCCCCGACATGTGGCTCGACTGGTTCCTGGAAGTGAGTGAATTGGGACTATTGCTTCCCAATGAACGTTGTCCCCCGTCAAGTGATGCGCAACTGGCCGAATACAACGCCGCCAAGGCCAAGTTGATGCTTGCATGGCGGACCGTGCTGTCAACGGAACTGGCGGGCCGATGCTTGACCAACCATCAGCAATACCGAATTCTACAACTATTGCTCCGGTTGCATTACAGCTTCAATCCACAGCGAAGTCGATCAACGGAATTCATCACGACCTGCAGCAACTTGTGCGGTTCGACCGACGGCAAACGTTTCTATCAGGCGCTTCGTTACGAGGAATTGCTACTCAAACAGGCTAACCGGCAGCCCTCGATGGCCGATACGCTGGACGATCCTAACAGTTGGGTCGACGAGATCCTGAGAATGCGAGAAAACGAGGTGCGCGCCTTTGGCAAGCTGGATATTGTAGGCCACCATGTTGAATGGACTCACCGCAACGTCCACGCGCGGGACTATCTGCAACTTGTCGGCCCAAAGGACGTCGTCGTGTTCACACCGCTGCTGGACGCCCTGAAGCAGAGGAAAGTGAAGCCCGACACCGCCGGACAAATCATGTGGGCGCTAGGACTGACGCT
>Ga0180438_10010860_pt1 | contig 11101 bp, 11 predicted proteins | sample SS_ome_12_FD_132455 | JGI IMG/M metagenome (GOLD analysis project Ga0180438, IMG submission 132455) | Hypersaline lake sediment archaeal communities from the Salton Sea, California, USA - SS_3_D_2 metaG | ecosystem: Environmental > Aquatic > Non-marine Saline and Alkaline > Hypersaline >... | reverse complement strand
TACAGTTCTGGATCGAGCCTGCATTCCTTGATGATTTTCCTCAAGATTGAAATCTGGTCCTGCTGATCGATAATGGTAAATCGGGGATCGACATCAATACTTCTTCCAATGGTTCTCAAAAGAGTAGCTGAAGTGGAGTGAAAAGTCTTTATCCACACCTCTTTGGCCTCTGCTCGCAGAGAGACCACCCTTTCCTTCATCTCATTGCTCGCTTTGTTGGTGAATGTAACGGCAAGTATATTTCCCGGGTTGAGACCCCGCTCTCGTATGAGATATACGATCTTGTAGGTGATCACCCGTGTTTTCCCGCTTCCTGCACCGGCGAGAACCAGGAGGGGAGAGCCTGTATGGTACACCGCTTCCAGCTGTGCCCGATTCAGATCATTTTCGAAGTGTTTTAATGTGCGCATGAACTCATATGAACATGGGGATAAGGTGAAGATATACAAATATGTCCTGGATAGCAAGACAGTTCAATAATCCTGCATATCTTGTGGTGCCCACAAACCGAAGCTATTCGATCAGCAGGAGCCGCAGTACCTGCAGGATGCCATTTGCAAAGGCTGCAGACACAAGGTCATCTAGCATGATTCCAAAACCTCCATACACCTTCTGAAGGTTTTTGATCGGCGGAGGTTTGAAAATATCGAATATACGAAAGAGCACGAGGCCACCGAGAAGATAGAGGAAACCCCGGGTATCTCTGGAAAAGGAAAAAGAGAGATACGTCACGAGTATTCCCGAAATTTCGTCGACGACAATTTTCGAAGAATCCTTTACGAGAAAAACCCGTTTTTCTGCATAATGAGAGATGACGAAAGATAACCCAGTGAAAACAAGCACGAAAAAGGGAAAGAACTGCCCGCATGGAAGAACTATCCAGAGCGCAACACCGATGAGAGAGGCGAAGGTTCCAGGACAGAGAGGAAAATACCCCGCAAAAAATCCTGTTGCGAACAACTTCAGGAGAAAATCTCCTGCGTCCCTTCTGTCAGTATTAATGATGCTGGTGAGGTTTTTGAAGAGATACTGCACCATTGAAAGCAGAGCGAGAAATGCGGACAGGGCAACGAGCACGGTAGGCAGGAAAAAAAGAGCCGAACCCCAGAAACCACCGAAGCTCATCGTCCACTGTAACTTCTGGGCGTCCTCTGTCGATACCAGCGGGAAGTACAATTTTTTCAGCAAGAGAAGGAAGAGCAAACAGAAAATGGTGAACATCTGAAAAACGGTTTTCACCTTGCCCGCATACTCTGTCTTTATGGGTTTGCTCCTCTTTGTGGCAACAACTCGCAATATGGTGACGAACAGCTCACGAAAAAGAATGAGTATGACAAGCCACACAGGGATTACGAATCCCGGAATCAGGAGAAAAGAGACAAATGCTCCGCACACCAGGATCTTGTCTGCTAGAGGGTCCATGAACTCGCCGAATGATGTCTGAACCTGCCATTTTCGTGCGAAATAGCCGTCAAGGCAGTCGGTGATCGCAAGCAGCGCAAAGAGCGCAATCGAGAGGAATCCTGACGCTGTGGTTTTTTCAAAAAGAGAAAAAAGAAACGCGGGAGTGAGAAGAATACGGGCAAAGGTGAATATATTGGGTAACTGTCGGCGAAGTGTTCTCATCTGCTTTTTGGCTGCTTTTGTTCATCAATAAAATAGGTATGAATAAATGGAAAGTCGAGCCTTACGAAAGCGCGGAATTGAGGAGCATGAAAACGAAATTGACCGTTTTTGCTTTTCCCGCTACATTGAGAAAAAATGCAGAGGAGCGGAAAAATGCAGAAACGTACTTTTGGCAGGACAGGGTGGATGATAGGGGAAATCGGATATGGCATGTGGGGACTTGCTGGCTGGACAGGATCGGATGAGAAGGAGGTTCAGCGCTCACTTGACGTATCGATTGAGCTTGGGTGTGATTTTTTCGACTCTGCCTGGGCATATGGAAACGGAAAAAGTGAAAAAATTCTGGGACAGCTGATACGAAGACATCCTGGGAAAAGGCTCTATACAGCGACCAAGATCCCACCGAAGAACTTACGGTGGCCTTCGAAGAGAGGGTACAAACTGGAAGAGTGTTTTCCTCCGGAGCACATCAGGGCGTATACGGAAAAAAGCTTGAAGAACATTGGAGTCGACACGATCGATCTCCAGCAGTTCCACGTATGGGAGGATTCCTGGGCAGAGGATGACCGATGGAAAGTGGAAATCGAGGCATTGAAGCGCGAGGGAAAAATTCGGGCTTGTGGTGTGAGCGTGAACCGCTGGGAGCCTGACAACTGCCTCAAAACACTGGAAACAGGGATAATCGACGCGGTTCAGGTGATCTATAACATCTTCGATCAGGCACCGGAGGACCACCTCTTTCCCCTCTGCAGCAGACTGGACATTGCGGTGATCGCACGCGTTCCCTTTGACGAAGGTACACTGACAGGGAATATTACAAAGGAGACGAAATTCCCTACCGACGACTGGAGAAGCAGCTACTTTGTTCCTGAAAATCTTGTTTCAAGTGTTGAGCACGCGGACCGATTGCGACCCCTTGTGCCTGAAGGTATGACCATGGCAGAAATGGCGCTCAAATTCATTCTCGGTAATCCGGTGGTGAGCACTGTCATTCCGGGAATGAGAAAAACCACACATGTACGGTCGAACATTGGCACGAGCGACGGGACACTGCTTCCAGATGCGCTGCGTGCAGAGCTAATAAAACATAGATGGGATCGAGTGCCAACACAGTGGTCTCAGTAACAGACAGGATTCTATTTTTGAAATCTCAATCTTCTACTGCAAAGTTTAAAAGTGTTTCAGAGCTCTTCAGGACCTTCGGTAGATTCAGGGCCTCACGCACCACATCCTCTTCTGTTATGGGAAGCCGGCTGAAGAGCTCAGGGGAAAGTTCAGGAACGAATCCATCTCCATCACCGTTTGCACCATAGCTGTTCTTCCTCACAAACACATCAGCGAGTCTGATGTAATCCACAACCGTGTCAGAGGAGAGAATGAGGCCTTTTCTTTCCTTCAAGGGTTGATGATGGTGCTTGATGACAGCGGTGACATGCAGGGGAAATTTCCATGATCGTGCAATCCACTCACCCATCATCGTATGATCCACATCATAGAGCTCCCGCTCCGATTGGAAAAACGACAATTTTTTCTCTCTTGCATAGGCAGTGATTCTTGAGAAATTTTCATGGAGATAACCATCCAAAAAAACCTTCCCTATATCATGGAGCAGGCCTGCAGTGAACACATCGTTTTCGTATTTGCACATGCACACTCTGGCGATTCTCACTCCCAGAACTGCAGTCGCAATCGAGTGAATCCAGAACTGTCTTCTGTCGAAGCCACTTTTACCCGATTTTTTCAGGGTATCAAAAACTGAAAGGGTAAGAAGAATATGGGAGATGCTCCTGAACCCGAGCAATCCGATCGCCTGCTGAATGTTGCTCACGCGCTGTGGAAGCGCATAGTATGCTGAGTTAACCAGCTTCAATATCTTGGCACTGATGCTTTGATCGAGCGCGATTGTATCTGCGATCTCAGAGGCGGATGACTTTGGATCGCTGAGGAGCATGCTCACCTTGCTGGCAACGACCGACAGTGTTGGAAGCTCTTTCACCTTTTCTAAAGTGTATTTGATTATGCTCAGCTTCATTTTTCCTTCACCTTTCCATAATCAACCACAGCGAGTACCATGTCATCGTGGAAGCTGTTCTTGTTCATAAACCTCTTTACCTCTTCAATTAAAAGTGATAAGAGTACTTCAGCTGACCTGTTTTTGTGCTTGTCAAAGCTTTCAAAGAGCCGCTGCATTCCGTACTGGGTATTCTCTTCTGTCGAGAACGCCTCGATGATACCGTCGGTATAGACGAAAAAACGATCGCCATGCATGAAATTACAGACCGTATCTTTGTACTCTGCACCTTCGAACATCCCGAGAAAGAAACCTTCCGATTTGAGTGTTTCGCCTTGCCTTGATCCAGGATGAGAGAGAAATGGCATGGGATGCCCTGCACCACTGTAGATGATTTTTTGTTCCCTGGGATCTATTATCGTGTAAAAGGCGGTGACATACTCACCTGTCTGTATCAGCTGACAGTACTCCGTGTTCAATCCTGTCAGCAGCTCTGCTGGCGAATTGCAGCGTGGCGCAAGATTGACAAAGGATATTTTTAGCATTGCCGCAATGAAAGCGGAGCCGACCCCATGTCCTGAAACGTCCGCCACAATGAGCCCGACCTTCCCATCTTTCAGCGATACGACGTCGTAATAATCACCTCCTAACAGTCCCATGGGCTCGAAATGGAATGCGAAGTGTAAGTCTTCATGTTCTGGAAAGGAAACAGGGACGAGAGATTTCTGAACCATTGATGCGAGTTCGAGTTCCTTCATGAGCTCTCTGTTCATGTGGTCAAGATTGCTATTCGCCCTCTCAAGCTCCTCGAGTACAGCGCTCAGTTTGTTTGACTGATTTCCTCTCTCCTGAAGTCTTTTCCTCGATTCATTTTCTCGCTCCACAGCAGACAGTCTTGCCTTCAGCCGCTCGATCTCCCTTTCGTAGGATTCGAGTTCTCTGAGATCTTTCAATATGAGAAAAAGCTCCCTGACATCTTTTCCTTTCGTGACCGGTATTAGAGTGAGCTTGAAAGCATACAGGTCACCTGCCCTTTTTAAGCAGTGAACATGAAATGAATGGATAATCTGTGTATTTTTTAGATCTTCTCTCTCTATGGTGAGCCCAGTAAAAAGCGTGTATATGGAACTTCCAATTATCGCACGACCGAAATAATCCAGAGCCCTCTGGTTAATGTCTGTCACAATTCCTTCGGAGTCAGTTATAAGCACACAGTCATTTGTAAAATGAAAAAGCCTGTCGAAGCGTTTCGAAATCATCAGGTTTGAACAGGAGGCGGATCTTAATTTAACTGAACAGAAATTTTTCCAGAGTAAGTATCCCTGGAGGAGTTCCTCCTCCCCATAAAAGCATATACAGAAATAGAGGTTTTTCAAGCGAACATTTGACTTCGCCGCCTGAATGTATACAATAGAAGCAGAGAGAAAAAGTGACGCGCCTTGCGAGTCTCCTTTGCAAAAAAATCTGATGAATCATCGGTGGTGATGCAGTAACAGGAAACCGGGATGAAAAAAAGCTTCATAATCAAGGGCGATGCGATTGTTGACGGTATCGTCATCGACAGGATTTTTCTTTACAATCCTCAGGAAATCGTGATACCGAAAAAGATGTTACAAGCTGCACAGATAGAATCCGAACTTGAGCGCTTCCAAACTGCACTCCAGGAGGTGAGAACACAGCTCGAAAAGGATAAAATGCGGGTGCAGGCAGAGCTCGGCCGTCAGGAGGCTGATATATTTCAGAGCCACATTATGATCACAGAGGACCCTTTTTTCACATCGGAAGTGCCCCTCATGATTGAGAAGGAAAAAATAAATGCGGAATGGGTCATCTATGAAGGGTTGAAGCCCTATGTGGAAACTTTCAACAGCATTGAAAATGAATACATGAAAGAAAGAATACGGGATATCGAGGATGTATCCACACGCATCATCAACACACTGCAGGAAAAGAAGGAAGTGAAATCCGTGAAGCGAGGAAGAGGAGTCCTCGTGCTCAAAGAGTTGGCTCCTTCAATGATCACCCTCATTAATACGAAAAAGGTAAAGGCAATAGTCTCCGAGTATGGAGGGCTCACTTCTCATGCCACCATTCTCGCGAAGTCACTTGGACTTCCTTTCATCATAAATGCGAAGAATGTCACACAGAAGATTTCAAGTGGTGACATCTCTATTGTCGATGGACACTCAGGAGAACTGATCATCAACCCCTCCCCGGAAATCATACAGAACTATAAAAAAAAGGAGCAAGAGTATCTCGATCACCTACGCATTCTGAAAAAAGATACAAAGCTTCTTGCAATCACCAGGGACGGAAAAAGAATCGCTCTGTTGGCAAACATAGAGCGTGCCCCGGGTGCACACATCGCGCTCAAGTATGGAGCAGAAGGGGTCGGGCTTTTACGAACAGAGCTGCCTTTTATTCTCCACAACAGACTGCTGGATGAAGAAGAACAGTTCGAAATGTACAAAGCGGTTGTGCGTGTGTTCAAGAACAAACCAGTCACCATTCGCACTCTTGACATGGGAGGAGATAAATTCTTCCCCTTTCAGCAGGCATCACCTTTCATGGAGTCGAATCCCTTTCTCGGGTTACGGTCAATAAGGTTGTCCCTGCTCAAGCCCGATATATTCAGAGTGCAAATCAGAGCGATCTTCAGGGCAAGCATCTTTGGAAAGATCAAGATACTCCTCCCCATGATATCGAGCATCGAAGAGCTTGAGCAGATCAATACCATCATTCACGAGGAAAAACTGCTGATGGTGGAGGAAAAAATTGCCTTTGATCAGAATATACCGTTGGGGATAATGGTAGAAATACCATCAGCCGCGCTTCGAGCCGAACATCTCATCAAAGCATGTGACTTTTTTAGCATTGGAACGAACGACCTCATCCAATATACGCTTGCAGTGGACAGATCCAATGAACGTGTCACTCATTACTATATTCCGGAACATCCTGCGGTGCTCCAGCTCATTCAGAAAACGGCGGATGCCGCCCATGGGAGCGGAAAGCCCTGCTCAGTGTGCGGAGAGCTTGCAGGAAACCCCCTTTTTACCCCTTTCTTTGTAGGTATCGGTATCACTGAACTGAGCATGGAGCCGAATTCCATCCCGGAGGTGAAACGGATACTGCGAAGCATCACGATGCGAGAATCTGAAGAGTTTGCACAACAATTGCTTGGGCTTTCCAAAATCGATGAGATACGGCAGCTTCTCTCTGATTATTCAAAAAAGTTCGACTCTGAGGAAAGTTGATCAGGGCTCCGTGAAAGTCGCTCGCATACTCTATGAAATGTGAAAACCGAACCAGACCGGAAGCACTATTGATACGAGAGAGAGCTTCTATGTCTTTTCGAAATCAAAATCAGGAAATTCGTAGAAGCACTCGGGGCATCGCCAGTCCGGGAACTCCATTGTGTGCCCACAGCGTGGGCACTTCAGCTTTTGCGATTCTTTTTCTTCAGCTTTTTCATTTCGATGATACACCCTGATGCTGAGCTCTTTCCCCTCAAGGGACTTGGCGAGTCGGTCTGCTTCTTCCTTTGAGAGACGCTTGATCTCAACCGTATCCGTGGACTGAAAATATTCCTCCCACTCCTGCGCATCTTTTTTTATGTATGCCCTCAGCTGCTCTGCAACGAATCGTTCCTGCTCCGGTTCCAGAATATCGGATACCTGTACACAGTATGGTTGTTTTTTTACTGCCATGGCTCGCATCCTTTCTGTTTAGGCTTCGCTCACACTCGGGCTTCCCATGCCAAGCTCTCTCTCCCTCTTCCTCGTGACCACCACACAGATCCATATCCCCACTTCGTACATGAGCAGCACCGGAGCGGCAAGCATTATCTGACTCACCACGTCCGGCGGCGTGAGAACTGCTGCCATAACGAAAATTGCAACTATGGCATATTTTCTTCCCTTTTTCAGCTGCTCAGGGGTAACAATGCCGAGCTTCGAGAGAAGGAGTATGACCAGTGGAAGCTCGAACATCAGTCCAAAAGCGGTGATCATTTTTCCGAGGAAGCTTATATAGGCATTCAGCGTGATAAGTGGCGTAATATTCTCTCGTGAGAAGGAGAGCAGAAACTTGATACCGAGCGGAAGAACACCCCGAAACGCAAAGCCAGCCCCTATAAGGAAGAGAATGTATGAGACAGGTCCGAAAAAGATCAGATACTTCCTTTCTTTCTTCTTGAGCGCAATCCCTACATATTTCCATATCTGGTAGAGGATAAAAGGCATGGCTGCGACTATTCCAACGAGTATGGAGAGCTTCACCGTGACAAAAAATGCTTCTGTGGGGCTGATAAAAACGAGCTTCTCGATACCGCCTGTTTTGGTGATGAACGTAATGATCTCATCAATGAATGCATAAGCTCCTCCCGAGGCAATTGCGACAGCCAGAAGAACGTATATGACGCGTCTTCTCAGCTCCCCGAGATGCTCGACAACTGTTAATGCCCTATCTTCCATGCATTTACTTCTTTTTTGAACTTTTGTATTATACTCCCTGCAACGCCATTGTCAACCTGTATCCTTCCAGAATATCTGAGGATTCACGATGAAACGTGGGCGATGTCCGCTCAGTACCCGGATGATCTCATCCATCCCCTGGGCCATGCTGTTCTCGAAGCTTTCCTCGGAATACCAGGCGATGTGCGGGGTAAGGATGATGTTCTGAAGGTGAGGCAACGGATTGTCCTTTTCAAGAGGTTCTTTTTCAATCACATCGATCCCTGCCCCGGCGATGAGCCCGTTCTTCAGGGCTCTGTAAAGAGCATTTCCATCCACTATCGAACCTCGTGCAGTATTTATGAGGAAGGATGTCTTTTTCATCTTTCCGAAGGCCTCTTTATCGATCAAGTGATAGGTTTCTGCAGTGAGCGGAGCATGTATGCTCAAATAATCAGCCTCCGCAAGGAGGTCACCGAGGTCGTAGACGCGCTGTACCCCGAGGAGTTGGAAAATGTCATCAGAAAGATACGGGTCGTAGGCAGCAATACGCATGCCAAAACCTTTCGCCTTCGGGAGAAGCGCTCTCCCGATTTTTCCGAGCCCAATGATGCCGAGAAGTCTCCCCCTGTAATTGAAAAGAGGCTTCGCCGGATTGTAATCCCATCTCCCCTCCCCGGTCTCTCGCATGAGGAGGGGTATTTTCCTGCTGAGTGCAAGAAGAAGGGCCATCGCGTGATTTGCCACATCTTCGGTGCAGTAGGCTGGCACATTGCACACAGGGATCTTCTTTTCAGTCGCCGCGTCAATGTCTATGCAGTCATACCCCACCGAAAGCGCGAGGATAATCTCACAGCACTGAAGCCTCCGGATCGTTTCTGATGAAATTTCTCTGGCGATTACCACTATGGCTGAGGCGTCCTCCACGCTATTCTGGAACTGGTCATCACTTTCTGTTTTCACCGGAACAATCCGTGCTCCTGCTTCATCTGCCCTTCGCTGAAAATAGTCAAGATGATTCTCAAACTTCATGAAGAACCGCAAACTGGAGAAGACGATTTTTTTCATACAACTCGCACCTTCAATGGACTACTCTGAAAATATAAAAACTCGCACGATAAAAATCAAAACATATTGACAGCAATTCAACGGCATGGTATGATAACACGAATATAAAACTAAATTGGTCGAATAGTATAATAAATAGTATGCGAAACTGAATAAGCAAGATGGCGAAAGATAAAAAAGAACGAATTCTGGAAACTGCCACCGACATTTTTTCCCGATTCGGCATCAGAAAATCTACCATGGACGAAATCGCTCAGAAGGTGCATGTAGGAAAATCGACTCTCTACCACTACTTTAAAAGCAAAGAGGATATTTTCCTCGCGGTCGTGAAACGGGAAGCAGAAACCCTGAAGGAGAACCTGCGCAAGGAGATCGGAAAAGATATGAGTCCCATGGACAAGTTCAGAGCCTATGCAAAGGCTCGCATGAAATATCTGAAGGAGCTCATCAACTACTATAATACCCTGACAGATGTGTACATGGAAATCTATCCTTTTACCAAGGAAATACAGAAAGACTTCGAACATTTCGAATTGGATTCTCTGGATTCAATTTTCAGGGAAGGGATAGAAAAGGGTGTATTCGAGATTAAAAACAGTACCATTGCCGCGCGGATGGTAATGATTGCGTTCAAGGGATTCGAGTACCTCTATTTCATAAAGGAACAGCTTTCTGACGTGGAGAGTGAACTGGATACACTCATCGATATTTTTTTCACCGGTATCGTCAGAAGGTAAATTTTTTTTTTCATTTTTATTAGAACATAAAACGAATTTAGTCGAAAAAACTAAAATATGAACCGTTTTGCAAAGGGTGTTCTGAGACTGAGAATACTTATTCTCATCGTCACACTGGCGTGCACCCTATTTTTCCTTTCCGGTATTACCAGGCTCTCCATTCACAGTGACATCACCACATACCTGAAGCCGGATGACCCGGCCATGAAGCTCTTCAACAGGATTGGGGAGGAGTATGGCGGAAACCACATGGTCATGGTCGCGGTCACTGGCGCGAAGATCGTGAGCGAGAGAGGACTTCTTTACCTGAAGAGGCTTACCGACACCTATCGACAGGTAGAGGGTGTTGCAAGCGTTACAAGTCTGATCAATATCATCGATATGAAGGAGACAGAATACGGGATCGAGATTGGAAAGCTCATCAACGAGTATGACATACCGCGGGATGAACACAGGCTCGAGGCCCTGGAGAGCTACATCCTCTCGAAAGAGATTTACAGGGGGAAGGTGATATCGGAGGATGGAAGCGCGACGATACTCGTTTGCAGGCTGAACCAGGAATACAACAAATTCGATCTTGCAAAGGCGATCAAAACGGTCACAGAGAGTCAAAAAGAAGGCTTTCGTGTATATTACAGTGGATACCCCATACAAATGCTCGAGATGAGCTTCCTCCTGCTGAACGATCTCAAACGTCTCGTTCCAATCGTGATCGTGATAATTGTCTTGGTGCTCTATTTCAGCTTCAGAACAATCAGGGGAATAGTATTCCCCCTTCTGATTGTGGTGATTTCAGTGATCTGGACTCTCGGATTGATGGGATACACAAACACACCGCTTTCCCTCATATCGTGTAATCCCCATAATTCTCCTCGCCATCGGAACAGCCTACGGTATTCACCTACTCGCAAAGTACTATGAGGAGCTCTCATTGGAAAAGGACAGTACATCGGGTATTGTAGAAACCGTTGCAGGAGTGGGAATCCCGATAGTGCTCGCGGGAATCACCACCGTCATCGGGTTTCTCTCCTTCACCGGGGCCTACATAACCGCAATTACAGAATTCGGTATATTCACCGCCTTCGGTGTGCTTTCACTCGTGATAATCCCACGAATAAAAGTAGAGACATCGCTTATCAACTTTTTTCCCAGAGGATCTGCGATACGGGAGGCAGACGAGGTCATTAAAGAAAAATTCGGTGGTT
>Ga0180438_10010859_pt1 | contig 11101 bp, 13 predicted proteins | sample SS_ome_12_FD_132455 | JGI IMG/M metagenome (GOLD analysis project Ga0180438, IMG submission 132455) | Hypersaline lake sediment archaeal communities from the Salton Sea, California, USA - SS_3_D_2 metaG | ecosystem: Environmental > Aquatic > Non-marine Saline and Alkaline > Hypersaline >... | reverse complement strand
CAGGCGATGCACGAGGTGATCCGGGGGCATTCCCTGACCGCCTGGGATGCGGTGCAGCAGGGGAAACCCAACCCACTGCCGGACCTCCTGGCCACCGACGCGGATGTGGTACGGTACCTTCCCGCCGACCACGTGCGGGCATTGCTCGACGCGAGCGACTACGTTGGCGACGCACCAGAGCGGGCCCGCCAGATGGCCGTGACAATCCGTGAAACCGTCGGAGAGAGCGGCCCGTGAGGCTTGCCCTCCTGGCTCACGTCCACGGAGACATTGACCTACGTACCCAGACAGGCGCATTTTGAAGTGCACCCCATCCAGACAGCCAGTTTGCTCACCAGGCCGTGATGGTGTACAATTAGTCAATTGGGCGGGCGAAGGGATTTTCAATGGAGAGCATACTGCTTGCCACGTACCAAAGGGACATCACGCGTCACTATGAGCTGGCTCAAGCACGCGGCGCCGGGCTCGAACTGCAGGTCTATGGCTACGACACGGATTTGCTGGACAGCGGGTGGCGCAAAGTGCTTGATCAGCATAAAGCGCTGCTGAAGGACTTCGAGGGCGAAATCGCCATCCACGGTGCATTCCTCGACATGTCGCCGGCCAGCGCGGACCAGCGCGTGGTGGCGCTGACCCGCGAACGTTTCTTGCTGAACCTCGATATTGCTGCCGAACTGGGCGCACGCAACGTCGTCTTCCACACTCAGTTCTTGCCCCAGGTGTACCGCCCCGTCATTGCCGGTGGTGGTCCAGATTATCGCATCAATTGGACCCGGGGCCAGGTGGAGTTCTGGCGTGGAATGGTCGAAGAGGCCGCCAGCCGTGAGCTGGTCATTGCGTTGGAGAACATGTGGGAGCCGGATCCAAGCATCATCGGTGACGTGCTGGATCAGGTCGATTCGCCGTACATAAGCGCCTGCCTCGACGTGGGGCACGTCTATTTGTTCTCCGACTACCTGCCTCTGAAGACGTGGGTCGATCAGATCGGCCATCGGCTGGTGCATTGCCACTTGAACAACCATCGCGGCTCCTACGACGAACACCTGGCGCTCGATCTCCCCGGCGGGGTGATCGATTATGACCGGGACGTCTTGCCACTGCTGCGCGCGCTGCCCAATACGCCCACACTCGTGCTTGAGATGGACGAAATCGAGTATCTGGAGAGCAGCTTGACGTACCTGGGCCGCTGACGTTCGTCCAACAACCGCCCCACTGGTCCCCAGCGCCGGTATCAGCAACAGTCCCCCCTATCCGGCGTAGGGTCTCCCGCCATCCCTGCACCCGGTCGAGGTTGGAGGTTTGACGCGTTGAGGTAACTGTGGTACCATCCCGCCATACGTATCAAGGTGTCTTCTCGACAAACCGGAGGTGGGTGGTGTGTGCGGGCGGCTTCGCCGCCCGCACACACCACATTTCCCCCTTCTTATTGCGAAGATACGCCTCACGGACCACAGGGACAAGGGGGATTTATGCCAGGATTGGGTACACTGATCAACGTCGCCACCGTCGTGGTTGGGGGTGTGGTGGGCACGTTCATGGGCGCCCGCCTGCCGGAGAAAATGCGCGAGACGATCGTCCATGGGCTGGGTCTGGCGACCCTCGTCATCGGCGTCCAGCTCTCGCTGGAGACGGACAACGTCCTCGTCGTGCTGGGCAGCCTACTGTTGGGCGGTATCGCCGGGGAATTGCTGCACATTGAGCGTCGTATCGATCAACTGGGCCGTTGGCTGGAGCGGAAGACCTCGGGGAACGTGGAGGTCTCGACCGTCGATGGGTCGGTGGATAGCGCTCGGCCTGCATCGTCCCGCTTCAGCCACGCGTTTCTGACCGCCAGCCTGGTGTTCTGCGTCGGGCCGATGACGATCCTGGGCTCCATCCAGGATGGCCTGACGGGCGACTACACACTGTTGGCCGTCAAAGCGACGCTCGACGGGTTCGCGGCGCTGGCGTTCGCCTCCTCTTTGGGGCCGGGCGTCGTATTCGCGGCGCTGACTGTGCTGGTCTACCAGGGCGCGTTGACTCTAGGGGCTGGATGGGCCAGCGTGCTACTCACCGACCCGATGATCGCCGAGATGACGGCGACGGGGGGTGTGTTGATGCTGGCGTTGGGGCTGGGACTGCTGGAAATCAAGAAGATCCGCGCGGGCAACCTATTGCCCGCTGTCATCGTCGCGCCCATCATCGTCGCCCTGGTCCATTGATGCGTGGATCGCGTGGTTTCCTCTTGCGGGAAACCGTGCACCGGCCGCCCTGGCCTGTGGGTTGGGGCGGTCCTACGTCGACTGCTGGCGGTAAATTGACATACGCACAGGTTAGGGTATAATCTATCAGCTTATCTAGTGTGTAACGCCGGCCATGTTCAGCGCCGGTTGTCTGTTAGGAGGGAAGAATGCCAAAGCGAACGTATCAGCCTAAGAAGCGCAAGCGCCAGCGCACACACGGCTTCCGCGCCCGCATGGCCACGAAGGGCGGCCGGAAGGTGCTCAAGTCACGGCGGCGCAAGGGCCGCCGCCGCCTGGCTGTGGGCAGGGAATGGGCCAAGAAGGTAAATTGGAAAGAAAGCTCGAAGCGCCCGCGGCGCCGGGCCTAGTGATTTGATGGTATTTACAGCGGCGATGGATGGAACGACGGATCCGGCTGCGAAGCTTGAGCGACGTGCGGCGGGTGTACGATGAAGGACGCTCGTACGCGCGTCATTACATGGTTTTGGTCGTGCGGCCCAACGGGCTTGGGTTCAGCCGCGTCGGAGTCACCGCCAGCCGAAAGGTGGGGAGCGCAGTCGCGCGTAATCGGGCGAAACGTCTCATGCGCGAGGCTGCCCGCCGCCTCTATCCCCGGTTTGGCAGTGGGTGGGATGTGATGTTGATCGCACGCCCGCATATCCTCCGCCTAAAAGAACCGGAGGTCGAACAGGAACTGGCCTCGTTGCTTCAGAAGGCTGGATTGAGCAGGTAGCGAGTCGCAGACTCCAGCCCGCGGGGCTTCCGGCGGGCTGAGGAGGTGGCTCGATAAGTGGTACGTAGAACTTGAACCTGAGAGTTGAGTGTAATTCGATGGTGGATCCATATCGGGGATTTGGACGATGAAGGCTGTAGTTCTGGGTATGATTCGCCTGTATCAGATGACTTTCTCTCGTGTGTTCCCTCCCACTTGTCGGTTTGAGCCTTCGTGTTCCCAGTATGGATATGAGGCCATCGCCCGCTATGGGGTCTGGCGCGGTGGCTGGCTGGCCGTCAAGCGGGTTGCCCGCTGTCACCCCTTCAACCCGGGGGGATATGATCCCGTTCCCAATCTGGATGAGGAGTAGGCAATTGAATCGATCTTGGAAGCGGCGCTGGTTACCCGCCGTGGCGGTGTTGGCAGTGCTACTCGTAGGCGTAAGTGGCTGCGCGTCCGGCGTGCGGGCCATGAGTTGGACGGGGCTGACCGTCGTCGGGGAGAATCTCTACGCAGCCGACCTGCAGCAGGTGCAGGTGCTGGACGCGTCCGATAGCGACCCGGTGTGGTCTTTCCCCAGTGATTCAGGGGAGGATTCACGTGGCACGTTCTACGTGACCCCGGCGGTGGATGAGAACTACGTCATCGTGGCCTCGCAGATGCCCCCGCGTGGTTTCTTCAGCCAGAACAAGAACGTCGTCTGGGCGTTGGATCGTGAAACAGGCCGGGATCTGTGGCAGTTCGAAGGTGCCGCTGGTCAGTACGTCGAGGGTGGTGCCATTGGCGGCGGCTTCTTCGTGATTGGCAATAGCGATGGTAACGTCTATGCATTGGACGTGGAGAGTGGAGCGCTCCGGTGGGTGTTTGAGACCGGCCATCGTGTGTGGGCGACGCCGCTCATCGTGTCCGACACGGTGTACGTCGGCTCGATGGATCGTCACTTCTACGCCCTGGATCTCTCGAATGGAGAGGTGCAGTGGGATTTCCTGGCCGAGGGGGCGTTTGCTGGCACACCTGCGTTGCGCGGTGACACGCTTTACGTCGGCGCGTTCGACGACATGCTCTACGCATTGGACGCAAATTCCGGAGCCGAACGTTGGCGCTTCGCAGGCCAGAACTGGTTCTGGGGCGGCCCCGTCGTCCACGACGACGTCGTCTACGTCGTCGACGTGAACGGCAACGCGTACGCTGTGGACGCCGAGACCGGAGATCAAATCTGGTACAAGGCACTTGAGCAACCGGTGCGGGCAGGGCCGGCGATCGCCGAGGATGGCAGCGCGCTGTTCGTCGGCAGCCAGGATGGCGATCTCCACGCGCTGGACACTGCCGACGGGTTCGTGGTCTGGTCGCGGGAGGGCGAAGGACAGGTGCTTTCGAGGCCGGTGGTGAGCGATGCTGTGGTGTACGAAGCCCGGATTCTGGGACCGCAGCGAATACGGGCACTGCACGTGGAGAATGGCCGAGATCTGTGGGCCTATCCCCCGGCAGATGCCGATCAAGAATAGGGGAAATATAGATCGTGTTTGACTTTATTGCCTATCCGTTGGCCAACTTGATGCTGGTGTTGTACACGTACCTGGGGCAGAGCACGGTTTTGGCTCTCGCTGTGCTGACGCTTCTGATCAACCTGGCCATGCTGCCGCTGACGCTGAAGCAGCAGCAGTCCGCCCGCAAGATGCAGGAGTTTCAGCCCGAGATCGAGAAGCTGCAGAAGAAGTATGCCAAGGACAGGGAGAAGTTGGCCGAGGAGCAGATGAAGTTGTACAAGGAGGCGGGGATCAACCCGATGGGGGGATGCCTGCCGCTCTTGATTCAAATGCCCATCTGGTTTGGTCTGATCGGCGCGATCAGATACGCCATACCTTCCACCCCCCTGGAGTTGTTCCAGTTTTCGCACCACATCTACAAGTGGATCCCTGGGATCGTGGGCATTGTGCCGCTGCAGAGTACGTTCTTGGGCATGGACTTGGGCGCACCGCCCAATCCGGCCCAGTGGTGGTCCTATTCGCTGCCTGTTCTGGTCTTTGCCACGAGTTGGCTGCAGCAGAAGCTGCTGACCCCGCCTACGACGGGTGACACCAAGTCGCAGGCCGCGATGATGAACCAGCAGATGCAGATTATGATGCCGTTGATGTTCATGTTCTTCACCCTCCAGTACGCGACCGGACTGTCCATCTATTTCGTCCTCTCGAGCGCAGTCCGTATCGTCCAATATTACTTTGTGCAGCGAAATCGGGACGGAGGGTCGGGCAACGGCAAGGGACGCGCGCGGTTGAAGCGGGCGTGATGGCAACACACCGCTCGTGCCGGGCATTCGTTTGGCTAGAGGAGTTCGACACATGCAGGAAGTAGATCAGGCGATCGAGGCGACCGGAATAGACGTCGAGGACGCCATTGCAGCAGGTCTGGCGCGCCTTGGTGTGGATCGGGATGCAGTGCAGACCGAGGTGTTGGACGAAGGAAGTCGGGGCTTGTTCGGCTTGGGCGGGCGTGAGGCCCGCGTGCGGCTGACGGTCAAGCAGCAACCGGCGCCGGCAGCGCCAGCCAAGCCACATACGCCACCGGCCGAAGAACCGGCCCCGGCGCCGGCGCCCGTGACGCAGCGGGATGACTTCAAGATAGCCCAGGGCGTCTTGACGGAGCTTCTGGGTATGATGGACATGGAGGACCTCCGCGTCGATGCACGATTGGCCGAACCGGCTGGGGATGAGAGTGAACCTCCACTGTTGCTCGACGTGCACGGCCCCGACGCGGATGTGCTCATCGGCCGTCGCGGCAGCACGTTGGCTGCCTTGCAGCACATTACCCGGCTTATCGTTGGGCGCGAGGTAGAGGGATGGGTACACCTGGTGATAGACGTGGATGGCTTCAAGGCCCGCCGGGAGCAGTCGCTTGGCCGCCTGGCGCTGCGGCTGGCGGAGCAGGCGGTGCGCACGAACCGCACCGTCGTGCTCGAACCGATGCCCCCTCACGAGCGCCGATACGTCCACCTGGCACTTCGCGATCATCCCCACGTGATCACCGAGAGCGTCGGCGAGGGGGATCGCCGCAAGGTCACGATCATCCCACGGCACTAACAGCCGTAGCCCTTGTACCCTTGTAGTCTTATCACCTTGTATCCTTGCTACCTTGTTTCCTTTCATCTCCTGTATCCGGCGATCGGGGATTGACGGTCAGTCACAACCGATTGCCATTGTTTAGTGGACATTGGGCATACAACTAGATTACTTGGTCGTCGGCCACGTGACCCGTGACCTGGCCGACGGCGCTTTCACGATTGGTGGCACAGTCTCCTACTCGGCCCGCACCGCGCTTGCGCTAGGCTGTCGCGTCGGCGTCGTCACCAGCGCCAGCCCTGAGCTCGATCTCAGTCCGGTGCTGGACGGTGTGGCGGTTGCCCGTTTCCCTGCAAGTGCGACCACCACGTTTGAGAATATCTACGCGGCCGAGGGCCGGCGCCAGGTGCTGCATGGTACTGCGGAGACGTTGGTGCCGGAGATGATGCCACCAGACTGGCGGCCACAGATCGTCCACGTAGGGCCGGTTGCCCGGGAGTGTGCCCCCGAATGGGTTGGTGCGTTCGAGGACGTTTTCCTGGGAGTCACTCCTCAGGGGTGGATGCGGGATTGGGACGATGCCGGACACGTGAGACCCGGGCGCTGGGAAGGTGCTGAGCCATGGCTTGCCCGCGCGGATGGCGTGGTGTTGAGCGAGGAGGACGTGGGGGGAGATCAGAAGCTGCTGGCCCAGTATGCTGCACAGACGCGGCTGCTGGTTGTCACCGATGGCGTCAGAGGCTGTACCGTGTATCAGCATGGCCGGACGCGTCACTTCGCGGCCCCGGCGGTGCAAGAAGTAGATCCCACGGGGGCTGGCGACATCTTCGCGACCGCCTTCTTCGTTTCCTTGCAGCGCGCTGGCGACCCCTGGGCAGCCGCTCGTTTCGCCAATTGTGTGGCCTCCCGTTCAGTGATGCGAGCCGGGTTACCCGGTACCCCGACGCAGGAAGAGGTGGCTCGCTGCGAGTAAGCGCAGCAGAGCAACCTTTGTTTCTGGAAAAAAAGTTCCGACCTGACAGGTTTCTGAGCAGATCATTGACATAACGAGGCTTGCCGTTTGGGAAGACACCTGTGCCGAAAACCGGCAATCGAAAACCTGTCAGGTCTCGATTCGCACCGAACACGGAGCAGCAGAGGAATCTTTGTTTCCGGAAAAAAGTTCCCGCTTGACCTTTCTGGCGTCCCTGGCGCCAGAAAGCAACCTTGGAATCTGAGGTGGGGGAGTGCCGATCATCTATGCAGTGGCCAACCAGAAGGGCGGGGTCGGTAAGACCACGACTGCGGTCAGCGTGGGTGCCTGCCTGGCTCAGTGGAACCAACGCGTTCTAGTCGTGGATATTGACCCGCAGGCAAACGCTACCTCTTGCCTGGGGATAGATAAGCATAGCGTGGCGCTCTCTACGTACGATCTGCTGGTGCGCGGCGTTTCGGTCACCCGCGTGGTGCGCCATGTCGATCGGGCGCAGCTTGATCTGGTGCCCGCGGCACCGGCGCTGGCCGGTGCGACAGTAGAGTTGATCGGCCTTCCGGAGCGTGAATATCGGCTGCGCCAGGCGTTGGTGGGATTGACCCCTCGACCGGACGCCGGCTCCTCGACTCCGGCCGGGGAGGGATCCATCGAGAGCCCAGATGGGCCGTATGATTACGTCCTGATCGATTGTCCTCCCAGCCTGGGCATTCTGACGGTCAACGGGTTGACAGCCGCCACCGATGGAGTCATCATCCCCGTGCAGTGCGAGTACCTGGCGTTGGAGGGCCTGTCGCAGTTGACGCGCGCAATCGAGTTGGTGCGCCGGGCGCTCCAACCCGCGTTGCGGGTACGGGGGCTGGTGATGACGATGTACGACGCCCGCACGACGCTGTCGAAAGAGGTCGTCGATGAGGTGCGCAGACACTTCCCCGGCCGGGTGTTCAAGGCGATCATCCCGCGCAGTGTGCGCTTGAGCGAGGCTCCCAGTTATGGAGAGCCCATTATCTTCTACGCGCCCCGTTCGGCGGGGTCGTTGGCCTATGCATCACTGACACGAGAGTTGCTGGTGGGCGACGGTCGCCTGCCGCCGGCAGGGACTGCCCGCTGACCGATAATTAGGAACCGCTGGGGGGAAAGATGGCAGCACGCAAGAGTGGACTGGGCAGAGGTCTGGAGGCGTTGATCCCTGCTGCTGCCGAGGAAGCGGCTGCGGCAGCGCAGGGGGTGATCGAGGTACCCCTTGCTTCTATTGCCCCAAACCCTCATCAGCCGCGATCGTCCATTCGGGATCAGGATTTGGTCGAACTGGCCGCTTCTATTGAAGAACACGGGATTATTCAGCCACCCGTCGTCAACAGGGCGCTCGATGGATATCAACTGATCGCGGGTGAGCGACGCTGGCGTGCTGCGCGACTGGCCGGGCTGCCCGAGGTCCCCGTCATCGTGAAGGACGTGGCCCCCAGCGAGATGCTGGAGTTGGCGTTGGTGGAAAACCTCCAGCGGTCCGATCTGAACGCGCTGGAGGAGGCCATGGCCTACCGCCAGTTGACCCAGGAATTCGGGCTCACGCAGGATCAGGTGGCGCGGCGGGTGGGTAAGAGCCGCGTGGCGGTAGCCAACACGCTCCGGCTGCTTAAAGCGGCCCGCAGCGTGCAAGAGGCCGTGCTGGAGGGCCGGATCAGCGAGGGGCACGCGCGGGCGCTGTTGGGGCTTGAGCGGGCCGAGGCCCAGGATGCTGCCCTCAATACGGTCCTGAAGCGGGGCTTGAATGTGCGGCAGACGGAGGAGTTGGTGCGGCGCTTGCTCGGCCTCCACCGCCAGGAGAAGCAACCCGCTCGCGAGGTGCCGCCTGAGGTGCGGGCACTGGAGGCCCAGTTCCGTGAGGCGTTGGGCACCAAGGTGAACCTGACGCGCAAGGGGACGGGGGGGCGGATCGTGATCCACTTTTACTCGGAGGAAGAGCTGGATGCGCTGTACGAGCGCATCGTTGGAATGACTGACGGGGGATAAGGGCTGTGGATGACTTTGACATCGTTCATGAGAAGCTGGACCAGGCGGTGGGGGTGCTGGAGGAGAAAGGGATTGACCTGTGGCTGACCTTCGTACGGGAGACGTCTCAGGTCAAAGACCCCTGCCTGGATTTGGTGCTCGGCCTTGGCCTGACCTGGCAGTCGGCCCTGATGATCAGCCGTACCGGCGAGCGGATCGCCATCGTGGGCAGATTCGATGCCAGCAACGTCGAGAACGTGGGCGGATATACGGCGGTCGTCGGCTGCGATGGATCGATTCACGAGCCATTGTTGGAGCACCTGGCCCGGCTGGATCCGCAGACGGTGGCCCTGAACTTCTCGCAGAACGACCCGGCGGCGGATGGGCTGACGCACGGGATGTTCCTCATCTTGAAGAGGATCTTGGGCGGGACCCGGTTTGAGGATCGTCTCGTCTCGGCTGAAGGGGTGATCGCAGCGCTGCGCGGGCGGAAGTCTGCGACGGAGATCGCCCGCATCCGGGCCGCCGTCCAGACCACCGAGGCCATCTTTCGCAGCGTGGAACAGACACTCCAGCCTGGGGTGACCGAGCGCGATCTGGCCCGCACCTTCCACGAGGCCGTGGACCGCTTCCCCTTTTCCCAGGAGCAGATGGCTGGGAGGAGCGAGGAGAGGCTGGGCTTTGCGTGGGAGCCCGACCATTGCCCCACAGTCACGGCCGGCCCTGATTCGCCTGTCGGCCACGCGATGCCGGGCGACTTCGCCATCGAGCGGGGACACCTGTTGCAGGTGGACTTTGGCGTGCAGAAAGACGGTTTTGTGTCCGATCTGCAGCGGACGTGGTACTTCCTGAAAGAAGGAGAGACCGCGCCGCCGGCGGATGTCAGGGCAGGGTGGGACGCGGCGCGAAAGGCGCTGGAGGCTGGCCGGGCGGCGCTGCGTCCGGGCGCCTGCGGATGGGAGGTCGACCGGGCGGCGCGCGAGACCTTGACGCAGGCCGGATATCCGGAGTACAAACACGCCTTCGGCCACCACGTGGGCCGGACGGCGCACGACGGCGCGACAGTCCTGGGGCCGCATTGGGACTGGTACGGGACCTCGGTCGAGGGCGAGATCGAGGTCGGGAACGTCTTCGCCATCGAACTGGGGGTATACGTCCCGGGCCGTGGCTACATCGGCTGCGAGGAGGATGTGGTCGTCACGCCGCAGGGGGCCGAATATTTGAGCGAGCCCCAGGATGAACTCTGGTGCATTTGACCCTCTTCCCCGGCTGCGCCGGGGTTAGCCGTCACGGAACCCCCTACTTCGTAGGGGGCTTGTTTCGTGGGTGAGGGTAGTCGTGCTGAGGAGGGGATGTGATGGAAACTCAGATACAGGAGCAGCTATTGGCCGCGGTTGAGGACCGGGCGCGGGACGGGCGGCTGCGGTGCGCGGAGGCCTTCCGCATTGCGGAGGAGTTGGGCGTGGCGCCGCGGGCGGTCGGGCAGGCGGCCACTGCGCTGGACGTGCGGCTCATCCGCTGCCAGTTGGGGCTGTTTGGCCACGGCGAGCAGAAGAGCGTGGTCGAGCCGGCCGAGAATGTGTCACCGCAACTGGAGCAGGCGATCCGGGAGGGGTTGATTCTGGGCCGATTGCCGTGTGCCGTCGCCTGGGCAGTTGCAGCCCGGTTTGGGATGCCCAAGTTGCACGTGGCGAACGCCGCCGAAAGATTGAGTCTCCGCATTGGACAGTGCCAGTTAGGTGCGTTTTAAGACAGAAGACGGAGAACAGCTTTTGTTCTATTCCAGTAATTCTGGTATGCTGGCCGACAAACTTCTGGTTAACGGGCGGGTTTTCACAATGGACGCCGGGCGTCGCTGGGCCTCGGCGGTGGCCATCGCCGGTGACCGGGTCCTTGCTGTGGGGGACGGCCCTGCGACCGGATCTAGCCGCTCAGACCACCGCCTTCGCGAACTCCTGGCCCCTGGTGGGACGGTCCTTGACCTGGGCGGGCGCTGTGTGCTCCCGGGTCTCTGCGATAGTCACATTCATTTCACCTCCTACGCGCTGAGCCGGCGCAAGTTGGACCTCTCCGAGGCGGCGTCGCTGGAGGCGGTGCTGGCGCTGGTAGCCGAACGGGCGCGCGAGACCAGGCCGGGCGAGTGGAT
>Ga0180438_10010857_pt1 | contig 11102 bp, 12 predicted proteins | sample SS_ome_12_FD_132455 | JGI IMG/M metagenome (GOLD analysis project Ga0180438, IMG submission 132455) | Hypersaline lake sediment archaeal communities from the Salton Sea, California, USA - SS_3_D_2 metaG | ecosystem: Environmental > Aquatic > Non-marine Saline and Alkaline > Hypersaline >... | reverse complement strand
TAGCCGACCGATCATATCAATCCGCGACCCGCACCACCGGCGGGGTTGTGTTTAAACTTTAAAACCTGACTATTCCCGGCGAGTATAGATCCGCCACGGTGCACTGAGTCCTCCGTCCTGCGTCGCACGATCCCCCATCCGGACCCGGTTTTCTAGCATCTACCAACCTGCGAAAGTCGGACCGGAGTATCCCACCAAACCGGAGCAGGCCATGATCACCATCCGCAAGGCATCCGACCGCGGCCAGACCCGTCTGTCCTGGCTGGACAGCCGTCACACCTTCTCGTTCGGTAACTATCGCGACCCCGCCCACAACGGGGTTTCCTGCCTTCGCGTCATCAACGACGACAGGGTGGCGCCGGGCGGCGGTTTTGCCACCCACGGCCACGACAACATGGAAATCGTGACTTGCGTGCTCAGCGGTTCGCTGGAGCACAAGGACAGCATGGGCAACGGCTCGGTCATCCGCACGGGTGACGTCCAGCGCATGAGCGCCGGTACCGGCGTGACCCACAGCGAGTTCAATCACTCGCATGAAGAGGAGGTCCACTTTCTCCAAATCTGGCTGATACCCAACCGCAAGGACGTGGCGCCTGCCTACAGCCAGCAATACTTCTCCCCGGTGGAAAAACGGGGAAAATGGCGGCTTCTCGTCTCGCCGGACGGCCGGGAGGGCTCCATAGCCACACACCAGGACGCCCTGCTCTACGGCACAGTGCTCGATCAGGACGAAACGCTCGAGCACGCACCGGCGCCCGGGCGACTGTCGTGGCTGCATGTTGCGCGCGGTGCTGCACGGATCAATGGCGAAATGCTCGAGGCCGGAGACGGGGCGCTGCTGGCGAGAGATGTCCCGGTCGTCGCGACCGGTATCGATGATGCCGAGATGCTGCTGTTCGACCTGCCGTGAGACCGGTCCAGGGCCCGCGCACCCGGAACAACGGTACCCGTATCGTTCCGCAGCCGTTAATATCCGGCCGATACCAAATAGAAAAGCCGCCCACGCATGCCACAGGGGAAGAGCGCCATGGGGGAGGAAAACGCGGCGTCGCCGGATGCCTTGTTGGACGACGCACCCGAGAACAATGCCGATTTCAACAAGAGCATCATTGAAAGCATCGGTGACTGCGTGCAGGTACTGGATGCGGAAGGGCGCCTGCGTTACATGAACCGGGCCGGCCAGGGGCTGATGCAGATCGAAGATATCGGTCCCTACCTCGGCATGCCTTACGGGGAGTTCTGTGAAGGCAGGGATTCTGATGATGCCCGAGCCGCTCTCGCTGCGGCCCAGCAAGGCAGCAAGGGGCGTTTCACCGGCTTCGCACCGACGGCAGATGGTGCCCCCCGCTGGTGGGACGTCGTCATCACCCCCATCTTCGACAGTGACCAGATGGTCAGGCAACTGCTGGTGATATCGAGAGACATCACCAAGCAGAAACAGGCCGCAGAGACGCTGGCCAAGAGCGAGCACCTGCTGCGCGAGGCGCAGAACTATGCCCACATCGGCAACTGGAGCCTGGAGGCGGATGGCGTTACCAGTTACTGGTCGGAGGAGATCTATCGCGTCATGGGCCTGGATCCCGCCTCCCTGCCGGGACCAGTCACGCTCGGGAAGGTGGCGCACCCGGAAGATTTCCCGAAGGTGCGCGACTCGTTGAACGCGGCATTGCAGGAAGGCCTCGAACACAGGATGGAGTACCGCGTCATCCGTCCCGACGGCGAAATACGCTGGGCCGCCTGCAAGGGCGCACCCGTTTACGACAACAACGGCAGGATCGTCCGCCTGCTCGGGATATTCCAGGACATCACCGAGCGCCGACTTGCGGAAGAACGTACGCGCGCCTCGCTGCGGGAAAAAGAAGTCCTGCTGCGGGAGATCCACCACCGCGTCAAGAACAACCTCCAGGTGGTATCCAGCTTGCTGTCCCTCCAGGCAAGGCAGACGAAAAACGAAGAGGCGTCGGAGGTACTCAAGGACAGCTGCCGCCGGATCCAGGTGATGGCGGAGATCCACAATCGGCTCTACCGTTCGAGCGACCTGGCGCGGATTTCCTTCGACAGTTTCCTGCGTTCCCTTGCGGAAGATGTCATTACCGCTCACCAGCATGAGGCAGACCAGGTGCATCTGGATGCGGATCTGGAACCGCTGACTCTGAACATCGATACCGCCATCCCTGTCAGCCAGATCGTCAGCGAACTGGTTTCCAACGCGGTCAAACATGCCTTCCCGGGACACCGGTCCGGGAACATACGGCTCCGCCTCTGGCGCAGCGACGGAAAACTGAACCTGCACGTGCACGACGACGGCATCGGGCTGTGCGAGGAACAGGTCCCCGGGAGCGGCAACACCCTGGGGCTCAAGGTGGTGCAGGCGCTCGTCGAACAGCTGGACGGAGACATCGCCTTTGGCGGCAGGCCCGGGACCAGCATCCACATCCGTTTCTGAACATTCCGGATCCCGGCATGACGCAGCGCACTGTTCTAGTCGTCGAAGACGAAAAGATTTCCAGCCTCTTCCTGGAAAACGTACTCACGGAGTCCGGCTATCGGGTAACGGCCACGGCGAGCACCGGAGCAGAGTCCGTTCGCGCCGCGGCGGCCGAACCTCCCGACGTGGTCATCATGGACGTCGGCCTCAGGGGGGAGATGGACGGTGTCGAGGCCGCCGGCATCATCCAACGGCAACTTGGTACGCCGGTACTCTTCGTAACCGCCTATACGCTCGGCGAGCTGGAGCGAGACGATGCCCTGCCAGCGACCTTCGACCTGCTGGTCAAGCCGATCGTGGAGCAGGAACTGATCCGGAAGCTGAACCAGCTGCTCGGCAACACCCGATAATGCCATCCCGGCCAGGCAGGTCCGCACGTAACGCCCGGGCTCCGGTGATGCTGCCATTGACTCCTGGCGTTCGCCGCCTCAGTGTGACCGCCATGAACGAGTCCCCTTGCCCCCGTGACGGTCGCCATGCCTGACCTTTGGGCCGTGCTTTTGCCCATCCTTCTGGCCGACGTCCTCAACCCTGTGCTGTTCGCCTTCATGGTCTACGCAGTGGGCACCGACCGCCCCGTATTCAATCCGCTGGCAGCGCTGACGGGTCATACCGTCGCCTATCTCACCTTCGGCATCCTGCTCGCGCTGGCATTCGACACCATCACGAAGCGACTCGAAAATCCGGAACCTGTGGACTTCGTGATCGGCCTGGTGGTCGGGGTTCTGCTGCTGTGGGTGGCCTGGCGGTCACGGGGAAGCCCGGGCGAGAAAAAACCGGAGCCCCGGGTGGAGCGCCTTACCCCGGCCGGGGCCTTTGGTATCGGCGCGGTGATCAACATCGTCGGCCTGCCCTTCGCCCTGCCCTACTTCGCAGCGCTGGACCAGATCCTGAAGGCCGACCTGAACGCTGTCGGCGCAACGCTGGTGATCATCGGGTACAACCTCGGATACGCCCTGCCCTTCCTGGTGATACCGGTGCTGGCCATTGCCCTCGGCGAACGCAGCCGCCCGGTACTGGCACGCATCAATCACAAGGTGGATCGCGCCAGCGCCGTCCTCATGCCGGTGATGCTGGGCCTGGTGGGTATCGCGCTGGTGGCAGACGCGGTGGCCTATTTCGCGACCGGCACGGGCCTTTTCTGATTAGAACCTATCTCGAAAATCCCGTGCGGCCGCGCCCGTGGTGATTTTTGTTTCTGGCGCGACGCGTCGAGCGTGGTGTAGCCGTAGCTACATGAGCAAGACGCAACAAAGCCAGGGGCAAAAATCACCCCGTCCCAAGGGGTAGCGTCGGAAATGCGACCCGCAGGGGTTTTGAGATAGGTTCTAGTGACCGTGGCCGGTGGGTCGCGCGATATTTCCCAGAGCGGCAACGATGATACCCAGCGCGAGCAACAGCCACGCACGATAATCCGTGACATCCCCGGCCACTTCAGCCCCGGAGGTAAAGAGCATCAGGGACAGCGCGAACAGCACGCCGGCAAAGATCCAGAAAAGTCGAGACAACATCGATACATCCAGTTTGTTGACAATCTGATTGTATATTAGCGTATTAGCTTCTACTAAATAATGAAATTTATCATTTTTTCGCGTTTCGGACGCGCCACCTAAAGGAGAAACTGCCCGGTTCCGGGGCCCTCGACGCGCACGTTTTGCTAAGATCTGAATGGGAAACCGGGGAAAGCCCGTGAACACTCACGCCATCGAAACCGCCTGGCAGGGACCGTCCCAGTGCGAGCAATGCGGCATCCTCCACCTCGTGCTCTTCTCCGCTCTGGAAAAAGAAGAATTCGCCCTCATTCACGACCCCATCGACGAGATCTCCTTCCACAAGGGCAAGCGACTGTACCGCGAAGGGGAAGAGCCGCGTCACGTGTTCACCGTGCGCGAGGGAGCGGTCAAGCTCGTCCATTACCTTTCCGACGGTTCGGAACGGATCGTACGCCTGCTGGTCCGGGGTGACGTCGCAGGCCTCGAAGCCCTTCTTGGACAAACCTACCACCATGACGCCGTTGTCATCGATGCCGCCCTCACCTGCCGGATCCCGGTACGCGCCGTCAACCAGCTGGCTCGGGATCTGCCGCATTTTCACCACCAGTTGATGATGCGCTGGCAGGACGCAGTGAATGCCGCCGACAACTGGCTGACGGAACTGGGTACGGGATCGGCGAAAGCCCGGGTGGCTCGCCTGCTGCTGCGTTTCGCGCGGACATCGTCGGACCGGTCGTGCTTCATGCCGACGCGCGAAGACATGGGCGCCATGCTCGGGGTCTCCACCGAGACCGTCAGCCGTATCACTGCTGATTTCAAGCGAGCCGGGCTACTCGAATACGTCGCGCCGCATCGTGCGCGCATCCGCTCCGATGCCATGCGCGAGTTGGCGGAAGGATCCTGAGCACGCACCGGGTACGCTATGAACCGGCTGAAAGACACCTCGCCCGGAAGCCCGGCATGAAGCGATTTTCTCCTGGTGAAATGCCCGGCCATCCTGCAATGCCGACGAGGCCACACAATTTCTGAGAAAGCGCAATTTCGGCAACGATTTCTGCAGCCCGTTGCGGATGCTCAATGTGAGCAGATCGATCTTGCCCTACCTTTTAATCACGCGCTGAACTGACAGCTCGTTTTCCTTCTCCTTTTTCCGCACGGCCACGCAGGTGTGCCGTGCTTTTTTTTTCGGCGTTGCAAGCCGGCTATGACGCGCCTGGCGACGCGCCCGTCAAAGCTGCGACTCCACCGGGAGCAGCCCCATGGCACCAACGATAAACCGCTGCCAGATGCTGGAATGCGGGTCGGTCGAATACACCGATTGGGTCTCCGGATCCTCATCGTGCCAGAGGATGTGCTCCCGGCCCTGTTCGTCGGTTTCCAGGGAAAGCCGGTAGGCAACCCGGTGCAACGCCTCGTCGACTTCGCCTGCAACCCGGGCCGCTTCCCGCGGGGCGGTCAGCACGACACCGATCTCGGTGTTCTCGACCACCGAACGCGGATCCAGGTTCAGTGAGCCGATGAAGATATGCTCCCGGTCGAAGACGAACGCCTTGGAATGAAGGCTGGTTTTCGACGAACCGCTGAGGCCGTATCCACGGCCTCGCCGACGCTGTTCCGCGGCGTCCGTCCTGGCACGCGGCTTCATCTCGTACAGTTCCACGCCGGCGCGCAACAGTTTCTTTCGGTACCTGGCATAGCCGGAGTGGACCGCGGGGACATCGGTGGATGCCAGCGAGTTGGTCACCACCACTACCCGGATGCCCCTGCGACTGAGTTCTCCGAGGAAAGCCGTACCCGCTTTTCCCGGCACGAAATAGGGGGAGAAAAGGTAGAGTTCATCCTCCACCTCGTTAAAATACGGCCAGATCTGGGGGGCAAGATGGTAAACCTCCTCGGATCTGTCCGAGACGATCTTCTCCGGCTCGTCGTAGACCACGTGGGCGTCACCCCATTCGAACTTTACTTCGTTCCGGCGCAACTTCTGCGCGAGACCCGAATCGGCGATGGCGTCCAGGTAGGTCGAGGCCTCGTCTCCCCCGACCGTGGCATCGAAGGTGTCGGACAGCCGCTGCCGTTCCTCCGCGGTGGGCTCCCTGCCGAGGAGTGCGCTCGCCGGGTAAGCCAGCTCGCTGTTCCAGTAACGGTCGAAAGAGTCCGAGACCTCCCTCACCGCCGAGCCGATCAGCAAGACATCGAGATCGGAGAAACCGACTTCGGCATCCGCGTCGAAGTACGTGTCACCGATATTCCGCCCTCCGAGGATCGCGGCCTGGTTGTCGACGGTGAAAGACTTGTTGTGCATCCGCCGCGTTACCGAACCGAACCGCGTGACGAACTGGAGCAGCCGCGCCGAGTCCCGGCTGAACGGATTGAACAGGCGCACTTCGACATTCGGGTGGCTGTCGAGAACCGCCGCACCCAGATCCTTCCCTCCCAGGTCCATGTCGTCCACCAGGAGGCGAACGCGAACCCCTCGGTCCGCGGCCTCTACAAGTCGGTGTACAAAAAGCCGGCCCGTCAGATCGCTATGGAGCAAATAATACTGGGCATCGATGCTGCGCTCCGCCGCGTCTGCGAGCACCGCGCGAGCAACGAAGGCATCAAGCCCGGCCGGCAGCAACAGCAGGCCCGACTCGCCGGGGTGCCGGCGGATCTCGTCTCGACGCCTCTTTCCAATGGTCGTGTCATCGGTATCGGTGAAGGCATGGGAGACCGGTCGATCGACATCCGCGGGCAGGCTGGTGCAACCGCCTGCAAAGACCAGCATAGCGATCGTCAACAGGATCCAGGCGGCGTTCCGGCGCCAGGCGTGGTGGACTGCGGGATTGGACGGTGCCACTGACATGTGATGAGTCGGTTCTTCTTGCCGGGAACCGTGTTTTCGAGGCCTGTCGGGACCGTTCGCCGGATCAGAAGTCACCGCGAGCCGCGCCTTCCATCATAATGCGGATGGTGTCGCGCACCCTGATGGCCCCCTCCTTGAGTTCCGGCGGAAGGTCGCGGCCACCGTGAATCATCAGGTCCATGTTCATCGTGTGCAGCCACAGATCTCCCGACGTATCTTCCACCAGCGCAATACGGCAGGGCATGAAGCCGCTGTACTGGTCGTGATGCTCCAGCATCAGCTTGCCGATACGTGCATCGCAGAAAGAGAGAAAATTGACGTAGCGGTATTCCTCGCCAGTGAGTGCCTGGACCTGCTTGTAAAAGGGGGATTCGCCCACGAAGAGAAAATTGCGCGCCGTGGCCAGGCTCTTCAACGACTCGATCACGTCCTCGGGTTCGAGCCCTTCCTCCACGGGAACCGACCACATCATGGCCATTCCCGGATCACCGGTCTCTATGAGCCGCTCCGCCACCGCCCCGTAGGTTTCCAGAAATTCCGGGTCGTAGTCCGCGAACATCGATGAATACTGGAAATAACCGACACCGAAAAGTATCGTGGCCAGGACGCCGATCAAGGCGAAAAGGTTGCGCAAGAAATTCATGGTGACGTCTCCTACCGGTGGCTCTCATTCCCTCGCGTCCGCCGCTGGCGCGATAGCGGCAACTCGGTACGCATAGCGCAAACACCTGTTCCGTCCATTGGGGAACGGCGATTGCATGCTGCCATCCTAGCAAACCTCATGCGTTGTGGGTCTGATTCGGGTCCGGCGATAATTCGTTGCGCGCCCGACTGCAAGGAAGGACCACAAATCACAAGTTGCGGCACAGCATTGACGCCAGCTGATCGTGGCGCGGGAATGTCCGCGCCACGTCAAGCCGACGACCGGTGGATCAACTGCTGATGTAGTTTTCGAGTTGTTCGATGACGAATTGCTGCGTTTCGATGGTTGCCTTCACCAGATCACCGATGGAGACGATACCCACCAGGGCATCGTTTTCGATCACGGGCAGATGCCGAACCCGCTTGTCCGTGATCAACGCCATACCCTCGTCCACCGACTGATCGGGACGAACACAGACCACGCGCGTGGTCATGATGTCGCGCACCGGGGTCTCGGTGGACACCCGGCCCTTCAAGGCGACGTTTCGCGCGTAGTCGCGTTCGGACACCATGCCGACGATGCTCCGGCCATCCAGCACCACCAGTGCCCCCACCTCTTTCTCCGCCATCGACTTGAGCGCATCGAACACGGATGCATCCGCCTGGATCGTCCAGACGGTATCGCCCTTGGCCTTGAGTAGTTCTTTTATGGTTTCCATTCAGCGTCCCCCGTTTCCTGCCACGCGAACAAGCGTTTGTATTTTCCCCACCAGTATCCTAGTCGAAGTTCGGGATTTCGGATTCCCGGAGCGGCAGCACCTAGTTTGCCTTACCGGTTTCCACCGCGATACCGGCGCACTCGATGGAACGGAAGCAACGCCTTGCACCCTGCCCGCGCTCGACGGAATTGCACTTAACTTCCATGACGGCGCTTCCCCCGGCCTGGAACGCCGCAAGCCGGAGCTCCTCCAGGGCATTTCGTTCCGAGATCCGGTACGGGTCATCGTGGGTAATCTGGCAGGAGACACCGGTGACGGACCCCACGGAACGATAGGATCCTTCGGCCAGGGAATCGCGATGCACCGGCAGCGCCAGCGCCAGGGCGCGGTCCTCGGCGGACAGTCCCGACGCGAAACGGGTGGGAACGGCTTCACACCCGGCAAGGACAGCGCCCGTCAGCAGCAGAACGCACCATTTTGCGGGAAGGCACGACGTTGGTTGGGCAACGGTCTGGCGACGAGTCATGACGTTCATCGGGCAAGCCTCTGGAAGCGGGTTCCGGGATCCGGGAAAATCGGAAACCTGATCGTACAGGAGCCCGCCGGCGCAGGCACGCCGCCTGCGCGGGATATGCCAGCCCGAGCCCTGGCGTAGAATGCAAAGCCAGTCGATACCGCCACCCCGGGGACCATCGAGTTTGGGACTCTCTTTCCGTCACCGTGTCTGGACCCTCGTTTCCTTCGTCGTGGCCGGGTTCCTGTTGATGCTGCTCGCCATCGAGCCTGTGTCGCAGGACCCTGCCTATCACGCCTTTGCGGACAGCCGCGCCTTTTTCGGTATCCCCAACTTCGGCGACGTCGTTTCCAATGCCGGTTTCGCGCTGGTTGCCTCAATTGCCGGCATCACCCTTTGGGGTGCAGGCGCCCGCCGGTACTTCGTGCAACCTGCAGACGCCCGGCCTTACGCGGTTTTCTTCGTTGGCGTCGCGCTGGTGAGCCTGGGTTCCGCCTGGTATCACCTTGCTCCGGACAACCATCGCCTGTTGTGGGACCGCCTGCCAATGTCCATGGCGTTCATGGCCTTCACCGCGGCGGTCATCTCCGACCGCATCCATTCCGGGGCAGGTAACACCTGGGGGCTGGCGCTCCTGCTGTTGGCCGGGATCGCGAGCCTGGCGTACTGGGCCTGGACGGAATCAATGGGAAGGGGCGACCTGAGATTCTACGGATTCGTGCAGTTTTTCCCGGTGATCGCGCTACCGCTGATCCTCTGGCTGTTCCCGAAGCATCGATACACGGCTGGCCGTTACCTGGGATGGTTGGTGGCGTGGTTCGTCCTTTCCAAGCTGTTCGAACACTTCGACAGGGCGGTGTTCGATGCGCTCGGCCACACCGTCAGCGGCCACACCCTCAAGCATCTCGCGGCGGCCGTCGCCGCACTCGTGGTACTGCGCATGTTGCTGACCCGCACCGAAAATCCCGCAGAAGCAGTCGCGAGCGACGATCGCCGGACACGACTCCCTGGACCGGGTGAGCGAGAGGCGACCGCCGGTGTCCGCGGCCCCCGCGCGCAGGCTACCGGGAACCGTCGGCGGATATCTGCCAGTAGACCTGTCCGTCTCGCTCCAGGGGACGCAGGCCGGGCCGCCGCGCTGCGCCGGCCCGCTCGGAGAGCAGGGTTTCCAGGTCGGCCGCCACCAGCGGATGGTAGTAAAAATACTCATGCCCCGTGATCTGGTAACGCCCCGCTGCCGAGACATCGATGGTCTCCATGCCGGGGATCACCGTGAGGTACGGGCCGGCCTGGCCCAGGCGCGGATAGCCGCTGAGTTGCTGCGAGAGCGCCAGGGGGGCATCGCCACTGGAAGCATACAGAGTGACCCTGCCGGCCAGCGGCTGCAGTTCTGAAAAGAGGTTGACGAACACCTGGGAGTCGAAGTCGGGGGCGAGGAATACCAGGTCCCCGATCAGTGGCCGGTCCTTGCGCATGACGCCAAGCCTGTACAGGGACAGGATCACCCCGCGCGAACCGAGGCTGTGCGCCAGTACGTTGACGTTCTGCCCGCCCACTTCATCGACCAGACGCGAGAGGATACCCGTCAGAAAGGGAACGCTCCATTCCACGTCCGCCTGATCGGCCACGTAGTCTGCAGGGTTGGCGTTGGAAGGCCAGCTGAACATCAGCAAGGTGGCCTTCTTCCCCAGGCGCCGCTGCAGCTCGGCCGCCATCAGGCAGGTCCGCTCGAAGCCGTAGTTGTACCCATGGACATACAGAACCACCGACCCCGAACTGGTCGTTGCGGCCGATTCCGCCAGCCCCTGCCAGAAGACATCCCTGTCCAGCAGATCCAGGAACGCGATGTCGCGCGACTCGCGGGGCACGTAGAACGGGATGCGCGATGCCAGCTCGCTGACCACCGGGATGGGCGTGAACTCGGCACCACAGCGTCCGAACAGGGTCTCACCGCGGCCGGGTCCCATGCGATCGGCGCCCTCCTTGTCGGGAAGGATGGCCCGGTTGGTGGCAAAGAAGACCCCGGCCATCACGTTGCCTTCATTCCGAACCACGGTTTCCGGGGCAGGTTCCGCAGCGATCGCAGCGGTGGGCGCCAGCGTGAGCCAGCCACCCAGAACGAGAACCAGTGCAGCCGCCAGCAGCCGCGGGAGGGTCCGGATTTCCGTAGCGTCGATGGTGATCATCAGCCGGCTCCGAATCGATCTCGGCAGTCATTGTAAACGCGTGTCCTCGAAGGGTCGTCGAGGATCACGCAGTGGTTTCGTCGAACCGCAACGTCACGCGAAGGCCCGGTGAATTCTCCTCCAGCAGGAGCACCGCCTGGTGCGCCTGGGCAACCGCTGCCACCAGGCTCAGGCCGAGACCACTGCCCGGCGTGCTCCGGCTACGCTCGAGCCGG
>Ga0180438_10010854_pt1 | contig 11108 bp, 9 predicted proteins | sample SS_ome_12_FD_132455 | JGI IMG/M metagenome (GOLD analysis project Ga0180438, IMG submission 132455) | Hypersaline lake sediment archaeal communities from the Salton Sea, California, USA - SS_3_D_2 metaG | ecosystem: Environmental > Aquatic > Non-marine Saline and Alkaline > Hypersaline >... | reverse complement strand
GCCTTCCCATGAAGAGACGAATCAAAATGCCTTAACCATGCTCCCGGTGGGACGCGGGTGTTCTGTCGGGAGCCCGAAATATTATGGTGAAAAAGGGGCTTGTATAATAGCTTAAGGCTGCAAGAAGCGGTTTTTTCTCCCCTATGGTTCTCCCTTCCTTATTAAATCGCTTACCCTTTGGGTTATGTTCTTATCTTTCGGCCTCATCTTACTATCCGAGCAAAACATATCTTTGCCAATGGTAGCAGTACGACTACCAGTAAACTCTTAGAAAGAAATGGCTTTCATTTTCGGCATGGACCTCCATTCCTTGGAGTAAGGAGGCCGACATGATTAACTCTCGCTAATTTTAGCAAGGCGCTCCACTGGAGAGAATCTAGGTCGGAAGGCCTGATTTTTCTATCAACCAAGAAAGGGGGACACTGTATGCATTTCAAAAAGATCTTCGTATTTATCGCTTTAAGCATGGTCATTGGATTTTTTGGTTGTGCTAAGGAGAAGGTAGAGGCGCCCAAACAGGAGCGAATCACGAAGAATTTGATTCCTCCGAAGGCTGAGGTTAAGGGCACGAATTTTCTTATAGAGGTTAGGGACCTTGAAGTCATGACGGTTGAAGACAAAGCTTCCAAAGAGATCGTCGAAACCCCGAAGCTCAGGGGGCGCATCAAAATAACCAATAAATCGAAAGATAACCTGGATATCCAGGCGCTCACCCTTGAATACTTGGACGTGGATGGGAAGCCAATCGATTTTCAACCTGGAGAGGAAATAAAAAAGGCCTCTTTGTATTTTAGGGTTATTAAGCCTGAAGAAAGCTTCGATGGCCAACTGGATGTCACAATCCCAAAGAAGGCTGTCAAGGAAAAGGTCTTAGGAAAGATAGAATTCAACTTGGTCTACGTGGCGTCCCCTCTTAACCGAGAGAGCGTCACTTTCCCCGAAAAGATTGAATAGTCCGTTACCAATCGAGTAGACAGATAGGTTTGGAGTTTAAGTACATTCTGTTTGGTCTATAGCGGGAAGTGAAGCGTAGCTGATGAGAAAAGAAGGGATGGAGAACATCAGCTGCTTGTAAAGCTCCAGGGTCTTCACCGTTGCCGCTTCATCCTCTCCCATTAATCGGCTATACCCTGCCACATCGGCGCTAAAGACAGCGGTCAGCTTACGCTTGAAATCCTGTGTGTTCATGGGATCACCCCCTAAAAGAAAAAGCCTCCAAAAGGGCATATGAACCCCCCTGGAGGCTTGTTTATCAAAACCTTCTGGTGGTGTTTTGCCATGTCTCACCCCAGAAGGTTAGGGTTATGCTGTTGGTTGATTTAGAGACAGGGCTGGAAAACTCAATAAGGGAAAAGCTTTTTGGTGAAGGATGTCTATGTCTTGTGTGTGCGCCAAATCACTTGGAATTGCAGATTTGTTCCGGTAATCGCTCGTTTGGGAAACGACCCAAATGATAGATTTCGATAAGTAGAAAGCAGAAGCCAACGCTACCCCGGGCCTTTCTCTTCATAACCTGGCCTCCTGTCTTCACGACTTGAACTCCGAAGTAAACCATTCCAAACTTCAAGCGTCAAATACAACATAGAGAGAACGTAAAAAGGCGACATGTTTTTGTTCATTTGGCTTGGATTACGTTTCGGGGTCCATCGTCTAGGAGGGCAGGAGGATATGCACATGAGTATAAGAAAAGTCATTGAATTCATATTGATACTGGGCATACTTTCAAGCGCCGGGGTCGTCGCGCAGGGAGCTATAACACCGCAGTCGCAGGCCGGTGTGATTGGCCTTACCCCGCCACGGCTGAGCTTAACGACGGGTGAGGTGTCATTCTGGCGTCCGGGGGCTCAGGACTGGTCGGAGGCGCAGATCAACACCCCGCTTGCCCCTGGTGATCTTCTCTACACTGGGGCTGAGGGTAACCTTGAGATCCAAATCGGCCCCCGGGCATTCGTGCGAGGAGCGCCGAGCACCCAGCTTGGCCTCGAGAACCACGAGCCGGATTTTCTCCAGTTCAGGGTAAGTGCAGGTAATGTGTCCCTTGACCTGCGCACGGTGGAACCTGGCCGGACAGTGGAGGTTGACACGCCGCACGGAGTTTTCACTGTTGAGCAGGACGGCTACTACCGCGTGGCTGTCGATGGCGAGCGCACTTCATTCATCACCCGCCGGGGCGGTCAGGCTACCCTAACCTATCCCGGTGGGGAGACGGTTGCCCTTGGGCCAAACCAGGAAGTGATTATTGAGGGTATAGAAAGCCCACGAGTTGCTTCCTACGCCGCACCCGAGCTCGATGAATGGGATCGGTGGAATTATGCCCGAACGGATCACCTCTTGGAGGCGGTGAGTGCCCGTTATGTGTCTCCTGGAGTATACGGGATGGAAGACCTGGACCGCTATGGAACTTGGAGGATCGCGCCCACATATGGTGCTGTTTGGATTCCAAGAGGGATGCCTTCTGGGTGGGCGCCATACAGCACGGGCGCCTGGGTGTTGGACCCTTACTATGGCTGGACCTGGGTGGATACTGCGCCTTGGGGATGGGCGCCCTACCATTATGGCCGCTGGGTCTTTGTAAGCGGTTTTTGGGCCTGGGCGCCCGGGCCGGTGGTGGTGAGGCCAGTTTATGCCCCTGCCCTGGTTGCCTTCTTCGGAGGGCCGAGTGTAAGCATCAGCGTCAGCTTTGGCTCTGGGCCAGTAGTTGGTTGGGTCTCTCTCGGTTGGGGCGAGCCTTGCGTGCCGTGGTGGGGACCCCCGAGCTTCAGACACCGGCCGTGGTGGGGCGGCTGGGGTGGTCCGCGCGTGGTAAATAACGTCATCATCAACAAGACGACCGTGGTGAAAGTGCAGGAGATCAATGTTTACCGCAACGTCAGTGCGCGTAACGCCGTGTTGGTGGTAAAGGAAAATCATTTCGGCCGCGGCCCCATTGCCTCAGCTCGCGTCAGACAGGCAGATGCGAAAAACCTCAAGCCCATCCACACCGGGCCTGAAGTAAATGTGACACCCGCAAGTTTCGTGCCTAGAGAAAAGCGCGGTATCAGTCCTCCCAAGGAGGTTCTGGAAAGACCGGTGGTCGCCACACGCCCACCAAAAGCGCGGGCGGAATTAGTGTCCGGAGAAAAGCGGAATGTTGCATCGGCACGCGTCCCAACTCCAGCGCCATGCATCGTCTCGGCTCCTCAGCACTGGAAAGCCGTCCCAGTGGCAAATTCTCCCCCTTATGGACAGAGCAAAGTAGAACGCCGCACGACCGATCGCGCCCAGCCACCTGCGCTTCCTAAGAGTGAAAGTCCACAGGTTCGTAAAAAGGTTTCGGAGGGTGTCCCTCCCCTCCAGGCGCAGCGGCAACGTGAGCCCCAGGTATTTCGCTCATCCCCTGTGAAACCTCAGGCTTCGAAGTCCCAAGCCGAAGCGAGCCAGGGTCGGCAGCCTGCGCCTCCTAAAACTGCAGGCCCACAGATTCGGGAGCGCAGTGCTCCATCACTGAGCTCTCGGTCCCAGGTATCTCGATCCATGCCAACAGCAAGGTTTGAGTCCTCACGTCGCCAAATTGAGGCGCGGATTCCCCAGCAGCCGCAACGTGCGTCTCGGGTTGTTGGTCCTCCACCATCAAGTGCCCAGTCTTCAGTTCGTCAGACCAAGCCAAAGGGTCCATCTGCGCATGCCCTGGCGTGTGAGCCTGCAAATCGCCTCTTGCCGAATCGGGCCGAGAGGGGGTGGCAACAGCGCATGGAAGAGTTTCACGGGTCGGAGCGAATGACTGAACAAGGCATGCACCAGGATGTGCCACGAGGGCGCCAGGGCAACTATAGGGGGGAGCTTGCCCAATAATGTGGCCATATGGGCTTGAAACAACAGGGAAAAGAACCCAACAGGTCTATCATATTGGGGCACAGAAAAAGCCAATGAGAACAGTATGGCTATCTGAAGTCATTGGCTTCACCAAGCCCCAGAGGCATGGGGCATGAATGGAGAGCTGCGGCCCTTTAGCCTCGGGGCGTATTTCACCTCAACTTTTCGACGCCTATAACCTGTGAAAACTGAGATCCTACCTTGCAATTCTCACGTTTACCTTTCGATCTGATCGGACATGAACAAAGAGGCTGAGGTTGTGACTTATTTAGGAAATAATAACGGGCGATGGCGTCTCCGTCACGAAACCTTACGATCAGAAGTCTTGGTTTTTCCTTACATAGTGATATTTTCCTTCTTGCGCTTGAATGGAATTTCCCTCAAAATTAGGCTCCAAATTGAGGGCATTCATAGAGAACCTCATCAAAAAGGGTTTCAGGAAGGCAGAAAGATGAGAGATCAAGAAGATGAGATTGAGATCGGATTTGAAGGAGAAACTGGCGAGCATTTTATGCTCGGCAAGAAGGAGCGAATGCTGATTAGGGCTGTCCTGAGTGTTAGCCTGAATTTTGAGGATAACCGAGAATTCATCTCCCGGAAGCTCGGTAAGGAGTACCTCGGCATCGGGGAGAATTTGCTGAGAGAAATGGGAGGCAAGGTTGAAAAATCCTGAGGCAACAGATCACTTGAATGATTTGCCCAATACTTATCAGTTCTGGCTATCCCTGCACATCTCCCCCACCTGTTTGTCGTTTTGATGAATGATCATGGCAAACTGGATCATTCCCCTCAAACATGCTTTCCCCTAGAACCATATGGTTATCCTGGTCCAGCATTTTGACCCGCCCAGTGGGGCGATACAAAAGCAAAAGGTCTGGCCGTTCATACTTAGTTTTCTACGCATCACCGTTCAAACACCCCTCTCACCCTCCGATATCATTTCAGCTGAATGTATGATCTTATGTAAAGTTTTGCTTAAAAATAGAAATTCATTTCTCAATATTTCCATTTATTTTCTTATATCCTGAGTCAATATCCTCATCGTTCAAAGACAAGCATAGAAAACGACTTACTTTTTAATACTTAGTTCTAACTGGTCTAGATTTTGCAGATTTTTCAATATATCAGAAGGAGTCTCTATCTTTTTGAGCGAGACTTTCCGGCACCCGGACGGTTTCAAGAGAAAGGGATGGGAAACCTAGAAAAGAGCAAGAAATATCCTATGGTTGATGAGATAAAGAAATGGCTTGCCGATGCAATGGAATCGCAGCCCTGGCTTTCCCTTGCAGATAGTGGAGGAAGGCGTTCGGGGCTCGACCGGAGGACTTTTGCTTATGCTAATCATATTCCTGAAAGACGATCCGGCAAAGACCGAAGAAGCGGTATAGACAGAAGAAAAGGCTTGGATCGAAGAATCGGTATTGATCGGAGAGCAAAACGTCCGGAGGTGAAATCCATTCACAGAGAAAGCGCGCAGGAGGGCCTGATTAGACCTCAACAGAAAACCGTATGAGCTTACAACCATCCAGGGACGTGCCGAACATTGTTCCTTCCTGATGGCGCGTTCCGCAGTTTTCACCGCTCGGAGCTTTTAAGCAATTCTGAGCAAATATCTCTTGCAGTACATCTCCCTTTACCCTACACTTCGATCACCTTTGACTGAAGGGTCTCAGGATTCGCGTAGAGCGATATTGAGGCCTCACGGCTTACCTAGCTTTTTGTGCCTTTACCGGGGAGACCGACAATGGGAGATAAGACAGAAAGGGAAAGGTCTGGAAAAAGTAAACCTGGCGCTCGCAGCGGAAGTGTTAAACCATCTAACCCTACGAGCAAGAACTCCCAGAGAGGGTTTAGCGACAGCGAGGGGTTTTTCCGCGCGATTGCTGAAGGTGCAGGAGATGCCATAATTGTGGTCGATAATGAAGGTAAGGTCTCATATTGGAACTCGGCCTCAGAGAAGATCTTTGGCTATTCGAGCAAGGAGGCTACTGGCAAAACCCTGGAAAATGTAATCCCTGAGAGATACCGGGAACAGTATCAGAAAGCAGTCGAAGCACTTAGAGGGGGGGGAAAGAGCCTACCTGTTGAAAGTTCGTTTGAATCAGAAGCACTCAGAAAAGACGGAGCAGAATTTCCTGTAGAGGTTTGCATCTCCACAGTTTTATTTAACGGGCAATGGCATGCCGTGGGCATCATTAGGGACATAAGCAATCGAAGACGCGCACAGGAAGAGGTAAGGGAGACTTTGGCAAAATATCAACTGATGATCGATCATCAAAAAGATGCGATCATTATGGTTGATATGGAGACCCAGAAGTTCCTTGAGGTCAACAGGGCGGCTGTCAACACTTATGGGTACAGTAGAGAAGAGTTCCTCACTATGACAATTACGGATATTTTTTCAGAGACGGAAGATGATGTGGGTGCAGGTGTGCCATCAAAAGCTCATCTCTTCATGCACAGAAGAAAAGATGGAACTTTTTTTCCAGTAGGTATAACAGCATGCGCGTTCAGCTGGAAGGGACGAAAGACCTTTTGCGCCGTAATAACGGATATTACTGAGAGGCAATTAAATCAAGTAATATAGGAAAGACCTGTTAATACTGATAGAAAGGGTGGCGGCTGTTTTTCCCTCACGGTGACCCAAATAAAAGAGGCTGGAGAAAATGAATTTTCCAGGGCGGGTATTCTTTGGTGCTGATAAAGGTGGCAGGCGTTCCGGCATTGACAGAAGGCAATTCTCTTACAGTGAACATATCCCTGAGAGACGTTCTGGTGCTGACCGTCGAAGCGGGAAGGACCGGAGGAGTGGAGGGGATCGGAGAAAGCGGATAGAACATGTAATAAGTGTAGAACGCAGAAGCGGGTTAGACCGAAGAGTTGGCTTCACGCCCTCATAAGAAAACCCAATGGAGTCAATTACTCAGGCTTTGCTTAATTTGGACAGCGAAAGCCTCTGGGCAGTGCTCACAATATATCACGACAGATCTTTAGGATATGGCTCACTTGGGATGGCGCATTCCTGTTTTGACTAGCATCAATGCTCAAAAATCGCCCAGATTACCACTTCCCAAATCAAGTCACAACTTCAAGACCGGGGTTAATGTCCGGTCAGATCGAAAGTTACACACGAGATTTGTGAGGTTGAATCTCGGTTTTCACAAATAAATCATAATCCCTGGATGTTTTTTTTGCACCCAAATGCACCCTATCCGCACCCGGCTACGATTCAAGCATCAAAAAAGAGGCTTACAGCCTCTCTAAGTGTTTGATTTTACTGGTGTAGCCAGCAGGATTCGAGCCTGTGACCTTCAAATAGCCCGTCCGATATCGGCCGCTTCAAAGATGGCCGCCTTTGCGCTTCTGGGCTCAAGACAATCCCCGATTTGGTAGACAGGGATGCCCATCGATTCAATCTTTTCATAAAGGCGGTTATCGGGGCGATTGCCTATGGCGATGACGACGGCCTCCGCTTCTATGAACGACTCGCTTCCATCGGGGCCGGTGACCAGGACGCCATGGTCCTGTATTTTCACCAACTTGTGCTCCGTGAGAAACTGGACTTTGTTCTCTTTGAGCTGTTTGAGAAGTACTTTTCTGGTGATAGACTCAAGCTGGCCGGCCAGTTTAGGGAGTTGCTCCACAATGGTGACTGAGCAGCCGCTTTCAGAAAGGTGATGGGCCACCTCACAGCCTGTGGCCCCTCCGCCGACGACCACGGTCTTCATCCTGGGCAGGTGTTTTCCTTCGAAAACTTCCGTCAGAGTCCGGACAATCCGTTTGTCAATGCCGGGAACAGGCGGCTTAATGGGGATTGAGCCCGTGCAGAGAACGATCGCATCCGGATTCTCACTTTTTACCGTGTCCAGAGTCACCTCGCAATTGAGATGGGTATTGATCCCGGACCTTTCAACCTGCCTTTTCTGGAAATTGATAAGGCTAAGCAGCTCTTTCTTGTACTTCGTGACGCTGCCCAAGATCAATTGGCCCCCTAGTTGGGGCTGCTTTTCATAAAGATGGACATCGTGCCCTCGTTTTGCAGCCACCCACGCCACATGCAAGCCTCCTGGCCCCCCACCGATGACCATAACTTTCTTTGGTTTTTCGGCCTGTTTCAGCTCCATTTCCTTTTCGCGGCCCAGTGTCGGGTTGACCAGGCATTCAATGCGACCTCTTCGGAAAATGGACTCCATGCATGTATTGCAGGCAATGCAAATCCTGATGTCATCCAGCCGCCCTTCTTTTGCTTTGTTCGGCATTTCCGGATCTGCCAAAAGGCCCCGCCCCATGCAAACCAAGTCAGCCTTATCTTCAGCGATGATGGTCTCGGCCAAAAGGGGGTCGTTAATTCTGCCAACAGCCATGACGGGGACCTGGAGGGCTTTTTTGATGGTTCCCGCGGAATCGGCGAGGCAGGCCTTTTCCATAAACATAGGCTGGCAGATCCACTCAGGGGTGGCATCATTTCCGGCAGATACCTGAACCATATCAGCACCCGCAGGGATGATCTCCTTGAGAATCTCGAGGCTTTCTTCCACCGTCAACCCGTTGGGCACAAATTCCTGGGCACTGATTTTGAAAGAGAGTGGGAAATCGGGCCCTATCTTCCTTCTGATCTCCTGGACAATCTCAAAGGCGAAGCGAGCCCGTCCAGCCGTATCACCGCCGTATTGGTCTTCTCTTATATTGGAAAACCGGGATAAGAACTGATTGATCAGATAACCGTGAGCCCCGTGGATCTCTAAGAGGTCAAAACCCGCTTGTACGGCCCTGACGGCAGCCTCTCCGAAGTGACGGATGATCCTCTGAATCCCGTCGATGGTGAGCGGTTCCACATCGCCACGAATTGTGGGGCAGGGAAGGTTCGAAGGGGCGAAGGGTTTCTGTTTGATTACCCGTGCCGAAGTCTGTCGGCCGCCATGGTGAATCTGGATGGCAGGGACAGCGCCTTCGGCCCTGATGACGCTTGCAATACGCGATAAACCCTCTGTGAACCTGTCATCATAGATTCTTGCCTGATGGTGAGAGACGATGCCTTCCGGTGAGACAGCATGGGCTTCCACGATAACCATTGCCGGTCCGCCCGCAGCGCGCCTTCTGTAATGCTCGATGGTTTTATCCGTTACAGAACCGTCCTCCTCGATAAGAAAAGAGGCAAGGGGAGGCATGACGATTCGGTTTTTCAGCTCAACACCCTTCAAGGAAAAGGGCGAAAAAAGATGCTCCATCATCATTTCTGGGCAGTTGCTCCTTAAGGAATTATTTTTACAGCCGAAAGCTTACAAAACACTAAAACAGGCTCATATCCTATTGAAAGGGTAAATTATTCGTTATGGGACGACCCTGTCAAACAAAAACAGGCGGAGGCGAAGGTTTTTGGCGCCCCATGAAGGTCGGGCAGAACAGAGTATCTGTCCGAAATCATTTCAATAAACGATCGAAGAAGTCGTTTCCTTTATCGTCGGTAATCATAAAGGCGGGGAAATCTTTGACTGTGATCATGTAAATCGCTTCCATCCCCAACTCGGGGTACTCGAGAATCTCCATGCTGGTGATACATTCTTTGCCCAAACGCGCTGCCGCTCCCCCGATAGAACCCAGATAGAAGCCGCCGTATTTTTTGCACGACTCTTTCACCAGGCCTGACCGGTTGCCTTTGGCCAGCATGACCATGGATCCACCATGTTGCTGAAACAACGGAACATAAGGATCCATGCGTCCGGCTGTAGTGGGCCCAAAAGACCCGGCGGCATAACCTGGGGGCGTTTTTGCCGGGCCCGCATAATAGATGATGTGGTTCTTGAAATAGTCCGGTAAAGACTCACCTCGATCAAGTCGTTCCTTGAGTTTAGCGTGGGCAATATCTCGAGCAACCACGATTTTGCCATTCAGAACGAGCCGCGTCGAAACTGGGTATTGGCTTAGAATGTGTCGGATTTCGTCCATTGGCTGTTCAAGGTCAATATGCACAACGTCTTCGTCGGACCATGCCGGCTCCGGCAACAGCCGAGCAGGATCGCGATCGAGGGTTTCCAGAAAGAGACCCTCCGGCGTGATCTTGGCTTTGATGTTCCTGTCTGCGCTACAGCTCACCCCAAGACCTACGAGGCAGGATGCCCCGTGTCTTGGTAAGCGAATAACCCGCACATCCAGACAGAAATACTTGCCACCGAACTGGGCACCAATTCCCGATTCTTGCGAAAGGCGAAGCAACTTCTCTTCCAGATCTTTGTCCCGGAAAGCGCGGCCCCCCGCATTGCCGGTGGTAGGCAGGGCGTCCAGATAGCGCGCGGAAGCCAGTTTCACTGTTTTGAGGTTCACTTCAGCAGAGGTGCCGCCCACCACAAAGGCAAGGTGATAAGGGGGGCATGCTGCAGTGCCCAAAGCCTTCATTTTCTCATCCATGAAGGCCACCAGAATCTCCGGGTTGAGAATCGTCTTGGTTTCCTGGTAAAGGAAAGTCTTGTTAGCCGAACCACCGCCCTTGGCCAAAAAGAGGAAGCGGTAGGCATTCCCTTCCGTTGCATAGAGCTCGATCTGGGCGGGCAGATTACAGCCCGTGTTCTTTTCTTCGTACGTGGAGAGGGGCGCCATCTGGGAATAGCGGAGATTATTTTCCCGGTAGGCTTGGTAGATCCCTCGGGAAAGCGCTTCTTCATCAGAATACCCTGTCCAGACCTGCTGACCCTTTTTCCCGATTACAATGGCAGTGCCCGTGTCTTGGCACATGGGGAAGGCCCCTTCGGCCGAGATCACCGCATTTTTCAGCATTTCAAAGGCCACATGTTTGTCATTTTCAGACGCCCCCGGATCATCCAGGATGGCAGCGAGTTGCTCGAGGTGAGACGTCCTCAAAAGGTGAGAGACATCCTTGAAAGCTTCTTGCGCGAGCAACACCAGCCCTTCATAGGCGACCCTCGTGATGCTTTGACCCTCAAAGGAGCCGGTAGAGATAAAATCCTCTGTCAGGAGACGGTACGCCGTCCCATCCTCGCCCAGGGGGAAGGGGTCTTGGTAAAGGAATTCTTCAGACATGGGGTCACCCACCGAATCTTATTGGAGTGTTGGAGTGATGGAAAAATCCGCCTTACAGCACCCTCTCTCTTCTAGAGAAGTTTCGCCTCAAACCGACGAGGCTTTCGTCAGGGACGGCCATTCTCCTCAAGGCGATATCTGAGCCGAAGGCGCATGGCCAAAGGCTCAAGGCTCAGGGCTTTCATCGGAATGCGGTCCCTGTCTCTTTCTGAAAGAGCATC
>Ga0180438_10010852_pt1 | contig 11109 bp, 4 predicted proteins | sample SS_ome_12_FD_132455 | JGI IMG/M metagenome (GOLD analysis project Ga0180438, IMG submission 132455) | Hypersaline lake sediment archaeal communities from the Salton Sea, California, USA - SS_3_D_2 metaG | ecosystem: Environmental > Aquatic > Non-marine Saline and Alkaline > Hypersaline >... | reverse complement strand
CGGCCGCCGCTTGCGCCGTCCCGGGCCCGAGCGACTCCGCCCCTTCGCGGGCTCCGGCGGCTCCCCCTGCAGCGCCCGGATGCGGTCTCGTATCTCCGCCGCTTCCTCGAAGCGCAGCTCCTGCGCCGCCAGCCGCATGTCGTGCTCCAGCTCTGCGACGATCTCCGCCGGGTCCCTCCCGGGCTCGCCCGCGCCGTAGATCGCCGGCTCCTCCGCCACCTCGGCCACCAGCAGATCTCGCACGGCCTTTCGCACCGACTCCGGCTTGATGCCGTGCGCGTCGTTGTACTCGATCTGGCGCTCGCGGCGGCGATTGGTCTCCGCGATGGCCCGCTGCATCGAGTCGGTGACCTCATCGGCGTACATGACAACCTGGCCGGACACGTGTCGCGCCGCCCGCCCGATGGTCTGGATCAACGACGTCTCGGACCGGAGGAATCCCTCCTTGTCCGCGTCGAGGATGGCCACCAGGCTGACCTCGGGCAGGTCCAGCCCCTCCCGCAGCAGGTTGATCCCCACGACCACATCGTACACCCCAAGCCTCAGGTCGCGCAGAATCTCCGAACGCACAAGCGTCTGTATCTCCGAGTGGAGATAGTGCACCTTCAGGTCCATCTCGGCGAGATACTCCGCCAGGTCCTCGGCCATCTTCTTCGTGAGCGTCGTCACCAGCACCCGCTGCCCGCGGGAGACCCGCTCCTGGATCTCCCCGATGAGGTCGTCGATCTGCCCCTTCGTCGGCCGCACGACGACCTCCGGGTCCACCAGCCCGGTAGGCCGGATGATCTGCTCCACCACCCGCTCGTTCACCCGCTGTTCGTACGGCCCCGGCGTCGCCGAGGTGAAGATCACCTGGTCGACGCGATCCTCCCATTCCTCGAACGTCAGGGGCCGATTATCGTAGGCGGATGGCAGCCGAAAGCCGTGCAGAACCAGGCTGTCCTTCCGCGATCGATCGGCCGCGTGCTGCCCCGCGATCTGCGGGATTGTCTGGTGGCTCTCGTCTACAATGGTGAGGAAATCCTCGGGGAAGTAGTCCAGCAGCGTATACGGCGCCTGTCCCGGCTCCCGTCCGTCGAAGTGGCGAGAGTAGTTCTCGATCCCCGCGCAGTATCCGATCTCCCGGATCATCTCCATATCGTAGCGCGTGCGCTGCTCCAGCCGCTGCGCCTCCAGCACGCGCCCGCGCTCGTGGAAGTGGCGCAGTCGCTCCCCCAGCTCCCGCTCGATGGAGGCGATGGCCCGCTCCTGCTGCTCGGCGTCGGACACGTAGTGCGTCGCCGGGAAGATCATGCACCCCTCCCGCTCGTCCACGGCCTCGCCGGTGACGGGATCGATGGAGAGAATCCGCTCGACCTCGTCGCCGAACATCTCTATGCGCGTGATCCGCTCCTCATCCACCGGCAGGATCTCGAGCACATCGCCCCTCACGCGGAACCGCCCCCGCGTCAGGTTCGCGTCGTTGCGCGAGAACTGCATCGCCACCAGCCGCCGCAGCATCCGGTCTCGATCGTAGCTCTCCCCCTGCTTCACCTGAAAGGTCAGGCGCTCGTATTCCTCCGGGCAGCCGAGCGCATAGATCGCAGACACACTCGCGACCACGATCACGTCCCGCCGCTCGAAGAGCGCCTGTGTCGCGAAGTGCCGCAGCCGGTCTATCTCCTCGTTGATCGACGCGTCCTTCTCGATGTAGGTGTCCGTCTGCGGGATGTACGCCTCCGGCTGGTAGTAGTCGTAGTACGACACGAAGTACGCCACCGCGTTGTCGGGGAAGAACTCCCGAAACTCGCCGCAGAGTTGAGCCGCCAGCGTCTTGTTGTGCACAATGACCAGTGTCGGCCGCTGGACGCGCGCGATCACATGCGCCATCGTGAACGTCTTCCCGGAGCCGGTGACCCCAAGCAGCGTCTGCCGCTTGAGGCCGCTCGATACGCCCTCGGCCAGGGCCTCGACGGCCTGCGGTTGATCGCCTTTAGGGGTGAGTTCGGAGACCAGCTCGAATTGCCGCGCCATTGGCTACACCGCTCGGATTATAGCACAGAAACGGGTGTTCGCTGAAGCCGGGCCGCGGTTCGTGTGGCCCGGTGTCAATACCCTGCCGCGCTCAGCTCGATCCAGAGGCTGCGGCCCCCCGAATACGTATACCCGTAGCCGTACGCACTCACCCAGGGCCGGTTGTCGTAGATGCCCGAGCCCTGCGGCGAGTAGCAGAGCGCCATCCTGTACCGCCCGAAGAGCCGCGACAGCGAGAACCGACTGCTGCCGATCCGGTAGCCCTGGAACCGAGAGAAGAAGTGGCTCGCGCTCAGGCTCCACAGCGGACGGCCGCCGGCGTCCACGCCGAAGGGCAGCGACCGCATGAAGTTGACCGACCCGAAGACGCGATCTCCCCCCAGTTCCTGCGAGGCGTTGAACCACACATTGCAACCGCTCGCGACCACCGCGCCGCTCAAGCTCAACCGATGCCGCGTGGGAGCGACCATCGTGGGCTGCAAGCTCGCCGGTGTGGAGGAGTACGTGTAGCTCAGCTTCACATGCTCCGTTGGGCCGAGACGCCTGAGGAGGTTCATGCGGGCGTCGAACATCCCCCGCGCGCCGCCCGCCAGCCCCCAGGCGTAACCCGTCGTCAGGCCGGCCCTGAGGCTCGTCTCCGCTCCCAGCTCTTTCCTCGGAAGATCGAAGTTGAGGTCCACCCCCGGAGATGTCGTGCTGCCGCTGGTGTCCTGCGAGATCTCGATCGGCTCCCCGGTGCTGGGGTCGACGATGACCTCATGCACATCTCCCATCTGCCGAGAGTGACGCAGGTGGAAGACCGTGGTGACGAGCACGCCGGAGCCCAGGCGCGGCATGCGCGGGCGGTAGGCGATGTCCGCGAAGTATTGGCGCGAGTCCGAGTAGTCGCTTCCAGACAGGCTCAGCGAGAGGCCGCCCCCGCGGACGGGCCGGTGGTACCGTATGCCGCTGGACAGCAATCGGGGGCTGTCATCGTCGAAGCGCGCCACGCTGGCGTCGAAGTCTATGCCGCTGCGCTCGCCGATCCGATGCCGCTGCTCCCAGCGGAGGCCTCGGTCCGGATGGAGCACGTCCTCCAGGATCAGCGCGCCCTCGCGCTTCCCCTCCCGGACGTACTCCTCTTTCAGCCCCAGCGACCAGCCGGGGTCGTACTGGCTCCCGCTCACCGCCCGATTCCGTGTGATGTGGAACGACCCCACGTGGTGTCCGCTCGCGCGGTAGTACAGCGGGAAGTTGATGTCCACGCCCCCGGTCGAGGTATACCCGAACGTGTTTCCGAAGAGCGCTCCCCCGAACTTCGGGTCGACGACGTGCCGCCGCAGGCTCATCACACGGGTGTCGTCTACGTAGAAGGTGGCGTGGTCCAATATCACCTTCTTGCCCGGGTCGATGATCGCCCGGTGCGCCTTCACCCAGGTGCGAGTGTCATCGGTCTGCAGCGGCTCCCAGAGGCACGCATCATCGTCCGTGTCGGCCCGAGTTTCGAGCGCGTCCCCCTCCACCAGCAGTCGTTCCACCTCGTTCGACACCCGGATCAGCCTCCCCCGCAGGGAGCGCAGCTCGTAGCGAAGAGCGTCCGCCTGCACCACGCGGGAGCCGGCCCGAAGCGTCACGTTCCCCTGAGCGCACACCACGTTCGGCGCCACATCGTACTGCATGCCGTCCGCATGGATCTCGATCCCCTGATAGCGCAGCTCCGCCTCCCAGCTCGCGACGAAGACCCGCTTGTCGTGGTTGTACGAAAGCTCCTCCGCGGTGAGCTCCACCATGCGCGACCCCGGCGCTGCGCTGCCCGCAGCCGCGATGAACTCCACCTCGATAGTCGCGCGCGCCGCTCCCACCATGGCCGACACGAGCGCGATGCCGGCCGTGTTCGAGGGCTGGAGAACCGTCTGTGCGAATCCCCCCACCGTCTCGACCGGGCTGACGATGTCCCCCAGCGTGCTCACGAAGTGCACTGGCGTCCCGTCGGCAACCGGGCGCCCGAAGGCGTCCATCACCTCCACCGAGACGGCCACCGCCGTCTCGCCGTCCGCGGGCACCCGGCTCGGATCCGCCCGCAGCGAAAGGCTCGCCCCCACAAGCGATGCTTCCCCCGCTCCTGCGGCGACACAGAGCAGCACCGCCACGAGCAGGATGCGCGCCCACGTTGTGCGCCTCTTGGACATGTGAGCCTCAGATCGCGCCAATGGAGAACGGCGGGGCCCGTCCGGGCCCCGCCGCAGTGCTCTGCCGACTGTCCTACTCGGCTCTCAGAACCCGGTCGGCGGTCGCCCGCCGCGGCACCCTGGGCGCCGTTGCCCGCGATCTCATCAAGTCCCCGCGCCGCTCGTGCATCATCGACGCGCGGCTCGCGCCCAGCGGCATAAAGCTGCGCTGCCTAGACCACACATATCCATAATCGTTTGGCAAATCCAAGGGGTAAGGCCGAGGAGCCAGTCTACTCCGCCGGTTCCGGCCGCCAATGCGCCACCAGAACAGGTCGCCCGTACCGGGCACATTCGCGAGATTCACTTGTGCGCTGAAGGCGTAACCATAGCCGACAGCAATGGTCTGCTCGTACAAACCCTCGGGGGAGAAGTCGAAGTTCGGATCGCGCGCCACTTGGAGCATGATCTCATCGGCCCCGATCGGACTGTAGAAGCGGAAGGTCGCGATGTTGCCTGCAATCTCGGGGTTGGGTATCGCATCCCATATCTCATACACCCCTTGGCTGTATCCTTGGAATGTCCACCAATACGAATACGCTCCCGGCGCGGAGACAACGACCAGTCTGTTGGCTGTAGAAGTGAATTCAGTGGTCCTGGACAGCTGCCATGCGTAGATGCCGCCGGCGGTCTGAACCTGCTCCAGAATGAGCGGCTTCACACGGTACACGTACTCCTGCCCTGCAACCGGACCGCTTATGTCCGGGCCAAAAAGAACGGCATATGTGATCGAATTGGCTTCGACGAAGATCCCCGTGTCCCCACTGTGTCCGTCGGCGAAGCTTTCCCAGCTCTCCGGGTCCCACAGACCCGTCTCCTGGTCGAACTCGGGGATGTAGAGATCGGTCTCAGGTTCGATGGCGACGAGAGCACCCGTAGCGGAGTCCCACGTATAGGTGATCTCGTAGTACCCTGGCCCCAGGGCTCCGTCCCGGTAGACATTGTCGCCCCAACGTTCAACCAGTATCGGAGGCCAGACAAGCACATTGTTGCGGTACACCTCGTACACCGCGACGCGGCTCTTCTGCGTTCCAGAGTACGGCTCCCAGGTGCTTATCGTCGCGCCGATCGGAATGAGTACACACGTGAGGTAAAGCAAACTGCAGATGTATCCACCTTCACCCAGCGCCGCTGCATTGGCTAGGTTGGAGGTTGCGAATCTCGGTGCCGCAATCCCTCCCTCTTCCAGCAAGCGCGCCCGCGAGCCGAAGCTCCCGAATCCGAAAAGCAGTGCGGCCGCGTACACCATCGCCTGGAATGGGCTTCTCTTGCGTTCGGCCTTCGCCTGCGTTATTTCGCCGACGGCCCGAGGCATCGTATATATCGCACGCAGATGATCGCCCGTCCGAAGCGGCGGCCCTTCGATGACCCTCGCGTAGGAGCCGATCGCGTCTGATTCGGTCACTTCGACCACGGCGATCCGCTCGCGTCCCCGAGTCGCCACCATTCGGATGCCGGGCTCCAATCCGCCCCGGCTCCCGACGTTCAGAAAGACGGTATCGCGCTTCGCCCACAGCACCATGGCCAAGATCGTGGGTCGGGCCTTCATCTGCTGCAGCGCGTCGAAGGCGGCCTGCTCCAGTGCCTTCTGCATCAGCGTGTCTTCGCTGGCATCCAGAGACGAGGGGCTCTTCGCCTGAACCAGTGCTCCGTTGACGTCCACCCGCGCCAAGCGGTCGAAGAGCCGGACCGCCAGCACGACCTCCGCAAACCGTCCCCCGACGTCGCGTCCGATGCGGGCGTTGCGCACCTCGCCCGTCACGACGAGCGCCACGTCCAGCTCCGTCGCCAGCCGCACCAGCTCGAGGTCGGTGAGCGGCGGCACCAAGCCCAGATCGCGCATTTGCAGGTTGACGTCAGCCTTCGGCAGCACGTCGAGCAGCAGCCGGTCGCGCAGCTCCACTGCGACAGCCGCGGCAGCCTCCTCTCCCAGGGTGTCGAGACGAATCCTGCTCAGGTTCGCAAACGGCACCACGGCGACGGACTGACCGGTCGCCGCGCGGGTCACGATCTGCGCGGCTGCCGGGAGTGTGGCAATACCGGACAAACCCACCGACCAGACGAAAGCGGCGGTGATCAGGTAGGCAACGGTTCGCGCCAGCCGCCCTTCTGAGAACGTGCGCATGATCGGTCGTCTCCTTCTTTGCGCGATCGGCCTGCTGTACTCGGCCTGCATCAGGCCAACGAGGACCCTCCTGGGCCCCTCAACCTCCCCCGCCCTGATACCCCGACCCACCCACGTTCGGCGGGGATTCTACCATACCCCACCGCGGCTTGTAAAGCTCGTGCATCCATTAGACGCGCCGACTAGCCTTTGAGTTCCACCCAGATCGCTTCCAGTTGCCGCCGGGCCTCCTCTCGCCCAGGCGTCGTATCCACCACCCAATCGGCACGACGGCGCTGCTCCTCCGGCGCCATCTGGGCCGCCATCCGCTGCCTCACTTCTTCTTCGCGGAGGTTGTCCCGCGCGATCACCCGCCGAATCCGCTCCTCCTCATCCGCGACCATCACCAGCAGCCGATCGACCGTGTCCTCCAGCCCGGCCTCGAGCAGCAGCGGAGCGACCACACAGACGACCTCCGCCTTCTCTCTCGCCGCGAGCTCCCTCACCCGCCGACTGATCTCAGACGCGATCGGTGGGTGGGTCATGGCGTTCAGCCGCGCCACTGCCTCCGGATCCCCGAACACCCGCCGCGCAAGCTTCCCGCGGTCCAAGCTGCCGTCCTCACGCAGCATCTCCCCGCCGAACGCACGCGCGATGTCGGCGAGAAGAGGAGAATGGGGCTGCGCGAGGTCGCGCGCGACCTCGTCAGCGTCGATGACGGCCGCCCCCCGACTCCGGAAGAACTCCGCGGCTAGTCCTTTGCCGCTTCCGATTCCCCCGGTGATTCCGACGACGAGCATCCTTCGTCCTCGGCAGGTTCGGATCGTTCCTCTCCTGCTTTCTCGGTCGGGGCCTCGGCCTCCGACTCGAGGACGACCTCTGCCCCCGCCTGGTCCTGATCCACCGTCTCCTGCACGCCCTCCGAGGTCTCTTCTCCGGCGCCCGCTGCAACCTGCTTCTCCGCTGTCTCTTCCTCCGCCCCGGCCGGCTCCGGAGTTTCGGCTGCGGCCTGCGCCTCGGCCCCGTTTTCGCCCCTCTTCACTTCCGCGGATTCCGCCTCGGCTTCCTGCCTCGGGGCCGCCTCCTCCGCGTCTTCCGCGGCCTCAGACAGCATCGTCCCGAACAGGTCGCCGATGGTCACGCGGCTGTCCTCTTCCTGTTGCCGCATGAACTCCTTGATCTGGGCGCGCTCCTTCGCCTGCTGCACTTGGCGCATGCTCAGCGTCATCCGCCGTTCCGCGGGCCGCATGTTCACCACCTTCACTTGAACGTCCTGGCCCGTGGACAACACATCCGCCGCACGCTGCCCCCGCTCGCCCGGCAGTTCGGCGTTCGGAACGATCCCCTCGATCCCGCTCTCGAGCCGCACGAACGCGCCGAACGGCACCAGCCTCGTCACCTTGCCGGCCACCGTCTCACCCACTTTGACAATGTCGTGGATATCCTCCCAGGGATCGGGCAGTATCTGCTTCAGCCCCAGCGAGATGCGATTCCTCTCGCGGTCGAACCGCAGCACCATCACGTCCATCTTCTGCCCCACCTTGACCACATCGCTCGGGTGGTTGATGCGCGTCCACGACATCTCCGTGATGTGCAGCAGACCATCCACCCCTCCCAGATCGACGAACGCGCCGTAGTCGGTCACTCTGCGCACGATGCCCCGGTAGACCTTGTTCTCATCCAAAGATTCCAGGGTCTTCTGGCGGCGGCGCTGGCGATCTTCCTCGATCGCCTTCTTATGGGAAACGACCACGCGCTTCCGCGCCCGGTCGATCTCGATCACCTTCACTTTCAACGACTGCCCTACAAAGCGATCGAGCGCATGCACGTTGCGCGTGCGGACGTGCGAGGCCGGCAGAAACCCGCGCAGCCCCAGGTCCACCACCAGGCCGCCCTTCACTCGATCGCTCACCATCGCGCTCAGCACATCGCCGCGCTCGTAGGCCTGGGTCACACGGCGCCAGACCCGCTCGTAGTCCGCGCGCTTCTTGGAGAGCACCGGATTGCCGTCTTCGTCCTCCGCGCGCACCACGTAGACCGACACTCGGTCGCCCACCTCGAGGGGCTTCCCGTCGTCGGTCATGCCCCCGGCGAGCTCGCCCACCGAGATCCGGCCCTCCGACTTCGTGCCGACGTCCACCATCGCCCCTTGCTCGTCCATGTGGACGATCAGGCCGTCCACGATCTGTCCCGTGGTCAACGGCTTGACCGGCACTTCAAGCGCCTCCTGCGAGGTCGCTTCCTGCGGGGCCGATGTCTCCTGCACCTCCTCCTTCTCGCTCTGCTCACCCGCGTCCGACGTCTCGGGTCCGCCGGAGGGCTGCTCCGCCGGCACGTCCCTGCGCTCTTCCTCCTCCACCTGGTTCTCGCGTGTGTCCATGATACCGCCTGTCCTTCCTCGCCAGGCGCCGAGGTCCGCCCTGCGCACCTCGCCACCGCCGCTGTTTACCGCCCATGCGGCACTGAGGGTGAGGCGTCTCCGCGCCCCTCCCTCTTCACACGTGACCGTCGCGCCGCTGCTTGCCATCCGCGTCGACGCGCAGCCACGGGAGATACAACCGTCTCCCCGAAATCTTCTCTCTACGGCTACGTTTCGGCGCCCCGCCTCGCCCTCCTTCCCCCGCTTTCCGCGGCGCCCCGGCGCTCGTTCACACTACCGGCTCCATCTCGAGCCAGTTCGGGCCGGCCTTCACGTCCACCTTCAAGGGCACTCTGAGTTCGTAGGCCTCCGACATACACGCGCGCACCAGCGCGACAGTCTCCTTCAGCTCGCCCCGCGGCGTCTCCAACAGCAACTCGTCATGCACCTGAAGCGTCATCTTCGCACCGAGGTCTTGCTGTCGCAGTGCCTCCCGCACCCGCAGCATCGCGAGCTTGATGATGTCCGCGGCGCTCCCCTGCATCGGAGTATTGATGGCCATGCGCTCCGCCGCCTGGCGCACCGCCGGTGCGCGCGTCCGCAGCTCCGGCAGCGGACGCCGCCGCCCCAGCAGCGTCCTGACATAACCCTCCGAGCGCGCCCGCTTCGGCATCTCCTCGACGTAGGCGCGGAGCTTCGGAAATCGCGCGAAGTACCGCTCCCGATACCGGGCCGCCTCCTCCACCGAGATCCCCATCTCCCGCGCGAGCCGGAAGTCGCTGATCCCATACGGGATGCCGAAGTTCACCATCTTCGCGAACGACCGCATCTCCGGGGTCACGGCCTCGGGCGCCACGCCGAATATCTCGCTCGCGGCCGCGCGGTGCAGGTCTTCGTCCCGCCGGAAGATCTCGATCAGATTCTCGTCCTCCGTGATGTGCGCCAGAATCCGCAGCTCGATCTGCGAGTAGTCCGCCGACAGCAGCACGTGCTCCGGGAGCCCGGCGACAAAGGCGCGGCGTATCTCCATGCCGAGCTCGCCGCGAACCGGGATGTTCTGCAGGTTGGGGTTCGTGCTGCTCAGCCGCCCGGTCGCCGTCACCGCCTGGTTGAACGAGGTGTGAATCCGCCCCGTCGCCGGGTTCACCAGCGGTGGCAGCGCGTCCACGTACGTGGACTTGAGCTTCGTCACCTCTCGATAGTCGAGGATCTTCGCCGCAATCTCATACTCGCTCAACCCGGCCAGCACCTCGGCGCCGGTCGAGTAGCCGGTCTTCGTCCGTTTCGTCTTGTCCGGCGGCAGGCCCAGCTTCTCGAAGAGAATGGTGCGGAGCTGCTTTGGCGACCCGATGTTGAACTCCTCGCCGGCGAGCGCGTAGATCTCCGCCTCCAGCTCCTTCGCCCGCACGCCCAGCCGCTCCGACAGGCCCTCCAGTGCCTTCACCTCCACCGCCACCCCGATCTGCTCCATCTCTATCAGCACCTGCACGAGGGGCATTTCCAGCTCCTCGAAAAGGTTGTCCAGGCCCAGCTCCCGCAGCCGCGCCTCCAGTCGGGGCTTCACCGATGCCAAGTGCCGCGCGGCGAGCGCCGCCGCGTCCGCGCCCTCCTCCGCGAGCGCCAGCTGCGGCTTCGCCTCCGATTCCAGGTAGTCGAAGACCACAGCCGCCAGGTCGTGGCTTCGGCGCCCGGGGTTAATGAGATGAGAGGCAATCATCGCGTCGAACGACAGCCCCCCCAGTGTGATCCCGCGGCGCGAGAGCAGCAGAGCTTCCCGCTTCAAGTCGTGGCCCACCTTGGCCACCTGCGGCGACTCCAGTACATGCTTCAGCGGCCTCAACAGGCGGTCGAGCTTCCGCCCTTCGCCCATCAGCGCCGCTGGCTCCTCCGCGCCTCGCCGCCGATCCTTCGCCCCCCGGCCCGGCGCGAGCAGACACAGCCCATCCACATCGGTCTGGAGTGCCGGCCCCTTTCCGGCCATCGCATAGACGACAATTTCGCTTTGCTCGGCGAGCGCCTCCGCGAGCTGCTTCGCAGCCTTCACTTGGCTGACGACGACATGCTCCGCGGTGGGGCTCTCCTCTTGCCCTGTCACTCGCAGCAGCAGGGACCGGAAATCCAGCCGCCGGAACAAGTCTGCGAGTTGCCGCTCGTCCGGCAGACGGATGCGCAGCGCGTCGGCATCGAACTCGACCGGAAGGTCGCGGACTATCAGCGACAGCTCGCGCGCGCGTCGGGCCAGCTCGCCGTGAGCTTGGAGCGCCCCGCCGACGCGCGTCGGCTTCACTTCGTCGCTCTTGTCCAGCACCTCCTCCAGCGAGCCGAATTCCTGTATCAGAGACGACGCCGTCTTCTCACCGATGCCGGGCACGCCCGGGATGTTGTCGCTCGTGTCGCCCCGCAGCGCGCGGAAGTCGGGCAGCTTT
>Ga0180438_10010851_pt1 | contig 11109 bp, 5 predicted proteins | sample SS_ome_12_FD_132455 | JGI IMG/M metagenome (GOLD analysis project Ga0180438, IMG submission 132455) | Hypersaline lake sediment archaeal communities from the Salton Sea, California, USA - SS_3_D_2 metaG | ecosystem: Environmental > Aquatic > Non-marine Saline and Alkaline > Hypersaline >... | reverse complement strand
TCTTCTCTCAAGAAACCGTGCGAACAGGATGCCGTGAGTGACGAGCCGTATCTCGCTTAACGGACAACTCGTGCGAATGAAATCTTTAAAATCCACGGCCACCGGCTTATCAAGCGGCACCGGACGCGAAATCTCGAATTCTACAAGCGCGTCCTCGAGCGTGGCGTAAGGGGCTGCGGCCTCGCGGCCGTACCGGCCGGCAAAGGCGTCGAGCGGCGAGGCGTGCCCTGCCGTCTGGGCAAGTTCGGTGTAAAGGGCTTGCAGGTACGTCTTGAATGCCGTAATCCCGGCCGGCGTGACCCACACGTTCTGAATATGAATCTCCTCACGAACGTACCATTCCCAATCCTCAACGTCCTGCAGGTACACCTGGCGCCAGGGGACACGCTCGCTCAGAAACGCCCGGAAGTCCCGGTAAATGGGGCCTCCGTCTTCCGCGCCAATCGGGAAAGGGACCTCGAATTGGCCCATGGTCGCCTTTTCAAATCCATAGGCGTCGGCAAAGGAGGCAAAGGACCCATATTGATCAAGAAGAAACGCCTTGAACATCTCCTCGCCTTCAGGCCGGAGACGTACGTTGCGGATGCGCCAGTCGTCCGCGACGTAGGCCTCCCATTCGGCCGGCGATTGGGGACTCGGCGGCACGGCTTCGGTCAGGCGCAATTGGGACATCGCGGTGAGGCGCGTGCCGTGGCTTTTGTTATAGCCGTCGATATACCGTGAATACTTCGGCACGAGATAAGTACTCACGAAGTGGCCGGCAACGGGTACGGGGCGTATGAAACGCGGCTCGTGCTCTCGGATCTCCTGTTTGAATTCGACAAGGTCCCGATATAAGGGGCTGTCGAACTCCGGTGTGAATCGCCGCGTGTCCCACGCCTCCGGCGCGTCGTATACCCGCAAAAACGATTCGACGTCCGTGCCCCACGCCTCGTTCATCGCCTCCTCGGTTCCGAACCGCTCGATCAACCGATGGATCCACCGCTGGTGGAGCTGTGTTTCTTTGTAGTTCGCCCCATAGTAGCACCCAAGCACAAAGAAGCTAAGGGGGAGCCGGCCGTTCTCGCGGGGAAACTCGGTGCGCCAGCAGTCGCTGGCGCAGTAGTCGCGCCAATCCTCGAGCAAAACCTTGCTGTACACCGCAGGAGGCGTCACATCGCGCGTTCGCGCGAATTCCGTTCGGTAGACGCGATTTATAAGAATGGCCGAGTCCTGATATTTCTCCTCGACGAATTTCCGGAACAGGGTAAGGTCGTCGTAAAAGAATTTTGGGACTGGGTCGTACACGTGCATGTCAACGGCGCTCTTAAATGAGCCCGAGATCATGAGCACAAAAGGATAAACCATCGATATCGATCCCAGGATCAATACCGTATAGACCGACGCGATGAGCAGCCGCACCTTCAGGCTTCTTCGGCCGACTTTTGAGATAATGGGCATTTAGGCCTCTTCAGGCTTCCGGCCTGCCGTCGTGAACTGTAAGCGCGAAAGGATTCGCAGTTGGTAGGCCGTGAAGCCGATCAACAACGAGCCAAGGATCCAGGCCATGGCCGTCCCGATGCCGAACTTCAAATACATAAACGATCGCATCCAGATCTCGAACCCGAGGACGTGCGTGGCTTGGGCCGGGCCGCCCTCCGTCATAACAAACACAAACTCAACCGACTTGAACGCGGCCACGAACGCGCCCACGAAATTAATGATAATCAAGGGTTTGAGATAGGGTATAACGATGTGAAGAATCTTGCCGACGAACCCCGCGCCGTCGATGTCAGCCGCCTCGTAGAAGTCTTCGGGGATGGATTTCAACGCCGCCAGATAGATGATGCAGCCGGGCCCCATGCTTGCCCACACCTGCGGCAAGATCACGCAGAACATCGCCAGCCGCCGGTCGGCGATCCAGCTCTGTGTCTTCAACGTGAGATGCTCGAACCAGGCCAAGGACGGCGCGAGCTGGCTCAGCCACATGGGAATGAGGTTGTAGAGTTGGATCAACTGGTTGAGCAGGCCGTTGTCCGATTGATCGTAGAACTTCTTCCACAAGAATACGATCACGAGGCCGGTCGTGACTGCCGGAAGGTAGAACAGCACGCGGAACAACACCTTGAAGCGCGGCACTTCTTGGAGCAGGATGGCCAGCAGAATGGGCGGCCAGAAGGCCAGGCCGATCATCAACAGCATGTAATACGTGCTGCGCCATAGACTTTGCCAAAACAGTTTGTCGAACAGAACATAGGCGAAATTGCTCAAACCCGCAAACCGGCTTTCCTGGATAATCTTGTAGTCCTGGAACGCAATAACGGATCCCCGGGCAAGCGGCACGTAGCGCCACAACAAGATGGTAAAGGCGGCAGGGATGAGAATGACATAGGCCCATTTGTACCGCTTAAAATCCCATGACCGGCCTCGGGCCCACTCGGGCGTAAACGTCTTGTAGATTCGGTAGAAAATGAAACAGAACACCGCGCAGATGACCACCGCCACGACCAGCGCTACGCGCTTGCGGAATCGCTCGACCTCGGGCGATAAGATCCCGAGCATCTTTTCATCGGTTTGCGCCACGGCCGCCTCGAGCACCCTCTTGATCTTGGCGCGCCGTTCCGTATCGCCCAAGCCCACGTATACGTCCACGTCCTGGCAGATGTCCTCGAGCGGGATGCTCATCTCGTCGTAGACGAGGTCGCAGTTCTTGCCGTAAGGCTCGGGCTTGCCGCTCTCAAGCGCGTCATTGAAGGTGGCGATCCATTCCTGCGGAATCTGGCGCAAGTAATCGGTATACCCGAATTTCCGGAGCCAATTCGGATTCGCGAACCGGCCGAAGCCGTTCTGGACAAATATGTCCGTCGTGATGCGCCGCGCTTCTTCATTGTCGTGGAACCAGATATACTCGAAGGCTTTGCGGCGCACCTCAGGATCCTTCGTGCCCGCGTAGAGACCTTCCATCGGGCAATTGATCTCCGAGGCGCTGATGCCTGTGGGGCCCACCGGCACGGCACCGACACCGACCTCGGCGGGATTCATCTTGCCGAGAATGGCGGACTCGAGATAGCCAAACCACATGCCAATCTGCCCTCGGTTAATATAGTCGATCAACTGTACGTCCACGTCGTGGTACGCGACACCGTTGTATTCACGCCCGTACTTGACGACGGGGTCGTGGACGAGTTTGCGATAGAAGTCATAGGCGAGTACCGCCTCGTCGCTGTCGAACACAGCGCGCCATACGCCCTGCTCGTCCAATGCGACCGCGTCGGCCCCGGCGGACCACAGAAAACTCATCAAGCACCAGGAGGATTTCGTGCCGGCGGGCAAGCCGATGCCGTAGATGCCGCGCTCGGGATCGTAGATCCGTGCCGCGGCATCGTACAGCTCGTCCCACGTTCGCGGCGGCTTTTCCGGATCGAGCCCGGCCTCGAGAAAAAGGTCCTTGCGATACATCAGCGCGATCACGACCGTCTCAAAAGGCAGGCAATAGACGTGCTTCTCGCCGTCGGGGCCGCGCCGGTAGATCACCGGCCACACGGGAGGCAGCACGCGTTCCTTGAGAATCTCGGGGACTTCGTCGTCCGAAAAGGGGTGCTCCGGGTCGATCGGAATGCCGCGCTGTTCGCTCAGCTCGATGAGATACTCATCCATCGGGTGGAGAAACCCCTCTTGGATGTAGCTGTCCGATTTGCGGAAGTTTACGTAGAGGATATCCGGGGCCGTGCCCCCGGCGATCGCCATTAGCGGCCCGACTTCCTGCCCCTGGCCCCGCATCTGGAGTCCCGAGAACCGGGTCAACTCGACGTTCCGGTTCTCGGGTTTCGCGGAAAACGCATCGATGACGGCGCGTTGCGCGCGCCGGCTCACGTCCCACTCGCCCTGGCGCGGGATCTCCCACACTTTTACGACGAGCTTGTCGGCCGGCGCGTCAGGCGACGCGAACGAGAGCGAGGGAACCAGCACGAAAAAAGCCAAAAGCGCCCAAGCCACCCCCAGCATGAAAGGCTTGATCGCTCTGCTCGGAACAAATGTCATCAAGACGTGCGTGCCCACCCAATCCTAATTGCAGTCTAAACCCGGTGATTGTAGCCAACAACCCAGCCTGTGTTCAAGGGGGGGAGGCCAAGCAGGGGGGGAGGCCAAGCCACACGGAACGAATCAAGCTTGACAGGGCGCCGACAACCGCAACGCGCGCCGCGGGTCTACATCATGAGTCGCGCAACGTCCCGCTCGAGGTGGGGAAACGTTTGGGTTGCCCGCTCGAACAATGCGGCCGCCGATTCGCGATTTCCCGCGGCAAGCATGCACTTCCCCATCCCGTAGGACGCCATGCCGAGACACGCCGCGTTTTTCTCGGTGGGCTCGATCTGCAAAATAAGGTTATAGTGTTCTACGGCCTCCCGATAGCGTCGTTGCTCGAGGCGCGCGTCGCCCAGGAAGAGGTGCGCCTCGAGTTCGTCGTCCCAAAAAAGAACGGCGTTTGTGTCCCCCGGCAATTCCTTTTTTTGGGCTTCGCGCAAAGTAATCACGCTTCTATAGTGGCGTTCTGCCGCAGGAAGGTTCTCCTGCAAGTCGTCATACACCACCGCTAGGTTGAAATGTACTCGGACTGAATCGGGATTCTCCTCGAGTGTCGCCAGGTAGAGGGTCTCATCGTCGCGCCAGTCTCTGTTTCGCGCCAACGTCAATACAACGAAGAGCACGCATACGACGTATACGGCGACACGAGCGGTTTTCTGCGCCGTGGGACGCCGCAATAAGGGCCAGACCACTTCGGCAAGCGCCCACAAGAAACCTGCCAACGGCACATACATCCAGTGTTCCGCCATGGGCGCGTTCAGGGGAATAAGTCCCGAGATCGGAAACCATGTGACCAGAAACCAGCCCACTGCTATGGCAAGCCGACGGCGTTTCCGCAGAATTCCTTCAACGACCAGCAGGGCCGCGCACGCCGCTAGAAGTGCCAGACCGACTGCGCCGATCCATCCCGGCACACCTTCGAGTGTTCGCTCCATATGCAGCCCCGTGGGCGCGAAAATGAGCCGGATGTAGAGGGCAAATGCCTGACCGGTCTCGAGGAGACGTTGCCCAACCGATGTTTCCCGGGCCGCGCTCGGCATGCCCAAGTCGAGGGCCTGCCTGAGATAGACGTAGAGGCCGAGAAGGGCTAGCGAAACCAGAACGGGGATCGAGCGCTTGGCGTACACCAGAAGACCCGGTTTTTCGGGTTCCTCGACGGGTCTCACAGCGTTAATGAGCGTCAAAAGCGCCGGAAAAATGAGCGCCGATTCCTTGCACAGCGCCGCCGCGGCAAAGCACAATGCGCTCAGAAGGCCGCCCGCAATGCGCCGCCAAAGGGTCCTGTCCCACATCGCGCACCATAACCCGGCAAACATAAACGTCGCCGCCATCGAGTCGCCGCGGCCGCTTATATAAGAAACCGCCTCGGTGTGCAGTGGATGAACGGCGTAGAGTAACGGCGCGGTCAGACGTACAAACCGGGGCGCCTCGAGACGCGTCAGCAGCGCAAAGAACAGGAGCGACGCGACAATGTGCCAAGCCGTGTTAATAACATGAAACAGAAAAGGGTCCAGTTCGGGCACTCGGCCTGCCGCGAGTGCCTCTTTCGGGCCGTCGTATGCCAAGGCAAAGTCGGCCATGAAGCTGAGCGATACCAAGGGGCGATAAAAACTCCCTTCGCCCCGGCCGAAAGCGTGCTGGTCTTCGCGGAAGAGCTGGCGAAGTTTGGAGGGATCTTGGACGTGTTTATGGGTGAGAACCGAGGACGCGTCGTCCCAAACGAATCCGTTGCTGAGAGTGTTCGAGTACGCGAAGATAACGACGAGAGAAACGGCCCCGATCATCAGGGCGCGAAACTGTGATTCGGCAAGGCCAACCCTCATTCTTTCCACATGATCTCGTACGTCTCGCCGCTCTCGACGTGTTGCATCTTGATGCCTTTTTCCTTGCCGATTATGTTGACCAGACGCAAACCGTGGAATTCCTGCCCTTCACGGACGCGTTCCTTGACCGTTTCTTTGGATTGCGGCAAGTAAACGTCAAGAAATACAAACACTTCGTTCGTTTCTTCATCCGTCATAAATCCCTTGATGGTTACCTTGGGTCGGTTGATCTCCATCTGAGCCCTTCGGCGTTGCCGGTCCGTTCGGACGTTGTTCGGCTCGATTATATCCAGGGCATCGCAGGCGAGTACAACGGCGTGCCACGACTCGGCGGCGATGGCACTGTCCAAAGCGCTGTTGCAGTCGACAGCGATGATGTCTAGGGCTTTCTTTCCGTTCTCGGTCATCTGATGCTTGGCCTTGCCGCTCCGACGTCCGGATAAGACCTGCCCGGACACGTCCGACGATATCGGCGCATCGCTGGCCACCACCAAGGCGGTCAGCGGTCTCAGTGAAGCACGAATCTCAGCAGCAATTTCTTGCGGCGTCGGCGGGGCTTGCACCGGTGGCACAGGCTTAGGCTTCTTAGGCTTGCGGTCACAGCCTGTTAGCGGCGTTGCGCATACGGCTACCGCGACGAGCAATGCCAAAGTCCGATTCATGGGTTTCTCCCCGATATGTTGCCGTCGATTAGTCGCCGTGAGATGGTAACACACCCCCGTATACCAATCAAGGCGCCGAGAACCTATTTGGACGAACAGCACCGGAATGCAGGGCGCTGGAACCGGCGTTGATCCATGGCGTGCGTTCCGCTTAGAATTGGCCGATGAGGGAAGAAGCGAGGGTGCGATGAACTGCGGCATTTGCGGAATACGAAGTTCGATAGGGTATTGTGTCGAGTGCAAGGCGTTGCTTTGCGAACAATGCGCCACATTGTGTGCGTCCTGCGGCCAGCCCATCTGCGCGGCTCACGTTCACGAGACCCCGCATCACAGACTGCTCTGTGTCGACTGCATGAACGCGCGCAATGAGAAATTCCGTGCAGTAATCCGGGAAATGCAGGGTTGTTTTCGGGAAATCGCGGATAAGGGGGGCAATGAACTCGCCTATCTGTGCGAGAGAATGGACGGGTTCTTGGATGAGATCCGGGAATGGGACGAGTCGCTTCGGGAAGCGTATGAGGATCTCGAGCGGCGAATCTCAGAGCGCACCAAGGAACTGGATCGAGCGATTCGGGAACGGGAACGCACCTTGCGCGAAATGCGCTTGGCCAAAGAGGCGGCCGAGGGCGCCAACCGGGCAAAAAGCGAGTTTCTGGCCAACATGAGCCATGAGATCCGGACCCCGATGAACGGGGTCATCGCGTTGACCGAGCTTCTGCTAAACACGGAACTCGACCCGACCCAACGGCGATACGTCGAGGCAATTCGAAGGTCCGGCAAGGCGTTATTGGCCATCGTGGGCGATATACTCGATTACACGAAAATCGAGGTGGGCCGCCTTACCGTCGAGCCTATCCCGTTCGACCTCGAGGTCACGATTGGCGACGTGGTCGAGTTGTTGTCCACGCGCGCGGAAGAGAAAGGGCTGGCCTTAATTATGCGCTATGCGCCCGATGCCCCGCGGCGCATCGTCGGCGACGCCGGGCGAATTCGGCAGATCCTTACGAATCTCGTGGGCAACGCCATAAAGTTCACGCACAAGGGCCACGTCCTCGTCAACACGGAATGCCTCGGACTCACGAACGAGCAAGCCATTATACGCGTCGCCGTCGAGGACACAGGCATCGGCATCCCCAAGAACCGGCTCAACGACATCTTCCATCAATTCGTACAGGTCGGCAGCTCGACGTCCCGCGAATATGGCGGCACGGGCCTTGGGCTGGCCATCACCAGACAACTCGTTAAACTGATGGGCGGGCGTATCGGCGTCAAGAGCACGGAAGGCGTCGGCTCGAGGTTCCGCGTGACGTTGCCGGTGGGCCTCGACAAAGAAGCGCCGCCGATTCCGGCCATAAGAGACGTCGATCTCGCGGATGTCCGGACCCTCATCATCGACGCGAATCGCGTTAGCCAACGCATCCTGCACGAGCAAGTGACGAACTGGGGAATGGAGACTACTGCGGTCTCGTCGGAAGACGAGGCGCTCGCGACGCTCAAGAAAGCGAAGGCCGAAGGCGCGCCTTTCCAAATGGCGCTCATCTGTCATGAACCGCCGCAAACCGACGGCAGCGGCATCGGGAAAGCCATAAAGGGCGAGCCGGATACTGCCGACACTATCCTCGTCATGTTGACGCGAACGGGCCAGCGCGGGGATGCGGCGCGAGTTGCAGAAACCGGGTTCGCGGCATACCTCAGCGGCCCGTTGCGGCAGAGCGAGTTTCGCGAGGCGTTGGTCCGCGTTTGGTCGGCGCACAAGAAGGGAGAAAAGGCGGGGCTTGTTACGCGGCACATCATTGCCGAGGCGCGCGAAGCAGTGGCCGTGCCGGCCGAAGCCACGAAGATGTTCATTCATGCCCACGTCTTGGTTGCCGAGGATAGTCCCGTCAATCAGGAGGTCGCGCTGGAAGTTCTCCAGGTCTTCGGATGCACCGTTGACCTCGCAAAAGACGGCAAGGAGGCGGTGGTCAGGCAAGGGTCAACTCCCTACGATGTTATTTTCATGGATTGTGAAATGCCGGTGATGGACGGTTATACGGCGGCGCGCACCATTCGCGAGCGCGAAGAGGACGACGAGCACGTTCCGATTATTGCCATGACGGGTCACGCCGTAAAGGGTCAGCGGGAACGGTGTTTGGAGGCCGGCATGGATGATTTCATCACGAAACCGTTCTATCCCGATACGGTAAGGGAGGCGTTGATGCGTTGGCTCCGAACGGAGCCCAGCGAGGTGTCGCCTGAGGACACCCAGGCCAAGGTTGCCGAGGAGCCGATACCGGAGGAGGTCCTCGACAAGGAAAGGGCGCTGCGATTCACGGGGGGCAGGGCGGGCGTCTTGAAAAAGGTCACGAAAGTTTTCCTGGCCAACGTGCCGGGGGACGTTGAACGGCTCGGCGAGACGCTTAAGCAGGGAAATCAGGAGGAGGCGTACCGCCTCATCCACTCGATCAAAACGGCCGTTGCTACGGTCGGCGGCGCAAAGGCCAGCCACGTCGCGCTGGAGGTCGAGCGAGCGGCACGCAAAGGCGACCTGGACAGGGCGCGCGGCATGTTCAACGACACGTTTGAACCGGAGTTCAAGCGGCTGAAGCAAGCCCTTGAAGGCGTCGATTGGGACGAGCTGGCCAGGTAGCCGTTGAGGACGCGGCGGCGAAGCGCTGTCGCCAGGGCTTTTGCAGGCGTCTGTGGTTCAATAGACTGGCGCTATTCGCCGCGACCAACTGCATTATGTGGGTCGAGTGTCGCAGCCCGTCAGAACCACCGCAGAATCGTTCTGTTTCTTGGGTTGCGTTTCGAGGAAGACCGATGGCGTTGCACAGCGTTGTGAAGGGTTTGGATTTGCCGATTTCGGGAGCGCCGGCGCAGGTGATCGAGGCGGCGCGGGCGCCGGGAACGGTCGGGGTGGTTGCGCTGGACTATGTCGGTCTGCGTCCCAGGCTCCATGTGGGTCCGGGGGATGCGGTGAAACGGGGCCAACTGCTGTTTGAGGACAAGAAGACGCGGGGCGTTCGTTACACGGCGCCGGGGGCGGGGGTCGTGACGGCGGTGAACCGGGGTGCGCGTCGCGCGCTCGAGTCGGTGGTGATCGAGCTGAACGAGAATGAACGGGGCGGTGTTGTTTCCGCGGAGGACGCGTGTCCGTTCGCGTCGTATACCGGTAAGGACGTGGTTCGCCTTGGCGGGGATGAGGTGTGCGCGCTGTTGTTGGAATCGGGCCTATGGGCGGCATTGCGAACGCGGCCGTTCAGCAAGGTGGCGGATCCGGGCACGCGGCCTGCGGCGATTTTCGTCAACGCAATGGACACGAATCCGTTGGCGCCGCGTCCGGAGGTCGTACTGGCTGGTCAAGCGCGCTCGTTCGAGATAGGCCTTCTGTGTGTGGCTAAGCTCACGGAAGGGCGTCGGTATCTGTGCAAGGCGCCCGGGGCGGCGATTCCGGTGGACGCGCACAGCGGGTTTTTGGTCGAGGAGTTCTCGGGGCCTCATCCGGCGGGTCTAGTGGGCACGCACATCCACACGTTGGCGCCGGTGCATCGGGAGAAGACGGTGTGGCATCTGGATTATCAAGACGTGATAGCCATCGGCCGCCTTATCGAGACGGGGGCGCTGCCTGTCGAGCGTGTGGTTTCGCTGGCCGGGCCGCCGGTGCGGCGGCCACGGTTGCTCCGGACGCGGCTTGGGGCATCGTTGGGGGACCTTGTACGGGGCGAGTTGCATGCGGGCGAGCATCGGGTGATCTCGGGTTCCGTTCTGTCGGGCCGTTCGGCGTGCGGGGATGTTTTGGGCTACCTGGGTCGGTATCATTGCCAGATATCGGTGCTCGACGAGGATCGGCGGCGAGTGTTTCTTGGCTGGCTCAGGCCGGGCTTGGATGCGTTCTCGGTGCTTCCGGTATTTCTGTCGCGGTTTTTCGGCACGAGGCGTTTCGCGTTTACGACGTCCACAAACGGCTCGAGGCGTGCGATCGTGCCCATCGGCCTGTACGAACGGGTGATGCCGCTGGACCTGCTGCCGACGTTTTTGTTGCGGGCGCTGAGCGTGGGGGACCTTGATCGGGCCGAGGCGCTGGGCTGTCTGGAGCTGGACGAAGAGGACTTGGCATTGTGCAGTTTCGTGTGTCCGGGGAAGGGGGACTACGGGGGGATGCTGCGCGAGGTGCTTACGGCGCTCGAGAAGGAAGGGTAATGCGTTTTCTGCGTAGACTATTGGATAGGCAGGCCAAGGCATTCGAGGCCGGGGGCAGGCTCGAGCGGTTCTATCCGCTTTGGGAAGCCGTGGACGCGTTCTTATACACCACGGGGAAAGTGACGCGGACCTCGCCGCACGTGCGCGACGGCATGGACCTCAAACGGATAATGATCCTTGTTGTGATTGCGCTGATTCCGTGCGCGCTCATGGCCATGTACAACACGGGGCTTCAGGCAAACCTCGCGATCGAACAGGGGGGTACGGCGCTGGGGTGGCGGGGGGCCATGATCGCGCGACTCGGCCTAGGGTTCTCAGCGCGCAGTATCGTGGCCTGTTTCGTTCACGGCGCGCTTTATTACGTACCCGTTGTGCTT
>Ga0180438_10010850_pt1 | contig 11110 bp, 14 predicted proteins | sample SS_ome_12_FD_132455 | JGI IMG/M metagenome (GOLD analysis project Ga0180438, IMG submission 132455) | Hypersaline lake sediment archaeal communities from the Salton Sea, California, USA - SS_3_D_2 metaG | ecosystem: Environmental > Aquatic > Non-marine Saline and Alkaline > Hypersaline >... | reverse complement strand
TGGATTGTCAAGATGTTGTTTTTTGACGTATTTAAATTAATAACGGGTCTCAGTAACGCCAACACCAATATCAGGCGAGACATGGAAGAGAATCCCGAAGATTATAACCAACAATTTGAAGAATGAAATACGCAAAAAGAACACCCAGACTCATTGTTAAATTCGTTGATAGCGACACCAATAAAGTCCTTTTCGAGATAAAAGACAGGACTTGGATGAATGTCGGTGAAATCATGAATGATGGTGCGGTTAGCAGCATAATGAATGCCGAATTTAAGGGTGAACCACCTGAGAACCTGATGGTTCTGGCAGTTGGAGAGTACGATTTGACTGAATAGTGTCACTATTTCAATGATTTTCAATTAGGCGCACATCGAAAAAATGTGTGCTTTTTTGTAACTTATTATGTTATATTTCGTATAATCAGACAAACAACAACAAATGAGAAATGAAAAAGACAATTGCATTACTGGCTATCCTTCTGGTTAGCATCAGTTTATTTGGGCAGAGAATTGACCGTGCTGCTTTTATTGAAAGGCAAAGTCATTGGGTTGAAACCATGAATCTTCCTGTTGGTGACAACGGAAGACAACAAGCCGAAACCCTTGAAGAACAAATCTACGATTACGGATTCCAAACGGAACTCGGTAATTCGAGAATATCTTATGCCCATTTCATATCTAACGGAAGAATCTTTCTGATTTCCTATGAACCGTTAAGCGACAGGGTTGCCACAGATGTTCCTGTTGACCTCAAAAACGTTGAGGTAATCGAAGCCGAACTATATCTGTATTCCAAAGACCTGTCCAAACCCAAAAGCAAGTGGGAAATTGCTTCCGTTGAAAAAATTATGGATAACTATAAACCAGCTAATCTATTGGTTAATATTTATATTGCGACCGAGGGTTATACGGGAATCGATACTCATATGTATGGGGATGATTCCAATATTGGCAAGGTTATTGAATTACAAGATAATAGAGTGGAAATAACTGTTGAAACCTATAAGTTTCTATATGGAAAAGGTGTTGTTGAGTCCGAAATCCAGACATTTGTTTTCACACCTGTAGACAACAAACATTACGCATTTAACATAAAATAAAATGTTACTATTAGTTGAACCATATATAAAGACATTGGGAAAGGAGAGATTCAAGAAATTTCTCATGCGACCCTTTACAATTGATATGCTTGCCCCCGTTTTTGGTGACAAGTCAGTCGATACGCTTTTCGATGGATGGCGTGGAAAAGACATGGTAAACTGGTATAAGTTTACCAATGAAAACGGAGTCATTTTGGAGTTCTATCCCGAAAATACGTATATCATAAAAGACAAGAAATCGGAAAAAGCATATCAGCTAAAAACACCCAAAACCATAGATTGTTTCATTAATGACATGGTGAATCTCGATATTCCGCTTTACTGGAGTCAATGGATTGACGAGAATTTCGAACCCAAAGAATATCTTGCAGCGAACGGAATAAGAGATTATTACGCTGATTTACTCGCCAGAATGGGGAAATCGCAAGAACTCATGTAAGTCTTGCGTATTATTAATATTTAACGTATATTTGCACCAAATGAACAGAAACGATTGGAATCTCTGGAATAATCTTACGTTTAAAACTCTGAGTTATCGTAAGAATTTTGATATCGTCAGCACCAACGAAAATATCATAACGTTGTATGATGGCATGATATCGGAAATCAGACTCGGAGAACGTAAACCCCCTCGTCCCGTGGGTGAGTACGGATTTTCAGTGTGGAACATTGATTTAGCCAAGAAACTCGGTGTTGATTTAGAACGTCTACTTAAAGCACATGATTCCGAAAACACATACAGTGAAATGTATGACGTAATAAAGAAAAATGTAATTGATGTCAGGGATTATAAGAGAATTGTTTTCGTTCATTCATTCGTCTTAAATAAAAAATATAGAAAACGTGGTGTGACTCAGGAATTCATTGAAACACTCTATCGTGATTTTTATTGGGAAGACACGGCTATAATTATGCTTGTGAAACCGTTTCAAGACAATCCAATTGATGCCGATTTTTATTTCAATAGAAAAAAAGTCGTGCTCAGAGAAAGTCTGGATGGCGTGGATTCAAAAATCGTGTCTGCCACCGAATATTATTCACTTAACGAACTATTAAAAAAACAGGATACCGAGATAAATGAATACAAATTATTTGCGTTAGCCAATAAATGCGGGTTTGACAGAATTAATGAATCATATCTATTTATTTTTTCCCCCGAAAAGACATTGGAGCGACTAAGAAAAAAATTAGAATACTCGCAACACGTTGATATTCAATGAGTGGCGTTTTTATAATTTTTTAGTATTTATTGAAGATACCGTTATGAAAACAGTATTAAAAATATTAATAAAAAGGGGAGTGCCCCCTAAAATAATTAAGACACTTCATAAAGCATTGAATGTCAAAATACCCAGAAAGATTCGTTTTTCTGGGAATTTTCATTTAAACGCCCTTCACGTAACTCGTGGGGTTCAGAGGGTTGACTACCCTAACTAATTCGTTTTCAGTCACAAATAATCTTATTAAATCAAAATTTATGGAAAAATCTAAGACCATTGTCGGAAAAGCGGTAATTATTGTAATAGCAATAATTGTTGCTGCAAGTCTTATTGGTGGCACACCGTCATCAATAAGTGCCAATAGTGAGGGTGCTGTTAGAAGCAGGAATTCACATTTGATGTCCGAAAACTTGGAACTTAAAAGAAAGTATTCAGAATTAGAGACCAAATTAAGAGAAATGGAAGAAATCACCGAAAGAATCTATGCAGAAGATAATGCGCTGTATGCTCAGATTCTTGGTGTGGATTTCGATACAACCGACTTTCATTACTACAGAAACGATAGTATTACTAATGTGTATGATTTTAACGACAGTATTTTCAGTTCTGTGAATGAAAGAGCGTTTTATGCAGCAGAAATGCTTGCATTACAACTGGAGAAGTTGGAAGAGACTTCGCATAGATTCAAAAATAATAAAAATGCCATTCTTTATTACCCAACGATTTCACCGATTAAAACCGATGATTTTATTGAGATAAGTTCACCTTATGGCTGGCGAATGCATCCCATTGATGGGGTGGAGAAATACCATGAGGGCATTGATATCTCAGCACGTGTTGGTTCTGAGGTATATTCTACGGCACAGGGAACTGTGGTAAAGGTCATGTATTCGAAATACGGTTATGGTAATCGTGTGGTGATTAAGCATGCCTATGGTTTCGAAACCCTATATGCACATCTCGGTGTAATTAATGTTAAAAAAGGTCAGTGGGTGAGAAAAAATCAATTGATTGGGACTGTTGGGAATACTGGTAAGAGTACAGGACCGCACCTACACTATGAAATACATAAGAACGATGCGCCACGTGACCCCCTCGGATATTTTTATACGAGTCTCGGTGAAGAATACTTGGCAATGCAATAATTATTGCTTATATTTACTGCATGAAAACAGTTATTACCACAGCACATGAAGAAGAATATTCAAATAACAGCAGGACGTTAGGTGTCCTGCTTAATTTGGATTTGGAAGGCAAACGGGTTGATAGTCTTCTGTACATCTACAGAAAAGGGATGTATATTTTCTTTAACACCATAATAGATATGAACGACTATTTACTATATGGTGATTTCGGCAAAACGAAGAGAGCGTATCTATCAGAAGAAGATTTTGATAAATACTATGATTCGCACGGTATTCAGGGATTATTCTCCGAAAATTTAACGTGGCAAGACAAACAATAAAAAATGCCCCTGAAACTATCTCAGGGGCATTTCTCTATCATTTATCATTCCAAACGTATTACCAGTCCATTTTAACCCAAAACGTCTTAAAACGTCTTATTTGAGCTAAAATTTCTTTTTGGTGGGTTCAAATATCTCAACACGATTTGCATCGAATGCCGTTTCATACCCTTCTTCCCACCATTCCGACATTTCTTTTCGATTAAAAATCATGGAATTCGGACTTGGTTTTCTTGGTAACCAGAAAACCCTGACTCTTGCCCCGTGTTTATTGAGGTCTTTAATCTCGTCATAAAAATATTCGAATTCGATATCGTGTCGCATAGCCGAAATACTCGTGGTAACATTCTCCATGAGATTCTCGACCTTGTTTCCCTCAAACATTATTTCTGGTTTTACTCTGTGCAGGATAATATCGATTTCCTTATAACCACCATTCAATTGTTTAAGTCCAACCAAATCACTAAGACCACCATCACTCCACTGACCCACGTGAAAATTACCGTTTTCGTCTTTCCATCCTTTTTTCACGAGAGAAGTAAAAAAAGGAAAACACGCACTACTCCAAACCCAATCCTTAAAATCCTCAAACGATTCGTTTTTAGAACTAAAATAATGTATTTGTGAAGGACTTTGCGCAAAATTTTGAGTGCCAACTAAAACCTCTTTATTTTGATACTGTAACTCATCAAAAAATTCCTGAGTATAGAAACCATCAATTGTTTTACGCAGGGCATTGGATGTACATATGCTTTTCTGTCCCAATAAAAGCGTCATTATTATCGGAAATTTTCTTATCTTCCCTTTTTTATTTAATGGCTTGCCTTTATACCAACACTTATCAAATATGTCGTCATCATTTACACTGGTATATGCAAATTTTAATGCTTCCCATTCTCTTATAGCTGCCATTGGAGCTAATAGACTTCCAGTTGAAACACCGATAATCTTATCATAGTTATTATTTATTTTTTGTAGTGTTCCACCACCGAACGCTCCCCACGAACCACCGCCAGAGATTAAACATGCCTTCTTTTTCTTCACCATATTTTTTGTTTTAAATAAATACAAAAGGAGCGGATAAATTACCCGCTCCCATCACAATTATTATGGAGAACAAATTACAACTGCCTGAGTTCATTCATTATTTGAATCACAAAATTTGTTTGTGTTGCAGATTGCAATGAAACGTATTCGAGTGCTTTATCGGGGTCATCATTGTTGAGTTCCCAATATTCACGAGATACCTCATCAAGAGGTTTGAGGTCAACAGTCTTTTTTAAATCAAGAAAATCAGCGATTAACATCAACGGAGTTTTTTCGTAACCATTGAACTTCCAGACGTTTAGTGTGTCAATAACACCCGATTCCCAAGGTTTCATGTTAAGCGTTCTTTTCAGTATCAAAGGTATCTGCTTATTGTCTTCGAATTTCTTTCGGTACAATACAAATTTCTTTATGAGATGCGGAATATCGTGTCCCATGATATTATGTCCACAGAGTATTGGGAATGATTTGGGTTCGGAATGCGCACCATCACTGGAAATCTGATGCAATTCATCGATAAATGTAGCCAATACTATAAATTCGTCATTATTTACGATTCTTTTCATGTAACGCTTAACCTTACCTTCTTCAACATATAGTGTGGCATATGTGATAGCCACGATTCTCGTGAATTCGGGATAGTAAACCGCATGTTTTTCGTAAACGGTTTGTGCCTTAATGTCTTCTCCGTATCTGTCGTCATACCTTTTCTTTGCCAGATTAACCCAACGCTGATATAACGAAGGTTCTTTTTCTTCAAACTCTTGAATGATTTCGTATTTCAGAACTGGTTTTACATTAAAGAAAAGCGTGTTGTAGACCTTTGCTGGATTAAATACTTCTTCAAATAATTCTGCCATTGTTTTTGTTTTTAGTAACTACAAATATAATAAAAATTAATCACCTGAAGAAAACAATTGAAATAATTTCACAAGCCATGACCTTTTTTCTTCCTTGATTTCATCATATATTTCTTTGATGTCCTCGTAACTATATGAGAGCAATTCTTTTTCCGTATATAATTCTTTACGGTGTTTTAAAATATATGGGATTAATTTGGTTTGTTTGACTTTTTTCCTGCGTTTCTTTCTATCGATTTCTCCAAGATATTCGTCTCCGAGTTCCTGAAACTCCTTTGCAAACATATTCTTTTTTCTCTCGGCATCTTCTTCCAGATGTTGAGCGAGAGATAATACGCTCATACCGTCATCTTCATCGGGTTCGATTTTAAATTTTTCTCTGTCAATAGCCATACCTATTCGTTTGCTGGTTCAACATCAACAGTTTCTTCGGTAACGGTTTCGGTCTTCTTTTCTGTGGTTTTTGGCGTGGTCTTTTTTGTGGTGGTTTTGGATGTGGTCGTTGCGGGTTTTGATTCGGTTTTCTTTACAGGTCTACCTCTTTTGGGCTTCTCTTCGACTTTAGATACGAACTCAGTGTTTACGGTCTTAAATGACTTTTCTTTGAGTTCATCGAGGTCGGTATAGAATTTCTTGGCTTCTTGTTCCAATTTCTTCTTCATCGCCTCCATTTTATCGGTAAACTGCTTTTCCTTTTTTGCGATTTTTTCGTTGGTTGTAATAATTGCTTGTACGAAAGCAATTAAATCATCAACAACGATTTCCTGAACTTTTGGTGCAATTTTTACCAACGAACCCGTTTCGGCTTCTTCAACCACTTCACAACTAATTTTGTCGTTTTCATCGAATACCCACCCAGAGGGGAGACCTACCTGAAGTTCATACCAACCATTAACGGTATCACGTGTTATTGAAATCAGGTATCCGTCAACGCTATGTAATGCTGCTTCGATTTTCTTCATCATGATTTAAAATAGATAAGTGAAAAAGAACGCAATGGATACCCACAGCGCAATTTTTTCAAATTTACTCAAAACAAATTTGGTCTCTTGCTTAAGTCGGAATCTTCCATACACTTTTATAATGAAACCCAATAGGATATACACTATAAAAGTGATGGAAGATACGAACAAAAACTGATATATGTCAGTTAATATGTCCATATTTTATCCTTCTCCGTGGCTTTGACCCTGATGCACTTTACCCTGTGGTTTTTGCTCAACTGGTTGTTGTGCGGGAGCAGGTGCTGGAGCAGGAGTTTGCTGTTGTGGAGCGTCTTGGAAATACTGGTCTACCAATCCTGCCTGAGTATTGAGAAGCGCAAGATTCTTAAGTGCTACCTGCATTTCTTCAATCTTCTGCTTATAATTCATGTTAGGGTCTTGTGCCAAACGAATGAGTTCAATTTCCTCATAAAATTTATCTTGATTAATTTTATTAATGAGGTCAAGTTTTAAATTTGCCATAATCTTTGTGTGTTTTTAAAATTTAAATTATTTTAGTGATTGTAAAAATAGTGATAATAAATACTATTTGCAAGGATTTTTATACGATTTCCAATATATTTTTTTCCTGATTAATGGATTTATCGTAAATCGTGTAGATTTCAATGAGAATATTGACGGTATTTCTATTTTTATGTTTATCTATTTCAAAAATACTTTTCCAGAAATTTTCAAAATTCTTTAAGGGGATATCCTCATTTGATTTATAAAACTGGTGATAATAGTATGTGAAAAAATATTCTTTAAGTTCTTCGTTCTTAGAAAAATCTATTTCCTCTTCCTTAAATTCATCACAAACTTTGCGGTAACACCATGAATAATGATTGTAGATGTCTTCATCCGCACTAAGAGTTTGTTTATCAAGATAATAATGAAAAATATAGTATAAGAGATTAAAAGCAAAATCTCTGTAGATTTCGACTCTATCTCTTACAATACTATATTTTTTGTTTGTTGCCATTTCACTATTTCAATGATTTAAGCATCTCAATTAATTCGGGTTGAGGATGACAATCGCTTTTATCTTTTCTATAACTAACATGTGTCCAAATGCCGTCTTCTCCATTCAATGCATTGTCGCTGATGTCCCACATGTCTTCGTGATAATCCAATGGAATATCGTATCTCTCGTTCCAGAAAACCAGAAGTTTTCTCGTGGCTTCGATTTGCTCATCAGTATATTTTTCAAACCCATAAAATCCTCTGAATCCATTCGGATATACCTGAACATTTTGAATCGGAGAAACTCTGGTGTTGGCAACGAATTTCTTCTGGTCGGCATCCCATTTAGCTGGATACCATAAACGATTGGTTCTAACGAGTCCACCCCACGCATCGATTTCAACACCGATGCTTGCTTTATTCAATGGTTTATTATTTGCTGTTTTCAAACCGAGATGATATGCCCAGTATTTACTTCCGAAACACTGATATATCTTTCCGTCCCAACCGATAATGATTGCCGTGCCAACACGGGCAGTTGTTTTTCTCCACCACGCAATGTCACCATTAACGCCTTGTCCCGAAACCGTATGATGTAAAACTATTTGATTCTTATCGTATGATTCTCTAATATACTGGTCTTCGGGAAAATCCACTTGTATGATTTTACCGAGGTCGAGCTTTTCCAAAACCTTTTTTTCGCTGCCTTTTTCTTTGTCAGCAGTCTTCACTGAGACGGGTTTCTTGTTGTAATTTTTCAGTATTTTCATGATACACATTTCCTATAAATACTGTATTAGTGATTATAATCAAAAAAAGGGTGTCGAATAATTTCAACACCCTTAAATATAATGAAAATTATTACAATTATGGATAGAATTTATTTGCTAATTTGTTGTACTCCCACTTTGTTACACCAAGTTCTTTTCTGATTTTTCTGATGCGCCAGTTATTGAGCTTGAACCCACTGAACATCGTAATACCTATAAGTAACAAAATCACACATAGTGGCAATGTCGCCCATTTAACAATAACTTCTGGCGCATTAAAAACCGTGCTAAAAAAACCAACGGCAAACAATCCACCCATTATATATGTAAGTGTATTACTTAACACCAAATCCTTTTTCTCGGTTTCTTTTGAGAAATATCTGAATACGAATTTAATCCACCAACTCGGTGGGTGATTGTTATACGCTTTATCGAATTGTCTTTTAGTTATTTTGACTTCAGCCATTACAATTTAATGTTTTTGGTATCTACATAACTTTTTGGGTCGTATCCAAGAAGATGCTTCATTTTTTCCTGTTGTTCGTTTACAACTGGTTTTTCTTCTTTGGTTTCGCTTTCGTTGAGATTCTGAGCTTTGGCTTGAACCACAAATACGTTTTCACCATCAGTGTAGAACTTATCGCTTTCAAGTGTGTTGGCTACTGCTTCGTTAACAATAACTTTTTTGTCAACGGTTTTAGCAAGATATTTATTACCAAGACCCGTGAAATCCAGTTTCATACAAGCACCCTCATCGATTTGTTCGACTTCCTGTACGTCAGCTAATTTGAATTCCATTAAGCGTCTCTTACCGAGTGCATCGTGATATCTACCAGTAATCATTGATTCTGCGAGTTTCACATTACTACCGAGACCCATTCTTTCGTTCCATGCCACGGCATCGCCTTTTTTCTTAACGTCCTTATCGAACTGAACCTTATCGACTTCGGTATCCTGTACTGGTTGAGGTTCTTTGTTATAAAGATTACCTGTAGCTTGGAATTCTTTTTGTTTCTCGCCCATCTCAAACATCTCGCCTTGGTCGGCTTTCATGCGTTCAACAAAACGTTCGCTTGGTTCGTTATCGTAATCCAAGCTATGCTGTCCCTGACGATAAAGGTCAACTTCTTCCTGTTCCTTTGTCGTAAGATTGCGTTTCGGAACTTCGTTACCCTTATAGTTCGTGCTGTCACCAACGTTCTTAAGTGCTTCATCAGATTTCATGTCAGCAGACTTAATTTCTTGCTTCTCGATGTCCTGACCGAGCTTCTGTGGGTCATCAACTTCGGTTTGCTGGTCTTTCCACTGAAGTTCTTTCTCGACATCGATAACTTCTTTAGTACCGCTATCCTGTAAATCTTTTTTGAAATTCTTGGGGTTTTCGCCTCTTACACGGTCACCAATAACCATTGAAGGAGTTTTCTTGGCTTCAGCGATTTCCTTGAGCTTATTATGGTGTGTCGAGAATGCCTGTAATTCCCTATCAATTTCTTCCAACAATTTCTCGTCTTCATTCATAGCACTTGCTTGTTGCATACCCATAGGTACTTCACCGCCTTGGTCACCAATTGCTTGTGGTTTATTTGCCATTGTCTGGTCATCACTTTGAATCATGCTTTCTTCTTCCAAACCAATTGCATCGGCAGCACGATTACCAAGTGCTTCACCAGCACCATGCGCAGCAGAACCCAAAGCAGCAGCAGCCATAGGATTTTCATCCATTTCGCTTTCCTTTACATCTACCTTTTCTGGGTCAATTCCCTTTTCTTTCATTTTTTTCTCAGTGTCGAGATAAAGTTTATGAACTTCTTCATCAGATTTTTCTTTGCAATCCATATTAGCACCATCTGGATGGTTTTGCTTAATGAATTTTACCTTATCTTCTCTGGTTTTTAAATGTGTTTCTTGTAACATATCTTCATTATTTATATTTTTTGTTGGGTCGAGATATAGTCGATATACATCACTTCCCAAATTATCTATATCGTTGCTATGACGGAAACCCAAATCATCTTTACCCTCGATATCGCCAAGCATAAAGTTAGCGTTTCCATATTTATCAACAACATCCTGTACAAAAGCATTGAGTTTAACTTGGTCTTCATCACTAAGACCGCTTTCATCCGCATTAATTAATGCTGGAACTGCCCATGTGGGAATATCGAATTCTATTAAATTATCCATATTTTCATTTATGTTTTCATTAACACCCATTTCTTCTCGCCATCTCTGATAGTCATATACGACATCCTGACCAAAACGATATACTCCAATATCGACTTTACCATCAGGATATCTGGCATTTACAAATTGCCACTTATTGCCGTGCATTTCAAATGGGTCTTCACCGCTTCTATCAGATACATACTCTACGGTATCGTGAAGACTGAGCATTTCATTAACTTTTTCAGGTAATTCGCTGAAATCCGTTTCATCGCTGAATTCCTTCGCCCATTTTTTCCATTTTGCTCTCTCTGCTTTTGGTAATGATTCATCATTTGCTTTGGCGTAGAAATATCTTTGCTGTGCCTTGGATTCGAATTCTTCGTTTAACGGCATATCTTTATCATTATTCATTGCCCACACTCTGAAATACATGTCATTAAGTGCTGCGTCTGGTAGGTTTTTAATTAAATTAAAATATGCTTTTCCTTCCGCTCCCTGACTCAAAAAATTAATTTTTTCTCTGCGAGTAATTAC
>Ga0180438_10010847_pt1 | contig 11111 bp, 6 predicted proteins | sample SS_ome_12_FD_132455 | JGI IMG/M metagenome (GOLD analysis project Ga0180438, IMG submission 132455) | Hypersaline lake sediment archaeal communities from the Salton Sea, California, USA - SS_3_D_2 metaG | ecosystem: Environmental > Aquatic > Non-marine Saline and Alkaline > Hypersaline >... | reverse complement strand
GTCGGCCCTCCATAAGTGGCTTGGCTACAACGTGTTCTAATTCATCAACACACAACCCATACGGCCACATCCCTCCCCTGTTGCACGATCTTGTTGGAAACGCTTCCAAAAAGAAAACGCTTGGTCCGTGAGATGCCACGACGCCCCAACACGATGGAGCCGTAGCCACCTTCCTGGGCCTCCTTTAAGATGGCTCGAGCCGCGCCTAGTGTCCCTGTCTCTAAACGGGTCTTGATAGCAAAACCAGAAACCCCATTCTCGGTCAAGTACGTTTTGGCCTGGGAAAGCATGTCTTCGGCATCATCGATCAAACGTTGTTCCACTGTAGCCCCGATCTCTGTCAGCCCTGTCCACATGGACGCCATCTCCTTTGGGATTACAGGGGCAAGGACATGAAAAACAGTCACCTCCGTGGGACCTGCCTCTACAAGGAGCCAGGTGGCCTCGCCCAGAACACGTTTCGAATTGGGAGAACCGTCCACTGTCACCAGGACCTTCCGTGCCTCGGTCCTGCCGTGAACCACACAAATGGGCAGCCCTTTGGCATGCTGTAGGACCTTGTGCGTAACGCTTCCCATAAGGAATTGCTCCATAGCGCTCAACCCGTGTCGCCCCAACACAACGGCATCATAAGTGCCCTCTTGTTCCAGTGCCAAGATATGCCTGGCTGTGCCCGAAGATGGCTCCTCTATAAGGGCATGGACCTTTGCCGGGGCCATACCCGCCTCGGCCAAGATCTCCTTGGCCTCCTCTACCACAGAACCGGCCTTAAGGCGATTTTCATTTCGAAAGTGCTCGGAAAACTCCTGAATTTGTGACATCTCAGCCATGCTTTCGCCTGGTTCCAGAAAAAGCGGCGGGATCTCAGGAAGGATGTAAATCAGGTCTATCTTCACCTGCGCGTTCTTCCCGAAGACGAAACCCAGGTACCGCACTGCATCCATGCTCGCCTGGGACCCGTCTATCCCAACTAGAAGGTGCTTGCTCATCTTTCCTGTCCCTCCCACAGGGGTTCTTGCCTAAACCGTAATGTCTTTAAGCGCTTCATGGCGCCGATTTCCGTCAATACCTCTTGGCACAGCGCAAGATCGGCGATGGGAACTCTCTGATCCGCGGCGGCGGAGAGTCTTCACATCGCCCCGATCTTAGCTTATCCGTCCCTTGATCATCTCCCGGGCGTGGGCCATCGCCTTTGCCGTTATCTCCACGCCTGCCAGCATGCGGGCCATCTCCTTCACCCTTGCCTCCCCCTCCAAAAGGGTCATCGTCGTTCGGGTGCGGCCTCTGTGAACCCCCTTTTGAATCTTGAAATGGTGAGTCCCAAACTGGGCAATCTGGGGCAGGTGGGTAATGCAAAGGACCTGATGAAACTCCGCCAATGATGCCAACTTCTTGCCCACCATCTCTGCCACACTGCCTCCAATACCGGCATCCACCTCGTCGAAGATGAGGGTCTCAACAGACTCCTTGGTCGCCAGTATCGCCTTCAGAGCAAGAATCATCCTGGAAAGTTCCCCCCCTGAGGCAATCTGGGCAAGGGGCCTGAGATCCTCACCCACATTGGGAGCCATGAGGAATTCAATGCGATCCATGCCTGTGGCCTCAATGCCGCTTGCCCCTAAGACAAGATGAGGATCTTCGTTTTCATCAAAGGGCACGCCTTTGACCCTCACCTCAAAACGGGCCTTTGGCATGCCAAGGCATACCATTTCCTTTTGCACCTTTGCTGCAAAATGGACAGCCGCCTCCTTCCTTTTCTCAGACAGCTCCTGGCACAGGCCTGTCAATCTGTCATACAACCCTCCCAGCCTAGCCTCTGTTTCGACGATTTCCTCCGGCAGAGAGGACACACGCCTCAATTCCTCTTTGATCTCCCTGCCCTGTTCCATCACAGAATCAAGGGACCCTCCATACTTTCGCTTCAACCGCTGCAGGGTGTCCAACCGCGATTCTGTGGCTTCCAGACGCTCGCTGTCAAAGACAATGCCCTGGAGGTAGTTTTGCAGTTCCTGCGCAACGTCTTCCAGCTCGTAAGAGACAGTATCCATCCTCTCTTTCAGATTCAACAAGGCAAGGTCAATTTTAGACAAGACCTCAAGCTCTCTTCCCGTGGCAATCAGCGTTTCGATCAAGGCCCCTTCGCCACCGTAAAGACGATCCACGCACATTCCGACGGTCTCATACAACCGCTCGGCATGCTTCAGACGTTGAAGCTCTTGCTCAACCTCCTGGTCTTCCCATGGCTTGATGTCCGCCTGCTCTATCTCTTTGTCTTGAAACTCCAGGAGTTCGCGGTATTCCGATTGGCCTGCCAGCTTCCGCCTGAGGGTGGCCAGCCTCCTAATCAATGGCAGCACCTCCTGGTAACAGCCGCCTACCTCACCCCGCAACGCCACCAATCCCGCCGATTGGTCAAGGACCAGAAGATGGTAATCCGGGTTTAGCAGATTCTGGTGGGCATGTTGACCGGCTACGCTGGCAAGGTGCAAATTGATGCTCGACAGAATCTGTGAAGTAGCCAGTCGTCCATTTATGTAGATCTTGTTACGACCATTTCTTTGGATCGTCCGACGGACCAAGAGCCCCGCCGACACATCGACGCCCCGTTGCCGGGCCGTTCTTGCTGCCGCGCTCTCAGAGGCGACTTCAAAGAGGGCCTCCAATTCAGCCGTCTCTTCAGAGGTCCGGATCAGTTCGGGCGAGGCGCGACTCCCAAGGATCAGGTTCACCGCATTGATGATAATCGATTTTCCGGCCCCAGTCTCACCAGTAAGCATGGTGAGTCCTTTTTCGAAACTAATCGACAGGTCATCTATAATGGCAAAATTTCTTATCGACAGTTCTCGGAGCATCTACTTGTGGATTGTTGATTGTCGATTGTGGATTGAATATTGATGGCCCAATAACAATTCGGATTTACTGGATGTATCATTTTTACCGCAGGGAGAAATCTGAAATCTTCAATAGGGTATAGGGGAAAAATCTCCCGCTTCGTTCGAATTGACAACTTAGTGGCACTTTCCAACAAACCATGAATAGATGGACCCAAATTGAACCCAGCGCCGAGAAAAACGGTATCCCAACCGACCATTAATCGTCAATCGTCAATCATGATGGCTTCGCAAAAAGCCTCTTGCGAAATTACCAGTCATCAACCATCAAGATCGTTTCAAAAATCTCCCGGAGCGCCTGAATCGAGCTGGCATCATGGGGCAACTGCACGGTGGGCCGTCCTTCCGTGTCGTATTGTAGAATCAATTCGTCCTCGGGAACAGACCCGGCCAGACTCAATCCAGCTGCTTCGATGGCCCCCCTGACCGCTGGAGGCAACTCCCCCTTGACACGGTTTATGATCACATAGGCTTCCTTAATGTCAAGGCTGAGTTCTCGGCAGAGATCACGAATCCGCTGGGCTGCCAGCACCCCTCTTTGGGTCGGGTCAGATATGATGAGCAGCATGTCTGCACGACGGGCCACTAGGCGACTGATGTGCTCCATCCCCGCCTCATTGTCCATGATCACCACACGGTAGTTCGTGCAAAGCCTTTCCATGCACCGGGACAACAGCGTGTTGGCATGGCAATAACATCCTGGCCCTTCGGGACGACCCATCACCACGAGGTCAAATCCCTCCCCCTCCACCAGGGCCTCCTCCACTTTATATTCCATGTAGACATCCCTGGTCATGCCGGTGGGGACATCGCCTTTGATCCCCTCTCTGGCCTCACCAAGGGTCATCTCCACATCAACTCCCAGGACCTCATTTAAGTTGGCATTGGCATCGGCGTCCACGGCCAGGACCGGCCTGATGTCATGTTCCAAGAAGAGCCTTAGGAACAGGCCTGCAATGGTCGTCTTACCCGTACCCCCCTTGCCGGCCATGGCAATGATCATGGTCATGAATTATTCCTCTCCTCACGGATCATGTCACTGCTTGTCTCAAGATAATGGCTTACATGAGGAAAGAGGCGCCCCTCTGTGTGGGGGAGAAAAAGTGCCCCCATATACTTGTCCATAAAGGACTGATTGTCGCTCAACTCAATATTGGTCATCATTTCCGCAATCCTTTTCACCTCCCGCAGCATCCCCCTGGAAAGGCACACCAGTCGCGCCCCCAGCAGAGACCCGTTTCCCAAGAAGTGAAATTTCTCAACGGGAATATCCGGAAAGAGGCCGATCACTTTTCCTTTTTCAAGGTTGATGTACCTGCCAAAGGCCCCTGCAATGATCACGCGATCCAGGACATCGAATGAAAGGGAGAGGCTCTCAAGGAGCGTAAGACATCCGGCAAAGAGCGCCCCTTTGGCCCGGATCAGGTTGTCGATATCCACTTCGGTGATAACGATATCATCCCCGGTCCCAGAGTCCTCGGCCCACGCCAACACATATTCGTATCCAAAGTGCCCCTGCCGGACACGGGTTGAGGAAAGGTCGCTTGAGAACTTGCCGCTCCGGTCGATGACACAGGCCAAGAGCAGCTCCGACAGGACACTGATGAGGCCCGATCCGCATACACCTCGGGGTTTCGCCCTTCCCACTGTCACCACCATGGGTTCTAGTGTCACAGGGTTGATGTGGAATCCTTCAATGGCCCCGAGATCGGCCCGCATACCGTGTTTGATCCCCCCTCCCTCAAAGGCCGGGCCCATGGAACAGGCGGCGCAAGCCAGCCAATCGCGATTGCCCAGAACGATCTCGCCGTTGGTTCCAATGTCTATATAAAGTGTCAGTTCCTCTTTCTGGAAAACGCCGGAGCCCAGGATGCCGGAAACGATGTCTCCTCCAACATAACTGGCCACCGAAGGAAAGGTGTAAAGCCGCACGCAATCCGGCAGATCTATACCGATCTCTGCGGCCACATCCAGAGACATGGAAGCCGCTGCCGGCACGTAGGGGGCTTCCCTGATGTAGCGGGTTTCCATGCCCAAGAGAAGGTGCGTCATGGTGGTATTGCCGGCAGCAGCAATATAGGAAATACTCCTTTTGGAATGCCCTGTCTTTTCCAAAAGCTCATCAATCACCTGATTGATGGAAGATACGACAACAGACTGCAATTTGTTCGCTCCTTCGGGCTTTTGAGCAAACACGATACGGGTAATGACATCAGCGCCGTACTGAATCTGCCGGTTGTATTCAGCCGTCTCCGCCAAGGCCTCCCCTGTTCGCAGGTCCAGAAGCTGGCCACTTACCGTGGTGGTTCCAACATCCAGGGCCACCGCCAGGTTCTGGTCGGAGGTATTGCCACCTTCCATCCGGACCAGTTTCCAGGGGCCATCCTTTTCCGTCCCGGACAAAGGCGCCGCGCCTCCCACCGGGTCTGTCACGAGCGTGGCTGTCACAAACCAGTCATTGGCCCTCAAGATTCTCGGCATGGCCTTCAGGCATCGTACGTCAGTGGAAATGTTGTCGATTTGGTGCTGCTGTCTCATGCCCATGGAAAACCGTGTCAGGTCGCTTACGTTGTCTTGCACTGTAGGCGCATTCAGCTTCAGCGGGACCTTGAGGGCCATGGGATCCACCTGCCACCCTTGGGCCAAAGGGATGTCATGAAGAACGGAGATGTTGCGCTCTGCCTTGCCCATCTCAAGCTGTTGGACCAGCGGCCGTTTCAGCCCTCTGGACTCAACTGGGATCTGGACTGTACAGTCTGAAACAACAGAGGTCTTGCAGGCCTGCCGCCACCCTTTCTTATACTTATCCTCTTCGATCTTCTCCGTCTTTTCGCTTTCAACCTCACCGGCTTTGATGATAACGCCGCACTTGCCGCAGACCCCCTGCCCACCGCAGGTGGCATTGATGTGCACGCCGGCCGCCAGGGCTGCCTCCAAGAGGCTGGTTCCTCTGTCGACCCGGATCGAAACCTTATCTGGCTCAAAAGTAATGGTATGTTTCATGTATAAAAAAAGGCCGCCAGGGTCACATCCCCTGACGGCCTGTCCTTCGCAAGGTCTGGCGACCCCTCTCTTTGCGAACAAAAATGGGAATGCTTGCGCTCCTACTTGCCGGCCATCTCCTTGTACAATTCGTATCTTTCTTTCATGTCTTGTTCGGCCTTCTTGAAAAGCACTTCTGCATTTTCAGGGAAGGTCCTTGTCAAGCTGGAGTAACGTACCTCGCCCATGAGAAATTCTCTGAAATCTCCTTCTGGCTCTTTTGAATCAAGGAGAAAGGGATTCTCTCCCTTTTCTTTCAGTCTCGGGTCAAACCTGTAGAGCACCCAGTAACCGGCATCAACGGCTCTTTTCTCTTCATGTTGGCTCCGACCCATGTTGATACCGTGATTGATGCACGGCGCATAGGCGATGATGAGAGACGGCCCTTGATAGCTTTCAGCCTCCACCAATGCCTTCATGAGCTGATTCTTGCTGGCACCCATGGCAACAGATGCCACATACACATAGCCGTAAGTCATGGCCATTCTACCCATGTCTTTCTTGCGGGTCGGCTTGCCCCCTGCTGCGAATTTGGCCACAGCCCCTGTGGGGGTTGCCTTGGAGGATTGACCGCCTGTGTTCGAATAGACCTCCGTGTCCAGGACCAGGATGTTGACGTCCTGACCCATGGCCATGACGTGATCCAACCCGCCGTAGCCGATGTCATAGGCCCAGCCGTCACCACCTACAATCCATATGGACTTCTTCACCAGGTAATCGCCCCTGTCAAGGATTTGACCAAGCAAGTCATGGGTGGCGCCCTCTTTGTCGATCATCTCAACCTCGACGAGTTCTTCTATCTTGCGACCGTACTCCCTGGACTTGTCCCCATCATACATATTGTCCAGCCACCCTTGAAATGCCTCTTTGAGCTCTTTGGAAACGTCGGCATTTAGGCCCTCACCAATAAGATCAGCCAGTTTGTTTCGTCTCTGCGCCACACCCAGGGACATGCCAAACCCATATTCTGCATTGTCCTCAAAAAGGGAGTTGGCCCAGGCAGGCCCATGACCTTCCTCATTGACCGTATAGGGACAACTGGGCGCTGATCCCCCATAGATGGAGGAACATCCAGTGGCATTTGCGATTATCATGCGATCACCAAAGAGCTGCGTGACGAGTTTTACGTAAGGCGTTTCCCCACACCCTGCACAGGCCCCGGAAAACTCAAAGAGGGGCTGCCGGAATTGACTGCCTCTTAAGGACGTTGCCGGCATCACATCATCCATGACCGGAAGCTGTGTGAAGAACTTGTGATTCGGGATCTGTGCCTCTTTTTGGGTCAGAAGAGGTCGCATGACCAGAGCCTTTTTCTTGGCCGGACATATGTCAGCGCAGTTTCCGCAACCCGTGCAGTCAAGGGGGCTGATCTGAATCCTGAACCTCAGCCCCTTCAACTCCTTGCCTGTGGCAGCCAGCGTGGCAAACCCCTTGGGGGCCTTTTTCAGGTCCTCCTTCCGTGCCAGGACCGGGCGAATAACAGCATGGGGACAAACAAAGGCGCATTGATTACACTGTATGCAGTTGTCCGGAATCCATTCAGGCACATTGATGGCAACCCCGCGCTTTTCGTATCTGGTGGTGGCTGTGGGAAAAATCCCGTCAGGACTGAAGGCGCTCACGGGAAGTTTGTCTCCCTGTTGTGCAAGCATGGGCCTCATCACCTTGGTTACGAATTCCGGCTCATCTGCTTCCATATAGGCCTCGTGGCCCGCCGTGGCCCAGGACTTGGGAACGTTGATCTTCTTCAAGGCGCCTATGCCTTTGTCCACGGCGTCCATATTCATCTTGACGATCTTTTCACCCTTTTTGCCATAGGTCTTCTTAATGGCCTCTTTGATGTACTTTACCGCCTCCTGGGGGGGGATCACGTTGGCAATCTTAAAAAATGCCGCCTGCATCACCATGTTGATACGGCCCCCCAGCCCCACTTGGGCGGCAATCTTTCCTGCGTCAATATTGTAAAAGGCCAGTTTCTTCTGGGCAATGGTCCTCTTCATATGATCGGGAATCTTTGTCCCCATCTCCTTGAGGGTCCAGGGCGAGTTGAGCAGAAAAGCCCCCCCGTCCTTAATCCCTTCCAGGATCTCATACTGATTCACAAAGGCGGGGTTGTGACAGGCAATAAAGTCCGACTTGGTCAACAGGTAGGGAGACTGGATCCTGTGAGGCGAGAATCTCAGATGGGATATAGTGATCCCTCCAGACTTTTTGGCATCATAAGAAAAATACGCCTGGGCGAACATATCGGTATTCTCACCGATGATCTTGATGGCATTTTTGTTGGCCCCCACTGTTCCATCAGCCCCGAGTCCCCAGAACTTACATCGCACCGTCCCTTCAGGAGAGGGGTGGATTTCTTCACCCAGTTCCAGCGACGTGTGGGACACATCGTCTATAATGCCAACGGTGAAGTGGTTCTTGGGGGCCGATGACCGCATGTTGTCAAAGACGGCCTTGACCATGGTAGGCGTGAAGTCTTTGCTTCCCAGCCCGTACCTTCCTCCCACAATGACCGGCAGTTCTGCCTTTTCCTGGAAGACCGTGCACACGTCCTGGTAAAGGGGCTCCCCCACGGCGCCTGGTGCCTTGGTTCGGTCCATCACCGCAATTCTTTCAACGGTGGCAGGAATAGCCCTTAAAAAGTGTTCACTGGAAAAAGGAAGGTAAAGCCGGACCTTGATGAGCCCAACCCGCTCACCCAATCCATTGAGGTAATTGACCGTCTCCTCAATGACGTCACAGCTCGAGGCCATAGATATGATGACCCTGTCCGCTTCAGGATCTCCCACGTAATCGAAGAGATTGTATGAACGGCCTACCAGGGCACCCACTTTCTGCATCTCCTCTTCAACGATGTGAGGGATGGCCTCATAAAAGGGGTTGCACCCTTCTCTGTTCTGAAAAAATATGTCAGGATTCTGAGCGGTCCCTCTGAGTTGGGGATATTCCGGGTTCATGCAACGGCCCCTAAACTCATCAATGGCCTCCCAGTCCACAAGCCCTGCCATATCATCATAATCAATAAAGGCTATCTTCTGTATCTCCATGGAGGTCCTGAACCCGTCAAAGAAGTGAATAAACGGAAGGCTTGCCCGAATGCTCGCCAGGTGGGCTACCAAGGCGAGGTCCATCACTTCTTGCACGGACGCCGAAGAAAGCAGCGAGAAACCGGTCTGTCTCACGGCATTGATGTCTGAATGGTCTCCAAAAATGGAAAGGGCGTGTCCTGCAATGGCCCGGGCCGAAACATGAAAAACACAGGGCATGATCTCGCCTGATATCTTGTACATGTTGGGCACCATGAGAAGCAGGCCCTGAGATGCCGTAAAGGTGGTAGACAAGGCCCCTGCAGAAAGGGCCCCATGAACAGCCCCTGCAGCCCCTGCCTCTGACTGCATTTCCATCACATTTAGCACCTGGCCGAAGACATTCTTGCGACCATGGGCGGCCCATTCATCACAATACTCGCCCATGCTGCTTGAAGGTGTAATAGGATAGATGGCCGCCACTTCACTCATGGCATAGGCCACGTGCGCTGCCGCTTCGTTCCCCTCAACCGTCTTTTTCATTTGACTCATATCCCATCCCCCTTTCTTTCTGACTCCCACCCAAATTGCCTCGCCATCAGCCTTAAACTATACAGACCCACAAAGTCAACCATTTTGGGAAGATCAAAGAAATCCGCCAGGAGGGAAGGCCGAGCATTTCGTCGGTAAAAAGAGTTGGGCTGACTTGTCGTAGGTTCTGAGTCCTCAGGAAAACAGTTCGCGGGCCTGTTTGCCCAATTCTCCCAGGCGTTCTACCACGTGAATGCCGCCCTCTCCCATGGCGGCGATCTTCTCTCCGGCAGTTCCACCGCTCCCTGAAATGATGGCCCCTGCATGGCCCATGCGCTTTCCGGGGGGAGCAGTGAGCCCTGCCACAAACCCAAGCACCGGCTTTGTGAAATGATCCTTCACATAGGCTGCCGCCGTCTCCTCATCCGTGCCCCCGATCTCCCCGATGAGAACGACGCCAGAGGTTTCAGGGTCTTTGTCAAAAAGCGTCAAGATATCCACAAAGGAAGACCCGATGATAGGGTCGCCGCCAATGCCGATACACGTGCTCTGGCCAAGGCCGCTTTGTGTAAGCTGGTGGACCACCTCGTAGGTGAGCGTGCCGCTCCTTGATACCACCCCAATGGAGCCCTCTTTGTGGATCTGCCCAGGCATGATGCCAGCCTTGCAACGGCCCGGTGAAATCACCCCCGGACAGTTGGGGCCGATAAGTCGGCAGTTGTTCCGTTTCAAGAAAGGGACCACCTTCAACATGTCTTTAATGGGAATCCCTTCAGTAATACATACGGCCAAACCAAGGCCTGCTGACGCAGACTCCATGATGGCGTCTGCCGCAAAAGGAGAGGGCACAAAGATGAGACTGGCGTTTGCACCGGTCTCCTCGACCGCCTCATGGATGGTATTAAATACCGGAATCCCGTCGAGGTCTTGGCCCCCTTTGCCGGGGGTAACCCCTGCCACCACATTGCTTCCATAGGCCACACACTGGCGAGTATGAAAACTCCCTTCCTTGCCTGTTATCCCCTGAACCACCAGGCGCGTGTCTTCATCGATCAGTATGCTCATCGCTTTTTCCGTTTTCCCTTGTCCGTTCTCCGTTGTTCGTCAGTTGCCATTCCTGATTCGGCTTTTCACCATTGCCCACCGCGCCACTACACGATCCCCCTCACCTTCTCTGCCGCATCTGCCATGCTGTCGGCCACGATAAAATCAAGGTCCGATTGGGCCAGGATCCGGCGCCCCTCCTCCACATTGGTACCATCTAGTCGGACCACCACAGGCACCTGGATGGCTACCTTTTTGGCAGCCTCAACCACCCCGTTGGCCAGGACGTCACATCTCAAGATACCGCCAAAAATATTGATCAAGATCCCCCGAACATTCTTGTCTCCAAGGATGATCTCAAAACCCTTGGTCACCATCTCTGTCGTGGCCCCGCCACCCACGTCCAGGAAATTGGCAGGGCTGGCCCCTGCCTGTTTGATAAGATCCATGGTCGCCATGGCCAGCCCTGCACCATTGACCATGATCCCCACATCGCCATCCATGCGGATGTAATTCAGGCGGTGTTGTGAGGCCTCCACCTCCAACGGGTCCTGCTCGTGCTTGTCTTCCAGTT
>Ga0180438_10010844_pt1 | contig 11114 bp, 8 predicted proteins | sample SS_ome_12_FD_132455 | JGI IMG/M metagenome (GOLD analysis project Ga0180438, IMG submission 132455) | Hypersaline lake sediment archaeal communities from the Salton Sea, California, USA - SS_3_D_2 metaG | ecosystem: Environmental > Aquatic > Non-marine Saline and Alkaline > Hypersaline >... | reverse complement strand
TTAGTCGATCTTTTCCATCTTTTTCATCGCAGATATCTTCAGATATCTGCTCAAAAAAATCTGAAAAATCTCGTCTAAATCTGTCGCGCTAAATCAAAGATTTGGTAGCAAACACGGGTTTTATTCGCATGGGTCTCGATTGCCTCACAAGTTTTTTAGGTTTGGTTTGTGGCAATGTGCCTTTCATTTTTTTGAGTGACTCTGTACCCATTTCGAAGGGTATCTATAAACTGCTTACAGGAGGGACTCACCAGGTATCTTTGTTGAATTTCAGCTGTTTTGTTCCAAATACCCTACACTTTTTAGAAGAGGGGATCCCAATGATTTGCATCCCACATTTTTGTAAGAAAACTGCATCCTATCGACCAGCTAATGAGAGGCGATTTCCCAGAAGTTAGAAAAGAAAGTATTTTTTACATACGAAAAAAAGAGTGCCAAGGCATTTTTTCCTAAAGAAGACGATCTCTTCTTTGCTATTTATAAATCTAGCAGCTGTTTATTTTGATTCCACTCAATGGTTTCTCTTAAAAAATGGGTGAAAAGTCCAGGACTGTTTTGATCGTCTCGTACGGCTTGAGTGTAAGTATCGTCATCTGGGAAAATCACCGCCTTGACCCCTCCAATTTCTAGTATGCAGTTCATCCAAGCTCGTGCAACCCTTCCATTCCCATCTGTAAAAGGATGAATCGTTCCAATCGACTGGTGGACCCATGCACCGGTTTCAATTGGATCTGCTTGTTTATCTTTCATAAGATGAACTCGGTCTTTTAATTCATTCGCAAAGGTTTCCATTTCTTCAGGAATATCCTTAAAATTAGTGGGAATATGTCCAATTTTTTTCATTACATTAAGTTCCCGATCAGATAAAACAGCTCCCTCAATAAGCATTTTCATACTTTCTTTGTAAATTTCTACCTCTTCTTGTGTCCCCCCACTCTTGAGAAGTTCTTTTATAAAACCTTCGTGAGTTTTTTCAACATCGTCTCCCAAAACTATGAGGGCCTCCCTTCTAAACTTTCCAGGGGGGCCCTCAAAGTCCATGAGATTTCTCATAGCGATTTCATGCGTTTTCTTAATTGCTTTCACAATTTCTGAAGGCCTCTTAAAAAAATTTTCATTTTTTAAAACATTATTCTCTAAATAATAAAGAGCTTCTTGGTAGTTTTTGTACTTTTGGGGGTTATTTTTAATAGTAATCCTTTCAATGTTAGTAGGCGGTTTTAGTGGTGCATCAAATTCCACTGCAAGACCTTTCGTATTCTCGCTTACGTATTGAGGATAAAGTATACCTATTTCTGGATGTTGAGAATGTATGTATGTTTCAACAATATCTGCGACTCGATCGCAGTCTTTTATTTTGTCTAAATTTAGAGGTGCTTTCTGAGGTTTAGGGGTGAACTTGCAGTAGATATTTCCCCTGTCATTGGTATAGTATCCAGGATGCATTCCTCGCGCTATACTAGGTTCAAATATTTGCAGTGCCCCTGCAACTCCCATTACTGCAATACCCTGATGAAAAAGATTGTTCATTTCAGCTGCCAAAAAGATGCACATAGACAAAACAGCTACCTTTTGTAAAGTAGAGAGGTGATTTTGCTGCACCCGTTGTCTAATTTGAGGTTCTCTATTTTCAGTACTTCGATGTTGATTTATTTTTGTTGGCATTTTTAATACTTTTGTTTAGTTTAAATAGGTGATAAATTCTTCCTTTTTTTCATTCAAGATCTGTTTTCGAACGGGATCGAATTAAAAGTAAGAGGCTTTCGTGGGGTAGGGGCGCTCCACAATTTGACGCGTTTATTTCTATTGATTCGAAAGATCGTATTTAAATCCGGGTTTTAGAAGCAAGGAATATCGTTGGCGTGTTATTTTCCATGTAATCTACATTTTTTCAAGCTGTTTCCGAGCGGCCTGTTTTGCCTTGGCAAGCATCGCATGGAACTTGGGGTCATTGATTTCTTTTTCTGGGTGAAATTGCTCCCCATATTGGAGCGCTGCCCATTTGTTGAAACGCGCAGACGCATCCCTTGCAGCTCGAATTGTCTGTTCTGAAGGATTAGCGCTCTTTAGCATTGCTGTAGCAAAGGGAAGGAGCGCTTGGAGTGAGTAGAGTGAGCAATTTCCTGCTATTTGAGGCGGAGGCTGATGTCTTTCAAACCTTTGGCAAAGAGCGTCTTTTTGAGTAAATTTTGTGGGTGAGAGCAAAGTCGGAAGGTTTTGGAAGAAGGCATTTATTGCAAAGTGCGGAGCGCACATTTTCATTTGTTCAATCGAGTTGAGGATCTCAAGAGTTATCTTAGAAGGGTCAATCTTGTAGACAGTTACATACTGATCTTCCTGGGGTCGGCTTCCTCCATTGGCAATGGCCATGTAGTCCCCAAAAAATGCGAGTCCGATCGAGTGGTTTTGCCACCCTGTTTTTAGGAGGCAAAGCTTTCCATTTTTCACGCGCTGGATAAACGCCTCTTTTTCTGACCGTGGTTTGATGCAATAAGGGTTGTTCAGAAAAAGAGTTTGATCGATCACTTTAGAGAGGGCTGGATTGTTCAAATAAGTAGACCCCTTTAAGGCATTAGAAACAGACTTACACAATCCCGGTTCTAGATACACATCGAGGCCTTCAAGGTTTTTGGTGTAGGGGCCAAAAGAGACAGTTCCTTTGAGTTCGAACCAGTGTGAGAGGTGCTTGAGTTCAAGTAGTGTTTTCTCTTGTGCACTTAAGCTAAGAGGAGAGCATGGATCGATTTCTCCCGGTGTTTTAAACGTATTTCTCAATTGCTTCCGAAAGGGGTTGTAAATGACGCTATCGATCGACATGCTGTAAGAACAGGCAGCCACAGCAAACTGCTCTTTGCTTACTAAACCAATCAACCAAAAGAGTTCCATGACAATTGCTTCGATGCAGTTTGCAACCGACAAAGCTACAAACACAAGCTCACTTGAAACGCGCAAGATGAGCCCATCCCAATTGTTGGCAGTCTCATCTCGCCAGTCCAAAAACTCAGCTAGAGCTGTACCGGAGTAGCTTCTTTCGGGGAAGCATTGGGAGTAAATATTTTCTATGCTCATTTTATTTTTTTAATTTATTAGTGAAATTTTACAAGAATAGTATTATCTTTTAATAAAGAATTGTAATAATATAAATATTATTTCCGAAGACAATGAGAATAAAGTTGGAGCTGCTCATAGAGGGAGAGTTTCTCCCAAAGAAAGGCCTCTTCGATCCACCCTCTTTCCAGCTCAATCCTCCCTATAAGGAAGTGGGAGAGTAGAGAGGGGATTGGAGGATGGGCTTTTTCTGAGATATTAGTGAGGTGGGCAAGAGCTGTCTCTTCTCCCTCAGTATGAGCGAGATAGCATCCGTAGAGGTAAAAGAAGGGGTCGGACTCGTCTTCAAGGCTCTTCTTAGGGACCTCAGAGATGAGTTTTTTGGCGGTGTCCCAATCGCTCGCATAGAGGGCGAGTGAGAGCTTGAGAAAGGGGTCTAGGGGCTTTTTAGGAAGAGTAGAGAGCTCTTCACGATCTTCGCGCAAAAGGAGCTCAAAGCGGGTGTATAGATGAGGCAGAGCCTCCTTTTCTAAGATCGTTGGATCGGCCTCATCGCTCCCCAGAAGGTGGAGGGCAATCTGGGCATTTTGCCGATCGATGGGAGAGAGCTCTTCATCGAGGATCTCGCCCAAAACGAGGGGTTTATTGAGGAAGAAGGCAAGCTTGATCGCAATGAGTTTATCCGTTTCCTCAGAGGCAGTGAAGAAAGGGAGGGAGTCGAGCGATCTTTCAAGCAGGTTGGAGAGTTTTTGTGTGTCGGGCAAATGAGGCAGGTGCCGAAGGGTAAGTAGGGCAAAGCGAAAAGCCCCCTGTCGATCGTTTTGGCTTGTCTCTTCTAGGCGGGAGAGGATGTTCTCAATGAGAATGGGCTTAAGAGGGTGTTTGGGAAATTTGCGTAAGGCTAGTTCTAGACATTTCACCTCTTCTTCGATCTCATTTTGAGCTCGATATACGAGGGATTTTCCAAGGTATTCGAGGGGAGCACCGGGTGTGAGATGGAGCTTTCCAAACTCATCTAGCGCCTTTTGAAAAAGAGACTCTTGTTTGGTTTTCTGCTTTGTTTCCTTGGCTTCTTTAAGTAAGGTCATCCCCGCGCGAAAGATAGCCTCTCTTCCTTCAGCTCTTCCGGGGAACGACTCGGCAATTTTACGATATTCTTCGAGCGCTTCTTTGTAGTGCTTTTTAGCAAGGAAGGCATCTGGAACAGCTAGGCAGTTGACGAGAATGTTTTGGCTCCCGAGCGAGATTTTGATAGGGGAGAGGTTTTGTTTTTCGTCGCGCACTAAAAGCCCCATGGAAGATCCGTGCAATGGGATGTGGCTCAAAAAGCTGAACTGCAAGTTCCCATCGAGGAAGAAGCGGACATGGTCTCCAATTCTCTCAATGCGGATAGTGTAGGGCCGGTTTTTTTCAAGAGATAGGTCACTTGCATTCACCACTTCTACTTCAGAGCGGAAGAGGCGTACATCTTGAGGGGAGAGCCAAAGGAGAAAGCCCTCTTCAATCCCTTTGAGACCCATCAGTTCTGGAGCTGAGAAGAAAAGACCAAACCCTTTTGCTTCCTCTTCGAAGATGAGGGTGAATTCGATCTTCAGATTCCCGGGAAAATGCCCCTTGGCAATCATTAGGTTGACCCACTCGAGGTTTTCAATTCCTTTGGTGAGGGCAACATGCTTGGCTAAGGCCACATTCTCTTGAAATTTCCAGTCGTGCTTGTTTGAAAGGGAGAGGGTCGCTTCTTCTCTCCATTCGGGGAGGCCTTCAATATAGTCTTCCAGATCTTTGATCAGATCTCCCATCGATTGATACCTTTTTTGGGGGTTTCTCTGGAGACACTTTTTCGCAATCAGATTCAGCTGTGGAGAAATTTCTCGGTCGGGAGCTATCTCTTCAGGAGGGAGGATTTTCTCATATTTGGCCATCTTCCGATACTCTTTGAGCGTTTTCCTATGGAAGGGGAGATGGAGGGTGAGGAGTTGGTAAAGAATGACGCCAAGAGAGTAGATGTCGGCCTGGACAGTTGGCTCCTCTCCAAAAGCACGCTCAGGAGCCATGTAGAGAAGGGTGCCTGGGACTTTTCCAGGCTTCGTGAGGTGAGGAGCAGAGTCGTCGGATTCTCCCTCGTTTTCTTCCTCTTCATGGAGGAAGCGAGCAAGACCCCAGTCGAGGATAATCACCTCACCAAACTTTCCTACGATGATGTTTTCTGGTTTGAGGTCTCTGTGAAGTACCCCTTGGTTATGAGCAAAGGCAACTGCTCCTGAAATGGTCAGGAAGATCCGAATGAGCGCAGGGACCGAAGAGCCGATCGGATGGAGAGGCTCTCCCTCTTTTGCCTGCTTCCGGGTGGTCTTCAAAATCTCCTTGAGAGTGTCCCCTTCGATATAGGGCATGGTGTAGTAGGAGCCATTGGGGTCGATCGAATAGATAGGGATGATGCTGGGGTGGGAGAGCTGAGCGGCAACCTGAGCTTCTCGAAGGAACCGTTTTTTGAGCCTTGGGTTATCGGTCCACTCTGGGCGCATTGTTTTGAGCGCAACTTCTCGATCGCAGATAGGGTCGTGGGCGAGAAAGACCTCTCCCATGCCTCCCTTGCCTATGCTTTTGATCTTCTTTAGCGGCTCTATATTTTTTTCCATTTGTTTGAGTATAAATCCCATAGATAGATAATATATGCAAGGATAAAGAGGGTGGGTGCGTAACTTTTGTCTATGGAATTCGATGCAAAAGCCCTCAGATTTAAGAGTTTTATCGGCTGTAGGAAATAGCCAAGTGCTATTTTCAAAGTCGAAAACTATTAAAGATGAGTGGAATTTTGCGCGGAGACCGTACCAAACGTTATGCAACACAGCCGAATAAAGATAGATTTTGGAGTATCTAGTACATGGATCAACAGGAAAAGACAAAAACGATTCTGACAGGAGATCGCCCCACAGGCCCTCTCCACCTAGGCCATTACGTGGGCTCGCTCCAAAATCGAGTGAAACTGCAAGAGACGGCGACCCAGTTTGTGATGATCGCCGATGCCCAGGCGCTGACCGATCATGCCAAAGAGCCAGAAAAAGTACGAGAAAACCTGATTCAGGTGGCTCTTGATTACTTGGCTGTAGGGATCGATCCAGAAAAGACCACCATATGCGTCCAGTCGTATCTCCCAGAGCTGTTTGAGCTCACTGCTTATTACCTCAATCTCATCACTTGGAACCGCCTGAAACACAATCCAACCGTCAAAGTTGAAATCACCCAGAAGGGGTTTGGTGACTCTGTACCTGCAGGCTTTATGGTCTATCCTGTTAGCCAAGCAGCCGATATTACCGCCTTTAAAGCAAATCTTGTCCCTGTTGGAGAAGATCAGCTGCCTATGATCGAGCAGACCAACGAGATTGTGCGCCACTTCAATAAAACCTATAAAAAAGAGGTGCTCGTCCGCGCTCAGGCTCTTGTTCCTAAAATGGCTCGTCTTCCTGGGACGGATGGGGGAATGAAAATGAGCAAAACACTTGGCAATTGCATCTACCTCTCAGATTCTTCGGATGTAATCCAGAAGAAGGTGATGAAAATGTATACTGACCCCAACCACCTGCGAGTGGAAGATCCTGGCCGGGTAGAGGGGAACCCGGTTTTTACCTACCTCGATGTGTTTGGCTCCGATGAAGAGAAAATTGCAGAGCTTAAGGCTCACTACCAAAGAGGGGGTCTGGGCGATGTTGTCGTCAAGCGCTACCTCAATGAAGTATTGCAAGAATTTTTAGAGCCCATTCGCGTGCGAAGAGAAGAGTATGCAAACAATCTCGATGCAGTGAGAGAGGTCTTGCAGAAGGGAACTGAGCGTGCTCGGCGCACTACAGCTAAAACATTATCAGACGTTCGGAGTGCAATGGGGATCAACTATTTCGACCCTGCTTTGCTATCTAGTTAAAAAAAATAATTATTTGTGTTTTTAATCTCGTTTGCTTATAATGAATAATACGAACTATTGCAGTCTGCACTTTTATAGAGGAATAAAAATATGAAATCGAGACATTGGCTTACTACATTAGGGTTACTCCTGGCCCATTTCATGACCGGATCACCCTTGGAGGCGAGAAGCTCTCACCTTCCCCCCACAGGAAAAGAGGTAGTTCTCGAGGTTGAGGCTGCTTATAACCGAGGGGAATATGACTCATTTTTAAATGCTCTTCATCACGAGTACGAAAGAGCCGGAAAGGCGGGAGCCATTCGAGGGGTTTTTGAAGTCGCTCGGATAGTGATGCAAGAAAAGCCTAAATCTGAAAAAACTCGTGTTGCTCCAAATGAGACTAGAAGTGGCGTTGAACAAAAGAGGAATCGCCGCCTTTTGGAAGTGATCGATGCCTCTTCCAACGAAGAGATTGCTAAGATCATCGATGCGGTTGTTTTTTATTCAATTTCTTCAGATGCTCTTGCCATTTTAGATCAGCTCTCAGCACTCAAATACGTCCTTCCTGAAAATGCCAAGGGGACTGTTGCCAATAAAATTTCTGCATTAGAGACAGAATATACGATTAAATCCCACCTTTTAGACATTGCCAACATCCGCTCAGGAAGCTCGCCTGATGAACTTTCTAAGAAAAAAATCGCTCTTACTCTTGAAAAGTTTGCTCGTATGAAAGAAGCAGCATTGCACAAAAAAGATCTTGAGTGGGTCGCAAAAATTGAAAAGGCGCAATATGCGTATCAGAGCCAAAGAAAATTTAGTTGGAACTTCAAAATTCTTCAAGACATTGGGCGAGGAAAAATTTTTACAGAAAATAGTGTTGAAGAAAAAGTGAAACAAATTATGATGGAATATGCTGAATCAAATTGAAGAATGAATTTTGAAACAAGGAAATTGCTCAGATTTTTTGGCTATAGTGAGCTACAGTGTCCAAAGACACGGGGCGAACTATAGACAGAAAAGATGAGGAGTATTTGACGTAGCGTCAAGTTCATTCTGCAATTTGTTTCGGCATACCAACAAGAGATGCAGACTCTTTAACAGCACTTCTCCTTATTCGGTTTATTCGGGCAGGGGACTCTATCTCCCCCAAAGACTAGATCAAAAAAAGCTTCCAGAACTTCTGGAAGCTTTTTTTCTTGAGAATAGATAAACTAATAGGCCATGGCGAGCTCTACAGAAGCACTCAGTACAAATCGATGGGACTTTATTCCTTTTTTAACCCCTATGCTGAAAGGAGATACTACCGAAAAAGATGGGTCTGCGTTTTGGAAAAGAATGGCACTTGTTGCCTCTGTAGCCCTTGCATTTTTCGTTGCAGCAGTTGTCTATCCTCCTTTTTCAGTTCTCTGTATTTTTTTGGGGCTTGCAGTTCTTCCCATCCCACTCATTGATGGTTATCTGACAGATAAGGAGCTCAATAGACGAGAAGATCGAAGAGCAATTGACGAGTATCTATCGGAAACTCCGCCCTCAAAGCGAGCGAGCGAAAGGATCCGAAAAGATCTTGAACTTGTCGAAGAGCTTACTGCTCATACAGAGGCAATCAATAAAATCAATTTCATAGGTCGTCGCCTCCTCACTCCTGAAGTCCTCAATGGCATGGAGCCAGAGATGGAGCTTTTTTCTCTTCTTGCGAAAAATGGATACGACTTTTTGATGGAAACGGAGCTAGATCCAGTCTGTGGTTTTATGCAGGTAGCTACCAGCCCCAATTTAGAAAAGCTCCGATTTTTGCTTAGAGAGAAGATTTTTACTCCAGATAAACTCAATAATGAGCAGACGGTCCAGCTCTGGCTCAGCTTAGGGAGCCTCGAAGCAGGACATCTGCTATCTCAGTATGGATTCAACATTGATCCATTGGATGAAAACGGGTTGTCACCCCTCTACAGGCTCATTTTGGAATTAGGGAATCAGCCCCAGCTTGATTCCAATATGCGCGATCGTTGTTTGGCCCTTTTTCAGCTGTATCTTGATCTTGGAGCTGACACACTGCGAACCGTTTCTTTGGATGGAGTTGAGTATCACGCTTTTCAGCTCAATCATGCTATTCAGAAAGGAGGCTCGCAGCTACACGCAGAGTTTGAGAAAATGTTGATAGAGCATCATCAAAAGCTTGGCTACTGAGGGGTTTCTTTTTTTATCAAACTTCTTTAGACTTTGCCGTATCAATTTTATAAATGTTTTTTGAGATTCATTTACTTATGCAGAAATGTCAGAATCCTTGTTCCTTTACTGGGTCATTGGTTGAGATGACCGCGGCATATACCTTGGCAAAAGATGAAGATGGAATTTTCAAAAAAAGCGCAAAGTATACTCTGGGAACAGCGGCTCACTTAGCTGAGTCTCTGATTGCTCTTATCGAACTGGTTGCCACAGGCCTTCTGTATGGCGCTGCTAAATCGGTGCAACTTTTCCTTCCTAAAGCTACGTCTGAATGGTTTAAGGAAAAAATCGTAGAGCCGCTTTACCAACGCAATCTAAACACGGCATTAGGCATGCTCAAAGTAGCTTCTCGCACGATGACCAATTTTATCAGTGATAAGAGCCGAGAAAAAATTGAAAACCGCATTGATGCGATGATTATAGGCGAGGAAACTCGAAGAAAAAGACTTCCCAACCAGGAATACCTCAAGAAACCTCTAGCTCTTTCGAATCTCATCGATTCAGCGTCTGAAGCTACAATCACTCCACTTGCAGTGGTAGAGCAACAGGCAGCTCAGTACATGGATCAACCCATAGATTGGTGCAAATTTGCTGTTATCGCATCGAGTCTTGTTTTAGTCGCGGCAACAGCCTGTCTCATTTACAAAGGATATGGCCAGTATGTGGTAGAAAAATCTCCTTCAGAGTCGAACGGGTCGCTAGCTCTAGTACCTCTTCGAGATCCAAAAATAGAGCAGTGCCTATGGTTTGCTTCAAAGTCTTTAGAGTTGCCTAGCCCGCGTCCCCCTGTATTTAGCAATATGACACTTGCTTTGGGTCAGTGTCTATCGTTACCTCCTAAGCCCGTAGAGTTTTCTAGTCTGCATCCAGCTGTATCTAGTAACAAGACACTTGCTTTGGGTCAGTTTCTATCGTTACCTCCTAAGTCCGTAGAGTTTTCTAGTCTGCATCCACCTGTATCTAGTAACAAGACACTTGCTTTGGGTCAGATTTCTCTTCCCGTTGCTGAAGTTGTTGAACATGGCTCTATAATTTTTTCTAGTGCCGTAAAGAATCTTTTTTTATTGGGACTTTTTTCGACTGGACTTGGAATGCGCTATAGCTCAAGAAACAAGGTAAAAATTCCTCCTAAGAAAAAAGAAGATTCTCATCGACTTGTATTTTCACCAGTAGCGATCATTGGTTTTCTCTCCCCAAACCAAAAGCTAAAACCGTTCGGTTCACCGGAAGACACGATTGCAAAACGAGTAAAGAATGGGGGAAGATTAAGGGGCCGCAAATCTAAAAAACCATGTATCGCGTGCGATGGGCACGAACATAAGGAAAGAACAACCAACTGCTTGAAGAACCATCCAATCAAAGAGCTTCTAGCCCGAGCCAATTAGTCTTTATCATTGTCGTCTTTGGTTAAGGATGCTTTCTTTTCCGCCTCTTCTTCCTCTTTCGCTGTCTTTCCTTCAATCCACTCTCGGAAAAAGATATAAATCCCGCCTATAGAGAAGAGGACCGGAAGAAAGACTTCCCATTGGATATCAAATTGGACTGTGATAAATGCGCCACAAAAGACAAAGAGGGTAATCCACATGTCGTATCGTCGCCCTTCCAAATATTGCATTAGGGCAAGGGGGATGCTTACTACAAGCATGATGGCTGGCCACCAGTTGCCGATGATGGTGAGAAGAATAAGTCCTAAAAGGAAGACGATCAAGGCAACGAGCTTTGCTCTTTTGCGCATCAAAATTTGTTTAGACATTGAAGAAACTCCTTAAGCTGGGGGATTCAATTTCAAAGTAATACGAATATAGGTTTTTTTGCACCATTGAATCTAAGAGGGTGTTTGAAAATTTAAGTTGCTTGTAGTAAAATTTTTGCATTTCAGTCTCATAGGAGGAAATGCAAATGAAGCGATACCCAGGAGAATTAACCGACAAAGAATGGTTATTGA
>Ga0180438_10010842_pt1 | contig 11115 bp, 12 predicted proteins | sample SS_ome_12_FD_132455 | JGI IMG/M metagenome (GOLD analysis project Ga0180438, IMG submission 132455) | Hypersaline lake sediment archaeal communities from the Salton Sea, California, USA - SS_3_D_2 metaG | ecosystem: Environmental > Aquatic > Non-marine Saline and Alkaline > Hypersaline >... | reverse complement strand
TCCCATTTTGTCCTATTTTTTGGCAGCTGTTGAACAACCCTTTTCATTTTCATTTGGCGCACTTTTTTGGGTCATTGGCCGCAATTGGAAGAGTTTATATTTGCCCATGTAATGTAATACGTAATATAATTACATTTATGTGTCCATGAGGAAATGCAATGAGCGGGTCTGAATGCATACGGGTCGTGGCTGAGGAGATACTCAGGGGGCAGATTCTAGGGCTGAGTGAGCCGCTCTCATACCCAGGAATTGTCATTGTACCGATTGTGAGGATTGGTCCTCTAGCGCGATCCAGACGTAGGCTCAGTAGAACCACTCTTACTGAGTATGTCCACAAGGTGATAGTGGGTAGTCTGCCCAGGAACACATGTGGAGTGTTTGTACTAGACTCGCTTGGAGACATTGTGGCATTCAAGCTCCATCTGGATGTCGCTGCATTCTGGGAACGTATCAGTTTCGTGGAGCGGCTTGTTGTAGAGCACTACAAGGACACCAGAAAACCAATCAGTAAGGACAGTGCCACAGCACGGGTAGTCTCCTTTCTCATGAGGCTCAAGATAGAAGGCCCCAGAGGCATCATGAGTTCCAAGTCAGACTATTTTGCGGTTTCACGAACTAATCTGACAAAGGACCTTCATGAAGTCAATGAACTCCTCGCCTCTACAGCTGTGGTACTGTATGCTGCAGGTCGGTGATTCAGAGCTCTTAGGTGCATACGACCGTGAAAATTGTCCCATGCGTGATGATATTCTCAAGAAGCTGCATCTCGAAACCTCTATGCCAATGAGTGGATGCAATGAGGGGATTATGACTAGATGGACATGCAGGTTTCTGTTCGCTCCACGCCGGGTGCGTCATGAATACTTTCAACCAGTTTTCGAAAGCCAGCCTTTACTGGTATGTCGGCATAGGCGATGATATCATAGGGTCCTGTCACCATGTGGACCTTTTGGACATCCTTGACTTTCTGAATTGCTTCAAAGGCAGCACTTGCCGTTCCTACTTTTACCTGTACTAGAACAATAACAACCACCAATGTCGGAACCTCCTGAACGCAGTATACTATATCATCAATCACACAGAAAAGTGTAGCTGAATGACAACGAAAGGTCCACGAAACACCATCTCATCGACTGGTTACAAAACTGCATGAACCGCAGCCCTTAGTCTTTCCCTGAATCCTTCCGGATCGTGTTTGAGCCTCTCACGCACCATCTTCCAGGTTGCAGCACAATTGGGATAGTCCACACTAAGCAAGTCATGTAGAATCTCATCTACCTTCTTTGTGTTCTCCTTTGTAGGTTCGATTTCAATGTCAGTAAGCAGTTCCTTCATTCTGGAGTTCTTGAAGTAACAGGTCATGGGAGAGGCTCCGAAATATTCTGGTCTTTTTTTAGTGTGCAACTCTGAAATATAATATCTACTGAGCTGTCATAGTACATCCGGACAGGCATTCAATCTTTGCAAGATTTGAGAGGAGAAGGACTTCCACTCATTCATCAGTGAACCTATCCTGTCATCTAGTGAACAAGACAGACTTGTGACACAGCCCTGTGAGACGCGATTCTTTTTGGACTTTCATTATTCCCCTCAGATTGCGGTGTGAGCATGTCTGATGTGTGCCACATCAATGACTTGAGACCAGACGCAAAACACATCAGGAAGGTGAAGATCTGATCATCGCTACTCAGGATGCAATGTTCTTTCATTCGATAGGATTATCCTGCTCCAGTACTGCTTATTGCAGGTAATAACATGAATACTGCCTCTCACAAGATACCCATAGGGATCAAACCCTGCTTCGTGCCATAATTGACCATCTGTGTCGAATATTCTGATTTGGAAGACATCACGAGACTGGCAACCTTTGTTATCCCAGACATCGATTCTGAGGGTGAATATAGAGTGAGAGTAATCACATGTCCGCAGGTTGATTCTGAACACTCTGGCTTCAGCCTCGAAATATGCATGGTTCCCATCAATCACTAGCCTGAGAATCTCTGTGGTGGTTACAAAGTAGTGGTTTCCATCGGCTTTAAACTTGTAAATTGCAAACCCCCCTGGTCCACGACATCTTGTATGTGCCACATAGAACATGAAGTGCCCTTTGCTTCCTTCCGAGTCCTCAATCCAGCCAACGCCCAATACTCGTCCGAATGTTGGTGTGGGTGAACTTATTGTGACTGAGTCCCTTGTAGTGTTCTGTTCTTGGTCTGCAACATCCCTGTCCAAGTCTGCATTGAGTGCGATCACATGAATGGTGTGAGTGCCCAATGAGGAGGGAACATCATAATCACCTGGAGTGTCACCAACCCAGACACCATCAATCTCCACTGTAACCTGACCGACTCCACTCTCAGAGTCAATCACAGAAATTGTCCAATAGCCGGGGTTGGTGTCTGTAGCATCCCCTGTATAGACAATTGTGATCTCCGGAGCTGTTGTGTCATCATCGACAATCGTTACTCCAGAGGAGCGTGTACTGAACTCCTGATCATCAGGACCTGTGTCCAGGTCAGCATTGGTCGCATTCACCCTAATAGTGTGAAGGCCAAGTGTATTTGGGACGATATAGTTTCCAGCAGATGTTCCGACTAGGACCCCATCTATCTCCACAGTTATCCAGTCTATTCCACTCTCGGGGTCCTCCACTGTTATAGTCCAAAGTCCTGAATCGCCATCGGTTGAGTCGCCCAGATATGTTATTGTGATGATGGGTCCTGTTTCATCATCATCCACAGCTGGTATCACCTCAATGGTGACGAGGACTGCATTACTATAGGCAAGACCATCAAAGGCACGATATTCGAAGGTGTCAACTCCAGACCATCCAGGGTCGGGTGTATACACAAAGGCGCCGTCAAGATAGAGTGTGAGTAGGCCATGGGAAGTCGGAGCCACAAGATCCGCCACAAGAGGGTCGCCATCAATGTCATAGTCGTTCTCTAAAACCCCTGCAAACCCTGCAGAGGGGACAAGGAGCTGGGTGTCCTGGTCAGTGAAGTAGGACTCACCCATAGCCCATGGTGCGTCATTCACAGACACAACTGTGATTGTGACCACTGCAGCCCCACTATAATCGGTCCCATCGAACACCTGATACTCAAACTGGTCGACCCCAGACCAATCCGCATCCGGGATGTAGGTAAAGCTCCCATCAGGGTTTTGGACGAGTGTGCCATCTGATGGATCGTTTGTTATCATTATCTGTAGTACATCACCCTCTATATCCTCATCATTGCTCAATAGTTGCGATGCTAGGATGTCTAGTGTTGTGTCCTCCTCCATACTGAAGGCATCATCCATCACTGTTGGTGGGTCATTCACAGGCTCCACTGTGATGGTGACAGTGGCAATGTTGCTGTCTAGCTGTCCATCTGTCACATGGTAAGTGAAGGTGTCTATTCCAGACCAGTCCGGATTTGGAGTATACAGAAAGGACCCATCAGGATTGAGGACCAGTGACCCAGATGAAACCGAGGTGTCGAGCAATGCCACAAGAGGGTCTCCATCAATGTCAATGTCATTATCTAGGACTCCCGAGTACCCAGCAGATGGAACCACCAGCTCTGTATCCTCCAAGGCTATGTAATAGTCATCCATAGCCCATGGTCCATCATTAAGTGCAGTGACCGTGATTGTTACAAATGCCACCTGACTGTATGCACCGAAGCTGTCCACTGCTTGATACTCGAACTGATCCACTCCATTCCAGTCAGTGTCAGGGAAGTACTCAAATCCACCGTCAGGGTGGAGTGTCAGCGAGCCATACTGTGTGTCTGTAACCAAGACTGCCTGAAGGGTTTCCCCTTGGTCAAGATCAATATCATTCCCAAGCACACCAGGAAAAGGCACCATCAGAACTATGTCTTCCCCAGTGACATAGTCATCATTGCCAGCCATTGGGACGTCATTCACTGATAGGACTGTGATTGTTACTGTAGCCAGTCCGCTATACTCAATCCCATCAAATGCCTGGTACGTGAACGAGTCCATCCCAAACCAATCAGGACTTGGAGTGTATTGAAAGCCACCATCTGGACTCAGGTCTAATGAACCATGGATGGGTCCAGTCACCATCCCTGCAGTGAGAGGATCATAATCAACATCGTCATCATTTTCTAGGACTCCAGGTGCACCGATGTCCAGCATGGTGTCCTCATCAGTTTCATACGCATCATTGAGAGCCACGGGAGGAGTGTTTTCCGGTATGGTTTCTAAGTAGCCAAGCCCTCGCAGTCCATTCTCGTAATGTTGGAGTATCGTGTCAGCTGACAATAAAGCCCTCCAAATGGCGACCTCATCCACCTGGCCCTGCAGGGAGTACTGTTGTGGAGGATTGGTGATGAGGGGATCTTGTGCTCCAATCACAACGAATCCACTGGTGCCATAGATACCATCATTATAGTAGATTGGTTGTTCTTCTGCACCGTCTATGTAGAAGGTGACAGTCCCTGCAGACCTGCTAACGACTGCTGCAACATGATGCCACTCGCCCTCAGAGATTGATCTGCTGGATAGAGCTTCTCCCCCAGGGTTGTATCGATCATAGTATAGTCTCCCCTCAAGCACACCGAAATGGAATATCTTTGGAATACGGTCGTTTTGGATGTGATTCTCAACAATGGTATGGATGTACCCTGGAATAAACTGAGCAATATTGATCCACGCCTCAATGGTCAGGTCATCAACAATGGACAACGCTGGATCCTGTCCACAGTACACCCAACCCCCCTCATTGATTTGTAATCCTGATTGGGCAACGGCTGTGACCCATTGAACGGGGCCGTTCAGCTGTCCGTCGTTTGCAGACGAAACGGAGTCTCTTGCCAATAACCCCCCATTCTCATTCATCTCCCAATATGCAACAAGTCCAACAGGAGCTGGAGTTGCTTGCGGCACATACTCATGATATCTAGAGTCTGTATCAATTATAGAGGTTTCATCCATACTATCAAGGGGTAGTACAAACGGAATGGTCATCATTGTGACAAGAATGAACATGAGCGATATAGCCATAAAACGCTCCGCTCTCCTTACAAGCATTACGCACTCACTCCTCAACTGTGGTGATAGCCACAACAAGAAATCATTGGTTGGTCCTTATGAAATCTGGGATGTCACTAGCTGTGCTCTCTCTCACAGTGCTTCTTAATTCATCTCAATTCACGTATATTATTCTTCTGACGAATTCTCTCCGTTTTGTTTTTGCTCAATTCACACTCCTTTTTCGACTGCTTGTCCTTTTTTTAATGAGGCTCTCGGTCTGCATCATTCTGAGAACCTATGGACTCGATCCATCGCATGCCAATTATTGACAATGGACGGAAACGATGCTATAGCCTCCATCTTGTCCGCATGATGCCCACGACTGACTTAGTACCCACACTACAGTCTTATGAGGATTGGCAGAAATCTATGATAACCTGGGAAAGCTCTTCACTCTTGTCTTCCTGAAGAAAGTGTCCGGCATTCTGTATTGTAACATGCTTGCGGTTCTGCGCACCAGGAATCATCTTCTGAAAGTATCTTTCACCACCTCTAGTGATTGGATCCTTGTCACTGAATGTTGTGAGGAACGGTTTCTTCCACTTTGTCAGAACATTATCCCAGACCTTTTGATTCTCTGACAGCTGTGAGGGCACCAAGTAGGGGAAGATTCGTGCACCCGCTTTATATGAAGCATCCGGAAAAGGAGCATCATAGGCTCTCACAACCTCGGAGGAGAGATTGGTCACTGTTGCAGATTCAACAATGTCACCAATTTGAAGATCTGGAACTGATTGCGAATATGCAACCCAAGTCATGAGATTGGTATTCTTTTGGAATTCTGCTTGTGTTATTTTCCCCAGACGTCTGATTCTGAGCTTGAAGAGAGGATATCCAATCCTTGCCTTGACACCTTTCGCAGAAGGCAGACCCGTGTTTGCTGCAATAATCCTGGCAAATCTATCTGAATCTTCTCCAACTATACGGAGACCGATTAATCCTCCCCAGTCTTGGCAGAATAATGTGATGTCCCTCAGGTTCAGTTGTCTCACAAAATCAACCATAATGTCCACATGTCTCTGATAGCTATAGTTTCTAGTATGAGATGGTTTGTCAGATTTTCCAAATCCCATGAGGTCCGGGGCAATCGTGCGATATCCAGATTCGACAAGTGGTGGAATCATCTTTCTGTAGAGGTAGCTCCATGATGGTTCTCCATGCATCAAGAGGATTGGAGGCGCCTCTTTTGGACCCTCGTCGATGTAATGAATTCGCAGACCATCTATCTCAAGATAGTTGGGTGAATAGTAATAGTCAGGAAGATTCTCAAATCGTGCTTCAGGAGTGCGAAGTACTACTTCTCTTGGCATGAGACCTCAGTGTTAATCATATTAGAAGAGTCTTACGCAACTCGAAAGGGTATAATACCCGTATGCAGACATGTCAGTTGAAGGTGTGCCTAATGGAACTGCTCTATCTTATCCCGGGAGCTGGAATGCCTGATGACGAGGTGAAGAGGCGCGAGGTGGTTACAAACTCGTTGGCTAGATCTGGCACAAGTATCACCGTGGAAGAGGTCGGAGAAGGTCCATTGTCTATTGAGTCTGAGATTGAAGCCCATATGTCGATTGGACCGATGTTGGAGTGGCTGTTTCGACTTCGTGACGATAACAAGTATGATGCAATCATCATTGGTTGTGCAGGAGACCCAGGATTAGCAGCTGCACGAGAGCTTATGGATGTCCCAGTCATCGGTCCAGCAGAGTCAGCATATCACCTCGCCTGCATGGTGGCAGACAGGTTCAGTGTGATCTCACCCAGGCAAGCAGGCGGCGTTGCTGCAGCAGATGACATTGTCGTTCGTACAAGGGGGATGGGGCTCAACACTCGATTAGCCTCGGTTGAATTTGTGGAGGTGCCTGTCGTTGAGATGTGGAGGGACGATCCCACTCTGGTCATAGAACAAACCACGAATGCAATCAACAATGCCAAGGAGAAGGGGGCTGGAGCTGTTGTTCTCGGCTGCATGTCAATGGCATTTCGGACAGCCACAAGAAAGTGGGATGTAGGAGTTCCAATAATCAATCCATTGACTGCAGCGATAAAGATGGCAGAGAGTTTCGTGGACATGGGCATACTGCAGAGTCGAGTGACTTACCCTGCTGCTGACTTCAAGAAGCTCGTGGGGACAGTTTTCAAAGAATAGAATGGAGATGAACAGATTGGGAAGAGGAAAGAAGTACTCAGGTTACAAGGCATATGAGTATCTCACACCTGGAATTGACTATAAGGAGTTCAAGTTCAGGGAAGCGACACCAAAGGACTGGTCTTACCTGGTCCCCCTGTCAAAGATTGAAGAGGAGCGAGTGGAAGAGATTATCGAGAAAAACATCATCATTGACCTTCATGAGCATCCTGTACACTATACTGCAGATCCGAGTCAGTCCTTGGCTCTGAACAGAGAGGGGCGGGACTTCATGGCATATGAGGCTCTGAGTAGATCGGGGGTAGACTGTGTCTTTGATAATATGATGAACGGCTCAGCGAACACCACATCCAAACATGGGTGGAAATGGACTGACACAATCCACGACCTGGGGCAGCGACTGTGCGACATCGCACACCAAGACTTTGTCATCCACTGCAGGACTGTGAGGGACATCCATTATGCGTTCGAAACAGGCAGACTTGCATGGGTTGCAGCAATGGAATCATCAACCTGTATCGAGAATGAGGTTGACCGAATCGATGTCCTCTATGGTCTAGGGGTTAGGCAGATGGGGCTGGTGTACAGTGAGTCAAACACGTTAGGCACAGGACTGGATGAGATGCGTGATGGGGGTCTCACGGACTTTGGTTACGACTGTGTCATCAGGATGAACAAGCTTGGAATGCTTATTGATGTGAGTCACGTGAGCGATCAGACCGCTCGAGACACGATTGAGTCAAGTAAGAAACCAGTCATCATATCTCATGCTGGGTCCAAGACCGTGCATCCCATCAAGCGGATGGTCCCGGACGATGTGCTTCAGGGCCTGGCAGAGATTAGTGGTGTCATTGGGATTGAGGCTGCTCCAGGATACACAGCGACCAAGGACAACCCTGTCCCATCAATTGACACGTATATGGCGCATATGGAGTACTGCATTGAGCTCATGGGCATCGACCATGTCGGATGCGGACCTGACACACTCTATGGTGATCATGTTGGACTCTACAAGCTCTATGATGAACTAATGACGAAGGACGGAATGGGACACTATCCGCGTCCCAGACAGCAGGAGGACCTCACTGTCGCAGAACTGCCTACTCATGTGAAGGGGCTTGAGAACCCGACTGAGGCTGTCCACAATGTCATTCGATGGATGGTCAAGAATGGCTACTCCGATGATGAGATAACGAAGATTGCTGGCAAGAACGCACTGAGATTACTCGAAGAAGTCTGGTGATTGAACAGTATTGACTCCAGGAATAAATCCAGAAACCGTGAAGGCATTTCAGGAAAGAATCATGGCTTGGTGGGCAGAGAATGCCAGAGACCTGCCCTGGAGAAGAGACCCCAGTCCGTATCATGTCCTGGTGTCTGAGGTCATGCTCCAACAGACACAGGTCAGCAGAGTGGTACCCAAGTACATTGAGTTCATGAATGTGTTTCCAACAATTGAGTCTCTGGCGTCTGCGGACACAAGACAGCTTCTCTTGGTCTGGAGTGGTCTGGGATATAACCGACGTGCCCTCTGGCTCAAAGAGGCTGCAAGGGCGATTGTTCAGAAGAGGGAATTTCCACAGACCATTCAGGACTTGCAAGAGCTGAGAGGTATTGGCCCATACACCTCTCGGTCTATACTCATTTTTGCCTACAATCACGACCTTGCCACTATTGACACGAACATCAGACGTATCCTCATTGCATCTGGCTTTGCCAATGAATGCATAACCGAGAAGGAGCTTCAGGAAGTTGCGGACCAGCTTCTGTTGAGAGGGAGGTCTCGTGACTGGCACAACGCACTCATGGACTATGGATCCTTGGTGTTGACCTCTGGAGCCACAGGCATCTCTCCAGTGACAAAGCAGCAATGTTACGAGGGTTCCTCAAGACAGGTCCGCGGGGCAGTCATACGTGCTCTCACATGTGCGGATGAGGTTGAGCTTGATGAGCTCAAATCTCTGCTTGACTGTGATGTGGAGGACTCCGAGCTCAAGTCAATCATCAACGGGTTGGTTTCTGATGGGCTGGTGGAAGTCACTACCAATCGATATAGAATAGCAAAATAGTCCAAGAAACAGACTCAGTCTGATTGCTTTCTACGTCTGGCAATCCCAAGAATGAAATTCATCATGGGAACTCTTTCGGCGTATTCTACATATGGTTGCCCAAACTTGTCGTGATTGATCCTGTCCTCCAGATATATGTAGTAGACCACACTCGCAAATGGAACAACACCCAGCATAATTGTGATCCAGTATTGTGATATGAACATCAATGCGAGGATGTCTACAAGCCAACCCACATAGAGGGGATGTCTGACGATACCATAGATGCCTGAGTCAACAACAGTAGTCGTATTTACCCAACTTTTCCCCTCAGGAATACCTCCTTTCTTTGAGAGTTCATATCGTGGAAATGTCATCATCAATAATCCAAGAATGAGCAGTGCCCAACCACAGTAGAGGGAAACACTGAGTGAATAGAAGTCATAATACAGAAAGAAACATGCGATAATTTCAGCAACGAACAATAGCCCAAAAAACACAGACAGTGCAAGTTCAGCCTTGGATGGTTTCCAAGCTCTATCCCCTACTGTGAGTTCAGCACTGTTTTCCTCCACGATTTGTCACCAGTGATGAGAGAGTTCTCTTGAAGACCAATAGGTCTTTGCTTCTCAGAACTTGAGAAATTTGTCAGTATCAACCTGCACAGTATGAACCTCACCTATGGCACACTTTACATCGCCAGAGTAGAGATCACATGCGACCTTGATCTTGTCCTCCTTCATTTCTGCAACTCGTGCCCGGAGTGTTACTGGTTTGTCCAATGGTGTGGGACGAAGATATTTGACTGATATCTGACTGGTGACATGCATGAAGTGAATCTCCGTTTCACCTGCAGCCTTGTGAGCAAATGCATTAGCTGTTCCAGTCCCATGACAGTCAATCAGAGTCGCGATGATTCCTCCATTCAGAATCCCCGGGAATGCCATGTGGTGTTTCTCAGGCTCCCAGACTGCCACTGTTTCCTCGTCCTCCCAGAAGCTCTTCAATTGGAGACCGTGTTCGTTGTTCTTTCCACACCCCCAGCAGAAAGTGCCCGCCTCTGGCCATTGGTCTTGAATTGGCTCTTTAGACATTCTCATCCTCTCTCTGTGAGATACCGTCATATGATGGCAGAAAACTAATCTAGTTTTGCCTAGGGTTACTTCTCATGAAAGAGAGAATTGTGGCCCCATGTGGGATCAGATGCACCAAATGTCAAGCGTATCTTGCAACGCAGTCTAACGATATGGAGAAACTCCAGGAAGTGGCTGAACGGTGGTCCAGTGAAGACGAAAGGTATGAGGCAAAAGATCTTCTGTGTGATGGCTGTTTCAGTGAGAGATTACATACCTTCTGCGCTGAGTGTGCGGTGAGAGATTGCGCAACTCAAAATGGACATGCAGTTTGTTCACTCTGCTCCCTGTATCCATGCGATATGTTGAGTGATTTATGGAGTTCATTTACTGACACATCAGTTGATGATTGTCGACTGATACTCAGACAAGAGAAAGACCGAATTCTCTCTCAAACCCATAGCTAACTCTGAAACACTACTTACTGGTAAACTTGAGAGTAGAACCAGATCCAATATCCTCAAAGATCTCGCCAAATGCATACATCACGGCGGCTCGTCCCCGAAGTCCTGTGCAGTGGCAGGGGGCAAGAGTCCTGAATGGATACTTCTTCAGATGTTCTGTGGTACTCTCAAGACGCTCTCCTGATGCATCATGGAGATGTAACCCTCCAATTATTCCAACGACTGAGGACGAGCCAATAAGCTTGACTGCATGATTTACAGTGTTCACAATTCCTGCATGACAGCAGCCTGTGAGGATTGCGACTGAACCATCCTTCAGTTGGAAGATGACTGAC
>Ga0180438_10010841_pt1 | contig 11115 bp, 10 predicted proteins | sample SS_ome_12_FD_132455 | JGI IMG/M metagenome (GOLD analysis project Ga0180438, IMG submission 132455) | Hypersaline lake sediment archaeal communities from the Salton Sea, California, USA - SS_3_D_2 metaG | ecosystem: Environmental > Aquatic > Non-marine Saline and Alkaline > Hypersaline >... | reverse complement strand
TTCTGATGGAATGTGATAAAGCATCTGGTTTTTTTAAAGAGGAGATCCTTCACTCTCAAAAAAGCAGGGATCAAAATCTGCAAAGTGCAACCGAAATTTGGGACAGTCCCAGTCCCCGTTATCACGACAACACAATCAATCCAATATACTAACGCTCCACCAACGCTGGGATGGGCGGCTGGACCATTGTTAGAAAAAGTCTGGCATATGTCAGATATTGTCTGACAGTGAGGTTAAAGCATTACTGATTGTCAATAAGAAATCGCCGGTTGTCCTCGAACTGAGCGGATAGGGAATTTTTACGTATGCCCTTTTACCTGCAAATAAAATACGATGTTAACAAAAAGAGCACAAAAGTTTCAGAGCGAAATGTAACCGGTCTGTGTCTTCTGCGCTCTCAGGGGATAAATCGATATCGAACGACTTACTTCAAATCCTCGTCAAGACTTTCCATAGCCGCGTCGCTGATCTGATCGTGCTCCAGGGCTTGCTTGAGGGTTTGTTCATCTTCCTTGGACAGTGAAGTCTGGTAGACAGTTCCGCCGAATTTCGCCATTTCAGGCAGCACCTTGTCAGCGGTAGCTTCAATTACCAGGACAAACAGGGCAGATTCGCCGGGGTCCAGTCCATCGCCAACATCTTTAATAAACTGGTTGTCGATCCCCAGGTCGGCGCCTTTGCTGAACAGCGCGCCCATCAAGGCTCCGAAAAGGCCCCAGAAAATGGGGGCCAGGAACAATAAACCGATCAGCAGACCCCAGAAACCACCCCAGACGGCGGATTGACCGGTGACGGCTTTTTCTAATGTCTGCGTTACTTTGACTTTGCCTTTTTCATTTTTAACAACCACAGCGGCGTCTTCAAGCTGGATAAGCTGCATCTTCTGCATCTGGCCTAACTCGGTGAGCGCCTTTTCAGCGGTGTCTGCCTTATCATAAATAATCGCGATTAGAGTACTCATTTAAATTCTCCTATTATTGTTTTCAATATAAGTTAAATATTATTCTTCTGAACTTACAGCTTTGCCTGCTGTTTCATCGTCTTCAGGCGTAATCACTGTCATGCTGGCGACTTCACCTTCATCAGTTGCCACATCAGATGCCAGCACCGCGCCACCTTCTGTAACCACAGCCTCTTCCACTGCTGCGCCGTCTTCAGTGATCATACCCTGCCGGGCAGCGATGCCATCTTCGGTAGCCACGGCTTCTTTGAAAGCCAGACCTTCATCGGTGATGACCAACCCGCCGATCTCGACTTTATCCTCACTGACTGCTTCGCGCCCAAAAACGGCGGCTTCTTCAGTGCTGATCGCTGTATAGGCGACTTCTCCGCCAGCCTTGAGTTGTGCTGCGATGTCCTCGCTGATCGCCTGGGTCATGACGTCCGCGCCGGCTTCGGCAACCATATTTTCGTATTCAGCCACCCATTTATGCTCAATGACAGCCACAATGGCTGATGTGCCGGGTTTGAGAGCCCCGCCGATAATATCCAGACGTTCGTTGGAAAACCCACTGTCGCGCATTTTTGCTGCCAAGCCGCCGATCAATGCGCCGGCCGCGCCGATCAACACAACCGGACCTGCCAGCAGTCCGATCGCGCCGCCGAGGACTGCGCCGAGCGTAGCGCCCTTACCGCCACCCCAGTCGCCTGTTTCCTTCACATGCAGCTTGTCTTTCTGATCGCGCCGGATAACAGCCGCGTCTTGAATACCGATCACGCTCTGCCACTTTGCCGTTTTTAGATCTTTCAACGCTGCGTCAGCGCCTTTCTCGTCCTGGAAGGCTGCGATTACCAATTGTACGGGTACGTCACTCATTTTTTTTCTCCTGAATTTTTATTTTTTGAGGGTAATGGCAACTTAATTTCTAACAATAATTTTTGGTGAATACCGCTCGAGAATACCTATTGTTTTTGCCGACCTAACTTTACCTTATTACACTGAATATTTATGTAAAAATTTTGTTAATTTTTTTCGTACCAGGAGGTTTTGACTTTCAACGAACCGCAAATTGGGAATGTCAGGTGCTTGATGGGGAATACATTCATGTGTCTGATGGATGTAAAAAAAATACTGCTGAGCGAGAGCTCAGCAGTATCACGTATAAGATGGGTTTATGGTTTAGATCATCAAAAACTTTATATGGCGGTTAAGTGCTCACAAATTCCGCCAGGTCGCCTGAAATTTCGCCCGGCAGTTTCCCTTTGAACTGGCTCATGTACAGGGTGTAGTAAAACCCCTTTTTCGCCATCAGGTTGTCGTGCGTGTCCTGCTCGACAATCTCACCGCCGTTGACCACCAGGATCTTATGCGAATCGCGGATGGTGGATAAGCGGTGGGCGATTACAAAACTGGTCTTGCCTTTCATCAGGTTTTCCAGACCGCCCTGTATCAGCTTTTCCGTGCGGGTGTCGACGTTGCTGGTGGCCTCATCCAGGATCAGCATCTTGGGGTCAGCCACCATGGCGCGCGCGATGGTGAGCATCTGGCGCTGTCCCTGGCTCAGGTTGGCGCCGCGCTCGGTCAGCATGGTATTGTAACCCTGCGGCAGGTGCTCGATAAATTCATGCGCGTTGGCCTTCTTGGCGGCTTCGATGCATTCCTCTTCGGTGGCGCCTTTACGGGCGTACATCAGGTTTGCCATAACCGTATCTGAAAACAGGAACGCCTCCTGCAGGACGGTGCCGATCTGAGTCCGCAGGCTGTCCTGGGTTAGGGTGCGCAAATCTTGCCCATCGATCAAAATTATTCCGCTGTCAATTTCGTAATAGCGGGTCAGGATATTAATAATCGTACTCTTGCCGGCGCCGGTTGGCCCGCATATGCCGATCTTTTGACCCGGTTTGGCATCAAAAGTATTGTGCTTCAGGATTTTACGCCCTGGGATGTAGCTGAAATCCACATCTTCGAAATTCACCTGACCTCCTTTAAACTCGAAAGGTACGGCATCTGGAGCGTCTTCAATCTGCGGCTCTTCATCCATGATCGAAAATACCCGCCGTCCGCCAGCCACACTATTAAGCGTGGTGCTGGTCAGGTTGGCGATCTCGGACAGCGGTCTGATGAGTAAAGATGTATAGCTGGCGAAGGCGATCACTGTACCCAGCGGCATCTTGCCAGCCATTACCGCGAATGAACCCACTACCATAACCAGTACGATCTGTACCATGGAAAATGATTGGGTCAGCGGGTACTGCAGCAGGGATGTGAAGAAAGCCTTGGTGCCTACGTCGAATACCCCAACCGCCAGGTCTTCGTTTTTCTTGTCTGCCCAGGTTTGTTGGCGGTTGCTGATGATGGCTTTGTAACCGGAAATGCTTTCTTCCTGGAATCCGCTAAGGCTGCCCAATTCTTCCTGCAGCTTGGCGAAAGCCGGTGTAGAAATACGCATGATCACATAGGTGACGATCAACATCACCGGGATGATCAGAACTGCCACAATTGTCAGCGGCCATGAGATTAACAGCATTGCAGTCAGGATAAGCAGAACCTGGATTAAAGCTCTAATGATTGGAGAAACGGCACTTTCATAGAATAATGAGATCACTTCTGTGTCGTTGGTCACCCGGCTCATCAACTCTCCGATCGGCTGGCGGTCGTAGAAGTTTAAGGACAAGCTTTGGATGTGGTCAAATAAAGCCACCTGCAGTTTATACAATGCTTTTGTAGCCAGGTCGGCAAACAGCCGCTCGGCGATGACACTCAGTGTCAAGTAAACCGCGCCAGCAATGAAAGCCAAGATCAACCAATTCCATAAAACTGCAATAGTTCCACCTGGTTCACTGATCGTATTGATTGCCTCTCCGGTTAGAAAAGGTAGGGAGACTAAGCCGGCTACCGCGATAAAGCGGGCCACCATCGCCAGGTAGAATTTTCCGCGCTGCTTTTCACCGGTCATATAGTGCAGCAAACGCCCCAGGATTTTCCCGGTGTCGTCCGGCCTGTCGATGGCTTGTTCTGGTTTCATGTCCACAAATTCTGTTGGTTTGGTTTCTGCGGCAACGGTCATGGCGACACCTCCTCACCCAGGTCGGCAGTAATGCCGCCGCCGAGCTGGGATTCATATATTTCCTGGTAGAGCGGGCTGCTTTCCATCAACTTCTCATGAGTGCCTGTCGCCACGATTTCGCCGTTCTCCAGCAGCACGATATTGTCCAGGTCGATCACCGCGCTGATGCGCTGTGCAACATAAAGTGTGGTCACATCCGGGTAGGTGGCAGGGATGGCTTCCTGGACGCGAGCTTCGGTAGCTACGTCCAATGCGCTGGTGCTGTCATCCATGATCAGGATGCGCGGCTGGGGGGTAAGCGTGCGGCTCATTGAGAGACGCTGGCGCTGGCCTCCGGAGAAGTTGGCGCCACGCTGGGCGACATGCGCTTCCCATTTTTCAGGTATTTTGGTGACAAACCCATACGAATCAGCCGCTTTTGCCCCATCGATCATCTCTTCGTCTTCAGCTTCAGGTTTACCGAATTTAAGGTTGAAGCGCACATCTCCCTGGAACAGCAGGGCTTCCTGCAGGGCGATTCCAACGGTCTGGCGCAAGGTTTCCTGCCGGTAATCACGCACATCCACATCGTCGATTAATATGCGCCCTTCAGTCACTTCATAAAAGCGCGGGATCAAGTTGACCAGGGCGGTTTTTCCTGATCCTGTGGCGCCCAGGAACCCGATACTTTGACCGGGTTGGATGGTCAGGTTGATGTTCTTCAGCGCAGGCGGGTCTAATTCGCCGTCCGGACGGCGAAATGCGAACGTGACGTTTTCGAACTGGATTTTGCCTTTTACATCATGCGGCGCGAGCGAGATTGTTTCGGGTTTATCCTGGATATCTGGCTCAGCGTCATACACTTCCAGGATACGTCCTGCGGAAGCATCGCCGCGCAGCACGAACGGGATCAGGATTGCCAGCATTGCCAGGGGAGTGATCACCAGGGCCAGGTATTGGGTGAAAGCCACCAATTGTCCTACTTCTAATGCGGTTCCCTCCAGTATGGCTGTACCGCCAATTCCGAGGGAGCCGGCGATCGCCAGCTGGGTAATCCCGGTCAGGAAAGGTGCCATGATCCCGACCATAAAAGCGGCTGAGAAAGCCGGGATGCGCATGTTGTCCGCCCGTTTATCGAAACGTTGGACTTCGTAATCCTCCCTCACAAAGGCTTTGACCACGCGTACACCCGCCAGGTTCTCTTGCAGGGTATTGTTGAGCAGGTCCAGCCGCTCCTGGCGTTCGTCATAAGCTTTGAAAATACGCGGAACCAGCAGCGCCATGATTCCCAACACGATGGCGGAAACGACAAACAGGATCCAGATCAACTGGGGTGTGCTTATCCAGGTCAGGATAAAAGCCACGATCAACATGAACGGGGCATACAATGTCAGGATGGTCATATACATGACCGCGTTCTGGATATTGACAACGTCCGCATTCAGGCGCACCAGCAGGTTTCCGGTGCGGTACTTATCGAAGTTTGCGAATGAAAAAGTCTGGATTTTGCGGTACAGGTAGGTGCGGATCACGTAAGCAGTGCCCTGCGAGAAGAACACCGCGATGGCAGCCGTGCCTGCCAGGCATAAACCGGCGATAACGGCCAGGATGAACATCCACAACCCCGTTTCCAGTACGATTTCTGAGGAACCGGCTTCGATGCCTTGGTCGATCATACGCTGGTTGAGGGATGCCACGCCGATCATGGCAGCCGCGGATATTAGGACCAGTATCTGCGAAATCACCAGTCTTGCCCGGTACTTTTTGAATACGATGAGCACCCGGCGTAAAGATTGAATCATTTATTTACGTCTCCTTTCGGATTGAAGAAATGATAAAAAATGTTTTTGGAAATGTCTCTTTGAGTTTGTTGCAGTGAGATAGAGTATACCTTATTGGGTATGTAATTGATGGATGATGTTGGTCATATATAAGATGTACAAGGCGGGTTTGTGACAGAAACCGGAGGGCGGTTTGATTTTATTAAGGGTTGTTGGTATCCCCGAAAGCATGGCTTTCGGATTCCATATAGGCATGGTTGCTGCGATCCGGAGCTGTTTAAAAGCACTTTTCGTCATGCTGAACGGAGTGAAGTATCAGGTAATCAGTGAGGGAGACTCTTCACTTTGTTTCGAGTGACTCCAAGCTTTAAGACAGTCCCACTCCATAAAAGAAGAAAATTTGTTTTTTAAATTTTCATCTTTTGAGTATAATCGCAAGTACAAGTGTGCCTGCAGCATTCGTGGTAAGTTATTTATAATGAAGGAAAACACGCGTTACCACTTATTTTGAGCTGCTGCTTACCCAATTGTTGTGAGTTTGTAGGATTTATATGCCCACCAACCTGCCGCCAGAATACTACCACGCTGAAAAACGCTATAAGACTGCCGAATCGGACAGCGAGAAGATCGATGCCCTGGAAGAGATGCTCAGCAAAATCCCCAAGCATAAGGGCACCGATAAACTGCGCGCTGATTACAGGCGGCGGATTTCGAAACTGAAATCCGCTGCCAGGACCAGTAAGAAAACCGGCACCCACCACTCAGCCTTTCGAGTTCCGCGTGAAGGTCCCGGCCAGGTGGTGGTGATCGGTCCATCCAATGTTGGAAAATCAGCGCTGATTGTAAAACTGACCAACGCCTCACCGGAAGTGTCCGAGGCGCCTTTCACCACCTGGCAGCCGACACCCGCGATGATGGCGGTGGATGACATCCAGATCCAGCTGGTGGATACGCCCCCATTGGACAGGGAATATCTGGAACCGGAGCTGTTTGACCTGATCCGCCAGGCGGATATCCTGCTGCTGATGGTGGATTTACAGACCTATCCGGTGGAGCAGCTCGAAAACACGATTTCGGAATTGCGAGATCATAAAATCGCGCCCAAGCACCTCGAGGATGGCAGTTCGGACGAAGGGTACTTCAATTATATCCCGCTGCTGGTGCTGACCAATAAGTGCGATGGTGAGGGCTGCGAGGAAGTGTACGAACTATTTTTAGAACTTCTGGAAGGGGACTGGCCAGTTCTTCCGGTATCGGTGGAAACGGGTTACAACCTGGATAAATTGAAGCAGTATGTATTCGACCAGCTGGAAATAATCCGCATTTACTCCAAAGTGCCCGGTAAAGAGCCAGACCTGGAAACGCCTTATGTGATGAAAAAAGGCAGCACATTGGAGGAATTTGCCGGCAAAATCCACCAGGATTTTTTAGAAAACCTAAAGAATGCCCGCGTATGGGGCAGTTCCGCTTTTGATGGGCAGATGGTGCAGCGCGATTACGTGCTGCATGACGGGGATGTGGTGGAGATAAATATTAAATAGTAAGATCCGCACGGAGGATAGGTTAACGTCTTGCCGCAGTGACATCCAGCACTAATCGGTCACCCAGCACTACCCGAACGCCCAGCACTACCTGAACGCCCAGCACCACCCGAACGCCCAGCACCACCCGTTCACGGTGGTGCGAATTCAATCTAACAATCTAACTTCTAACAATCAAATCCCAACAAATCCCCCCTTTATCCCCCCACAGGGGATAGGCTGTCCTTAGAACGATTTGTATAATGAGGGGGTCATGGTAAAGGTACTTCTGCTAGCTGACACGCACCTCGGTTTTGATTACGCGCTCAAACCACGAATAACCCGCCGCCGCCGTGGGGAGGATTTTTTCAAGAACTACCGGCTGGCGCTGCAGCCCGCTCTTAAAGGGGAAGTTGACCTGGTGGTGCATGGCGGCGATCTGTTCACCCGCAGCCGCAACCCGGATGCGCTGGTTGAGAAAGCGATGCAGCCTCTCAAACAGGTTGCCGGGCGGGGCATCCCGGTCTTTCTGGTACCCGGCAACCACGAGCGTTCGAAAATTCCACTGGCGCTTTGGAGCGTGCACCCAAACCTTCACATCTTCCGCCAGCCGAGCACTTTCCAGGTTGATCTAGGCGAGGTGAGAGCTGCTGTGTCTGGTTTTCCTTTCACTCGCAAGGTGCGCGAACGTTTCAAAGATATGGTGCGCTCGACTGGATGCGGAGAAGTCCCTGCAGATATACGCCTGCTCTGTCTGCATGCAGCCGTGGAAGGTGCCCGGGTGGGACCGGTTGATTTCACGTTCACAAAAGGTGATGATGTAATCCGCGCAATGGATATTCCAGATGGATTCGCAGCGTTGCTCTGCGGACATATCCACAGGGCACAGCATTTGAAGCGCGATTTGAACGGCGCAAAACTGCCGGCGCCGGTAATTTATCCGGGGTCAGTGGAACGAACCGCTTTCGCTGAGAGGTACGAAGAAAAGGGGTATGTGATCCTGGAATTCGGCACTGGCAGCCGCTGCGGGAGCCTCGAGTCGGTAAAATTCGTGAAGCTGCCTGCACGTCCAATGGTGGAGATGCAGTTGATACCGGAGCGCTTTGAAGTTAAACTAATGGAACGCCAGCTGGAGGAACGTTTGGCTGCGCTTAATCCAGATTCAGTTGTGCGCATTCGCATCCTTGACGGAGGGGACAGCTGGATGCGGAATCGTTTGACTGCGCAGTGCCTGCGCAGGCTGGCGCCACCCAGCATGAATGTTTCAATCGCCTGGAACGGGAGCGTGTAACTCGTTTACCTGACAGGGATGCTGCTGCGCACTGCATATAAACCAGGCCTGCGGAATTGTGGGGGTTTTCCTCGGATTAATTTCCAACCCGACAAGCTATCTCTTTCCCGGAAGTGATAACTTTATACCACCCCGGGTGATCGACTGCCAATTGCTCGAATTCGCCACGGGTGTAGACAAACAAATCTATGCCCACCGGAAATTTAACCGGCAGGTATTCAGGGATGCGGTCGCGCATGATCTTTTCTGAGTTGGAAATGATGATACAAAGGTCAACATCGCTGCCCGGTGATGGCAGACCATCTACCCAGGAGCCAAACCAGTATATCCGCTCGATTTCTGGATGTTTGGCGCGCAGGTCTCCGGTATAAGCATCAACTGCTCGATCAATTTTTTCTCGATTAATCGATTTGATTACGACAGAATTCAAGGATTGCTATCGCCTTTTTTATTGCTTCTTGGGCTTCGCTCTCGGTGTAGAAATCTTTCGGGGCGCCCGAAGGGAATCCGTTTGGATAACGTGTGGGTATATAGTGCTTATCGAGTAACCTGGCGCTATTTACTAAATCCTCAGAGGGCTGCTGAATGTTTTCTGGAAGTCTGCCCATCAGCGTCGTAATGGTGTGACCCCAGGCATCCATGCCATTCTTCAAGAATACTGCCTTCAAAGCTTTTTCGGCAGCCTGGTGGGCGGCAAAACAGCTCCACTCAAAATCAGTATCTTCGAGCGCGTTGCGGGCGTGGTTTAGATCCGCTTCTGCTTGCCGGAACCAATCTCTATATCGATTTCCCACAGATATATCTCCAATCCAATATCTGGTAAGTTTGATTATTATAGCATCGCAACTCGAAGTACATTGCGATGGTGGAAGGCGGTCGCCATGTATACGTGCTTAGATCGCACTTCGTTTCTTGGCTGCTGGTAAGATAATTTCAGTGCATCTAAAGTCATGCACTGCGGATCAGATTAAGGATTTAAGCTCACCCGCTGGTAATCCCAAACCTGCGGCGCACGTTTGTGGTCAGCAAATAGATCAGGACGATGGCCGGGATGATCAATCCCAACCCGCCGCACATAAAGCTGAATATACCACCGCTGATCATCCCGATGATCCCCTGTAGCACGGATAAGCCCACCGCGACCAGGGAAAGGTACCAGGCCCATTTTTTCATCGCCAGCAAGCCGAAGCCGGTTGCAATCTGTAGCGTTCCGGTGATAAATCCCAGGAAGCCAGACCATGCTCCCGAAGCACCGGCTGCTGCCATTTGTTCGGCTCCGATTACTCCCCCAAAAAGAGCCCTTACACCTCCGAACCCCAGCACTAGCCCACCCCACAGGATGGAGATCAAACCCAGGATGATAAAAATAATCGCAATGATGGTGATTCCGGTTGGTCTTTTATCCATTTTTTATCCTCCTTTGATGTGTGAATTACGCATTTGTGGGCATATTATAAACCAGCACGATCAATGTGCCGTACTATCCACAAATCCTACCAGTTTCGGGGTAGTAGGATTTTTGACCTCATGAATATATCTCAAAACTAGAACCGGTTTATAATAAAATATTCCCAACAGTAACTGCATTATCTATCCAAAATAAACGGAGGAACCAATGAGTTTAAGAGAATACAAACCTGGAAGCGCTTTCAACGGCGTAATAGGGCGTACATTTGACGTATCATCGCCGGCCTGGCCGGAACCAAATCGCGCAAAGGAGGGCGCGCCGAATGTGCTATTCATCGTGCTGGACGACACCGGATTTGGGCAGCTGGGCTGCTACGGCAGCCCGATTTCCACTCCCAACCTGGATGCGTTGGCACAGGGCGGTTTGCTGTACAACAACATGCACACCACCGCGCTGTGCTCACCCACGCGCACCTGCATCCTGACCGGCCGCAACCACCACTCCAACGCCATGGCATGCATCACAGAAGGCTCTACCGGTTATCCGGGTGCCAACGGCAATATCCCCTTTGAAAACGGTTTCCTGTCCGAGATGCTGCTGCAGCACGGCTACAACACCTATGCCATCGGCAAGTGGCACCTGACCCCGGCTGACCAGATTTCAGCCGCAGGTCCGTACGACCGCTGGCCGCTGGGTCGTGGTTTTGAGCGCTTTTACGGCTTCCTGGGCGGGGAGACCCACCAGTATTACCCGGAACTGGTCTTCGACAACCACCAGGTCGAACCACCCAAGACGCCGGAAGAGGGCTACCACGTGACCGAAGACCTGGTCGACAAAGCCATCGGTTTTATTGCCGATGCCAAGCAGGTGGCGCCTAACAAACCGTTCTTCATGTATTTCTGCACCGGCGCCATGCATGCCCCCCATCATGTGCGCAAAGAGTGGTCTGACAGGTACAAAGGGAAGTTCGATGACGGCTGGGATGCTTACCGCGAGAAAACCTTTACCCGCCAGAAAGAATTGGGCGTTGTACCCCCTGATGCCGAACTATCCCGGCACGACCCGGATGTGAAACCGTGGGACGATTGTACACCAGAGGAACAGGCGCTTTATGCCCGCATGATGGAGG
>Ga0180438_10010840_pt1 | contig 11115 bp, 7 predicted proteins | sample SS_ome_12_FD_132455 | JGI IMG/M metagenome (GOLD analysis project Ga0180438, IMG submission 132455) | Hypersaline lake sediment archaeal communities from the Salton Sea, California, USA - SS_3_D_2 metaG | ecosystem: Environmental > Aquatic > Non-marine Saline and Alkaline > Hypersaline >... | reverse complement strand
CGGCGGGATTTTTCCCCCCGTCGCACTTGACGATCGAATCCGGACTTTTGGCTATTATTTTGATAACTACTGGGAGGACATCGGGACGATTAAAACCTTTTTTGATGCCATGATCGACCTCACCAATCCCAAGCCGCAATTTAATTTCTATGACCGTGAGATGCCCATTTTTACTCACCCGCGTTTTTTACCAGGAGCGAAAATTACCGACAGTCATTTGCGAAATTCCATCCTCTGTGAAGGTGCGATTATTCATCAGGCCGCCATCGAACATTCCATTATTGGGATTCGTTCCATTGTTCGTGCCAATAGTCAACTTTCACGGGTGGTTATGATGGGGGCGGATTATTATGAGGCCGGCGAAGAATACGACCAGACCAACGGATCGTGTTCTGAAATCGGGATTGGTCACAACTGCGTGATTGAAGATGCCATTATTGACAAAAATGCCTACGTCGGGGACAATGTAAAAATACTCAGAGGGAACCGCCCTGAAAAAATGCTCGAAGAAGCGAATTATGTTATTAAAGACAAAGTCGTCATTATTCCAAAAAATGTCTACATTCCGGCTAACACGGTGATTCGATTTTAGAATTTGAAGCGGCAACTATTTTCTTTAATTAAAATCAATATATCGATGGAAGCATTCATTTCAACGCTTTAAAATCCGGATCAGCCCCTTCCAATCCGGTCATGTTTTAATCCAATTAAAATATTGACATTCCCGAATTTTGTCATTATATTATTCCGACATTGTCCATTCGAATAATCAGTGGTCAAAATATTGAGAGAAGATAAAATCGGACCACTGCGCTCTATTCAATCGTCCTTAATTTATATCTAGAGGAGCATTCTCAATGCCACGTTTTTTGGCATCCCCTTTTCGCCTTCCCAAACGCCGTCAATTAACGGCTCAACCGGACACGCAGATGGTCATTGAAAAAAAACTGTTGCATCGCGGAGAAAAAGTGAAGGTCTCAATTCAGTGCGCCCAAACCACGCGTCCGCCCGATCGCTTGACGATTTTTAATCATTTTCTAAAACATCTTTATAAAAGCCAGACCGATATTACCCTCAAATGGGAAAAAACCGAAACCGCTTGGGAAACTCGTATTACCATCGACCCGCCCGGTTGTGGCAGTTTTTTACTCAAATTTTCAAATGGCACGCGTGATCCCATTAATCCCTACAGCCGTTATTTTGCCGTGATCGATGAAACGTCAACCGTGTGTATGTTTAATCATCGGCTTGATGAGCAAATGGCCAATTACGACAATATTTATCACAAGTATTTCATTCCGGCTGACTATGAAATCCCTTTTAATCGGTTAAATGGAATCATTGAAGCCAATCCGCACTGGATTGGGCACAAAGTCTATCGCTATTATCAAACCAAATTTGGGGATCATATTTTTCCGTTTGTCAATCTCAAACAGCTTCATTTTTTAAAAAACACGGTTCTCAACAATCAGAAGCAAGAACATGAACTTACGTTTGATGAAATCACTGAAATAATCCGTGCCATTCAAAAGACCTGGAGCGAGGAATTTCAATATCATTGCCCGGAGCTACTTGGTTTGGAGTGGCTAAATGATACGATATTTCAAGCTGCCGCTCATTGTGGCATCAAAGCACTCAGCGGATTATTACCCGACCAGACAATTCAATTGGGGCAGGAAAAATTCAATTACGAAGGTATTCCGCTGTTTCCGTATTTCCTAAACGAGCAGGATTTCCGGTTACCAGGTACGGCTTCAGCGCCACTGATTGGCCTGGCGACGACGTCCCACCCGCTGCTCATTCGAGAAAGCCCAGCCTATCAGCTTTGTCCCGCCGCCGCTGAAAAACAGCGTTACGCCAGTGCTCAAAATATCCAGCCGATTACGGACTTTATTAATCAATCCATTCGCAATCGTGATTTACGGACACCGCATTTTTTGATCATTGAGCTCCGGGCACACGCAATTCCGGAGGTGTTAAAAATGAATCAGCGTACCATGCGCTTTTTGTTGAAAAACGCCCGGCGGGAAAAAATTGTGTTCGCCCAAAAACTGGAAGTCGCCAAATATTTTCTGCGTCATCTGACCAAAACACCGGAGCGAGCGTTTTTTCTAAGCGATATGTATCAATATCCACCATCCGGATTTGACCTTTCCCCGATGACGCGACATAAACCCCCTCATGCTCACGACATTATGTATTTTGAAAATAGCGAATCACGAGTGTGTTTTCGGAAACCGGAAATGAAACCTTTCTACTGCTACTTTTACACCAAACAAAAAGCATTGTCCATTGATAAGCCACTGACTGAAGCCGATTTATCCTCGATCCGAATCGTGATTTTAAAGCAATTTGAACCAACCTTTCGTTATTCGCTAAAAATATATTCATGGGAACAATTCGATCAATTTCCAATCGCGTTCTGGGAATTTCCCTTTCAACTCAGTGAGGTTCAAAAGGTATTACAACATAATTTTCAACGTTTTATCCCAATTAAAGATAATATCACCGGTTCATTTCATGCAATTGCAATTTTAAATTTACAGAGTGGATTAAACGAGTTTTACCTGGATTTGGGTGTGAAATATCGAAAAACGCTGACCACAGTCGGAGCAAAATTGGGGAAAAAATCATGACCAGGAAATTAATCCATATTAAAGGTGGTTCGTTTGTTCCGGGAGAACCGCTTAATTTTTATCCGCCAGAAAGTTTGCCGGAATTCTTTTCTCTAAAAGTGTTGCCGCAGGTTTCTGTAATGGATTTTTATCTGGAGGCCTGTCTGGTTTCGAACAAACAATTTGTCCAATTTTTAAATATTCGGCGGACCGTTCGCTCCGGCAAAATGCTCCTCTTAATTCATCTCGGTGCGCCGGATTGTCATATTTTTCGCAAGGGATTAAAATTCTATGTGGAACCGGGATTCGAAGATTATCCGGTCACTTATGTCACCTGGTACGGAGCAGATGCTTATTCTCGGTGGATCGGAAAACGCCTGCCAACCGAAATGGAATGGGAGTTCATTGCGCATAGCCAAACGGTTGAATCCACCAGTAGCTTCCAAAAAGTAAACGCCGGTGAAGCCGATCCTTCCGGTTTTTTTCACCTGCGGGGAAATGTCTGGGAATGGTGTGCCGACTGGTTTTACGTAAATGATCCGTGGCGAGCCGTTCCTGAGAATCCGGTTGGTCGAATTACCACCCGCCAGAAGGTGCTCAAAGGGGGTGCCTGGGATAGTCACGCCCACCGACGAACCGCGTCGGCCAGAGGAGGCTGTGATCCGCGGCTTAGCAGCAATACCATTGGTTTTCGGTGTGCAAAATCTTAATTCGAAATGGAATATTTTTTAATCATTTAAGGTCTAATTTTTAAATTATAAAAACCGTGTGGAGAAAATTTAATGCACACTTTTGATTTGAACATAAAATGGATACCGCTATTATTGACACTCTTGCTGATTAATTGTAAAGATAATCCGACCGAAAATAAGGCCCGGCTCATTCCATCGTTCTTTTTATTAGAAAGTAATGAAGTGGAGGGGTGGACGCGTAGTCTGGAGCTGGGTAATTTTATCGAAGCGGAAAATGCCGAGGGTCTGGCGGAAATTTTTCGAAATGAGCCCAATCAGAAACAATTAACGGAAACCTTCATGGCCTTTCACTTTGTGCGGGGTGTTAAACAGATTTATGATGGTCGTATTGGCGGAGCGACTGAAACCCTGGCGCTGCGTATTTTTGATATGAAAATGATAAATCATGCCCAGGCCCTCTTTTATGATAAAGTCATAAAACCGCCTAGCTTCGATTTTCTGGATACTATCGGTGACGAGGGACGAATTAGTGTCTCCTCTTCTGATAATAATATTTCTATTGATTTCTATTATGATAAATGGTACGTGTGGATTTTTATTCGGGGTCGCTGGGGGGCAATGGAAGCCAAAATCATCGCGCTTAAATTTGCGGAAAAAGTCTCTCAGAAACTGCGCCAGTATTATCCGGTCAATCCAATTTAATAAATATTTATGCTCATCTGATTTTCGACAGGGAAAAGCAAGCCTTATGAAAAGATATCTCTTACGAATCGTGCTGGTACTATTTCTCGCCGTCTTGCTCTGGCGGGTGTATCTGTTAATAACGAAAAGCACCGACGACAAATCACGCCGTTTCAACCGACCGCCAGTGGCCGTCGAAGTGGACAGTGTGCGGATTGGCCCGATTCAGGAAGTTAAAATGCTCACCGGAACGGTGTACCCCCATTATCAATACATTATTGCCCCGAAAGTATCCGGTCGGCTGATTGAAATTCGGAAACGAATTGGCGATTGGGTCAAAGGGGGCGAAGTGATTGCGCGGATTGACGATGCCGAATACCAACAAGCACTGCTGGAAGCCGAAGCGAATTTAAAAATAGCCCAGGCCGCATTAAACGAAACCATTGGCCAATTCGAACTGGCCAAGCAGGAATTGGAGCGAGTTGAATCACTTCAAGCCAAAGGAATCGCTTCACCGGCTGAATTAGACGCCGCCGTGAACAATCACAATGCACAGGGATCACGACTCAAACTGGCTCAGGCGCAGGTTGAACAGCGAGAAGCGTCACTCCAATCAGCTAAAATCCGTATCGGATACACCACGTTAACAGCCAATCAACCCGGATTTATTGGCGAACGATTCGTGGATGAAGGAAGTTTATTGGCACCTAATTCAGCGGTGGTGTCAGTGATTGGGATTGATACCGTGATTATCCGCACGACGATTATCGAACGCGTTTATGGGCTGTTGCGCGCGGAACAAATGTGTGAAGTCCAGGTTGACGCTTACCCCACCAAAAGCTTTCCCGGTAGAGTCGCACGAATCGCCCCTATGTTAATAGAATCTTCACGCGTGGCTCAAATGGAAGTCGAGGTGACCAACGATTCACTCATTCTGAAACCAGGGATGTTTGCTCGGGTGAAAGTTGTCCTGGCCGACAAAGCTTCCGCTCAAATTATACCCGGTCAGGCCGTGGTTAATCGGAATGACACTACCGGTGTTTTTCTCATAAAATCAAATGAGACGGTCGCCTGTTACATTCCGGTCCAGTTAGGAATTACTTCTTCGGATTATACGGAAATTTTATCGCCGCAACTCAACGGTTTAATCGTGACACTCGGCCAACATCTACTTGAAAATGAAAGTCCGGTGATTCTTCCTGACCGACAGAACGAATCAAAAGTAAAGACCGGAAAGGAAGCGTCATCTGCCCGGCGTCAATCAACTGAGGAGCCCCCCAAATGAGCATTGCCCGCGGACCAGTTAATCGTCCTATTCTGACTTTTGTCATTTATTTAATCGTAATTACCCTGGGAATTGTCTCCCTCTCTCGTCTGTCAATCGACCTTATGCCGGAGATAACATACCCAACTATCTCCGTGATTACCAATTACGGGAACGTGGGGCCGCAGGAAATGGAAGAGCTGATAACCCGCCCGATTGAAGAGGCCCTGGCCGCCGTACAGGGAGTGGAAGAAATCACCTCAACATCGACTGAAGGCCGCAGTCTGGTTCGTGTTTCATTTACCTGGGGCACGGATCTAGATGTCGCCGCCAACGATATTCGTGATCGCATCGATCGCGTCCTTTCCCGCCTACCGGAGGATATCGAACGCCCTATGATTCGAAAATTCGATCTTTCCGCTTTCCCCATCGCAATTATAGGTATCTCCAGTAATCTCAATCCGGTGGATTTACGCCTGTTAGTGGAGGATCAGGTTAAATATCGTCTGGAACGGGTATCTGGCGTGGCCGCGATTGACATCTTCGGCGGTTTGAGCCGGGAAATTCATGTGGATTTACGCGCCGATCAGCTTAAAGCTCTGGGCTTGTCCACCGAGGCAATTATCGCCGCTTTAAGCAATGAAAATCAGAATATCCCAGCCGGCCTTTATGATAAAGGTAATCTCGAAGTGCTGATTCGAACGCAAGGAGAATATCAAACGTTGGATGAAATCCGACAGACCGTCATTACTATTCGTCAGGGAACGCCCATTCAAATTAAAGATGTCGCCGACGTCAATGATTCATGGGAAGAAGTGCGTCAAATGGTTCGAATAAATGGTAAACCTGGCTTACGGATTTCCGTCAGCAAGCAGTCCGGTGCCAACACCGTAACCGTCGCCAAAGCCGTCAAACAAGAAATCGCCCGGATTAATCGCGATATCCCCCAACTCCAATTGGTGCCACTCATCGATACGTCAAAATACATTCAACAATCAATTAACAATGTCGGTCGTGCCACTTTTTTAGGTGGTATTTTAGCCATCATTGTTCTTTTTCTATTTTTAAGAAATTTGTCCAGCACGGTCATTATTGCCACCGCCATTCCCATCTCGATTATTGCTACGTTTGGCGTGATGTATTTTGGCGGACTGACCTTGAATATCATTACCTTCGGAGGGTTGGCATTAGGCATTGGCATGCTGGTGGACAGCTCGATTGTGGTTCTGGAAAATGTTTATCGACATCGTGAACAGGGAGAAACCGCGGTTACCAGTGCCTTAATTGGTACCAATGAAGTCTGGTCAGCCATTCTGGCAAGTATTTTGACCACCGTTGTCGTTTTCTTTCCGGTGGTTTTTCTACGCGGGATGTCCGGCATCATGTTCCAACAAATGGCCTACGTGGTGAGCTTCTCATTGCTCTGTTCGCTCATTGTTTCGCTGACCCTGATTCCGATGTTGTCGTCACGATTTTTACGCTACCAGCCGATTGAACATTACAACGGTGAAAATCGATTACATAAAATTTATGCCTTCAGTGAGGGAACCTTCCGACGAGTCGAAGAACAATATAGCCAGATGTTGGGGTGGGCTCTTGATCATCGAAAAACGGTTGTATTTTCCGCAGTGGGATTATTTATTATATCGGTGTTATTAGTTCGCTTTATTGGCGTTGAACTGATGCCAGCCGCCGATGAAGGTGAAGTCCGTGTCGAACTGGAAATGGCAGTGGGTACGCGTCTGGAGATTGTCGATCGAGCCTCTCAGATGGTGGAAGACATTGTTCGCCAGGAAGTCCCGGAAATAGAATCAATTCTAACGCGCGCCGGTGGTGGAGGCTATCGGAGCAGAGGGGGGCACACTGCGGAAATCCGGATTAGTCTCGTCCCTCAAGATAAACGCAATCGCAGCAGTGAACAAATTGCCAATGATTTAAGAAAAAAACTCAGCGAACTCCCCGGTGTTAATATTCGCACCCGGCCCGGGCAGGGGCTTTTCTTATTAAGAATGGGTTCTTCCACCACCGATAATGTGAGCGTGGAGGTCCGTGGCTATGACCTGACAGTGGCGCACGAACTCTCTCAAAAAGTGGAACAAATCATCAGTCAGGTCCCCGGCATTACCGATACCGACATCAGCCGTGAAGAAGGCAGTCCGGAACAGATTATTCGCATTGATCGCCAAAAAGCGGCTGATCTGGGCTTATCGGTTTCTCGCATCGGCGATGCGCTCCAGACAGCCATCGGTGGGACTCCGGCTTCCTATTTTCGTGAAGCTGGTAAAGAATATCGCATTCTGGTACGGTTGAGTGAAGTCGATCGAAAAGATTTAACGGACTTACTGGATTTAACCGTGGTCAATAATCGTGGTGAACCGGTTATTTTAAGAAATGTCCTGACGAACGCGCCCCGAGAGGGTCCGGTCAGAATTGAGCGAAAAGATCAGGAAAGAGTGATTATGATCAACGCCAATTTCACCGGTCGAGATATGGGTTCCATTATTTCTGACATCAGAAAAGGCTTACGCACGGTTCCCGTTCCCAGAGATTTTGCTATTATTTTTGGTGGTGATTATGAAGAACAACAGAAATCTTTCCGCGAGCTGATGTTCGGTTTTATCCTGGCAATTTTCCTGGTCTATCTGGTCATGACCGGCCAGTTTGAATCTTTCAGGGACCCGTTTGTCGTGCTTTTTGCCATCCCAATGGCATTGATTGGCGTGGTCGTGACATTGATTCTAACCGGTACCATCTTCAGTATGCAGGCTTTTATTGGTTGTATCATTTTAGCTGGCATCGTCGTTAATAACGCCATTCTGTTGGTAGACTACACCAATCAACTCCGCCGAAACGAACAAATGTCGCTCATGGAGGCGATTCGCCTGGCTGGTAAACGTCGTTTACGACCGATTTTAATGACAACCACGACGACGGCACTGGGCTTATTACCACTGTCATTTGGTCTCGGCGAGGGTGGTGAGGCGCAGGCACCACTGGCACGAGTGGTTATTGGCGGGTTACTCAGCTCAACACTCATCACCTTAGTCCTGATCCCGGTGATTTATTCCATTTTTGAACAGCGATTTGATTTTGGCAGGATATTTCGCGGTCAGAAAAAATTATGAGAATTAAATAATCCAATCCCACAGAATCCCAAGGGATTCTTGATTGTTATTTGAATTTTCCTAAATATTTATAACCAAAAGAGCTGTCAGCCGACCTTGAGTTACAACTTAAACTTTTCTTAACAGGGAGGTACGGAGTCAACTGAGTTTCACGGAGAAGGTTATGGAAATTATTAATAATTTTTTCTCCGTGAAACTCCGCGCTCTCCACTTCTCCTTGTAAAAAAATGTCTAAGTTAACGCCAATAGCCTGCTGACAATTCATTACGTGATTATCAAAACCTTTTATCCCAATTTTGACGAATGATTTTTTAATCCGTCTGATTTGTTACATCCGGTGACCTCTCTTCGGTCGGACAAGCGGGGTCTGTGACTTTTCAGCCAAGCACTAAATAGCTGTCTAAATAAAACCAATTTTCAATTAAATAACAACATGCTACGAAAAATAAAATCAATCTGTTTTCTGGGTTTCTTTTTATACCTGTTTTGGCAACCAAGCGGGAGCACCCCTAATGACCTGGATCTTCAAAATCCATTTCAGGAAATAGCACGCGGCGACACTTTTCAAATCGCGCTCCGGGAGGCTATTCTCACTGCCCTGGAGAAAAATCCAGTGGTGATGATTCAACGGCTGACACCCAAAATTGCCGAAACTCAGGTTAAAGAACAACGAGCGGTTTTTGACCCACAAATAGCTTTATCAGCCAATAAGAATCAAACCAAATTACAACGATTTTTAGGCTCACGCCCCAATCCTTTCGAAATGACCACGGATCGGTCTCAATATGATTTTGGAATTGCCCAAGCATTGCCCACCGGCACCACCATCGCTGCGAGTGCCGGTATCAGCGCAAGCCTTTCCAGTATTTACAGCGATCAATTCTCCGGTAATGTCGGCTTTACCATAAACCAGGCGCTGTTGCAAGGATTTGGCATTGGAACCAATTTAGCCAATTTGCGCCAGGCAAAAATTGATCTCGAAATTTCACACCTGGAATTGCAGGCGATTGCCGAAGAAGTAACGGCCGCTTTAGAAAAAGCCTACTGGACGCTTTATCTAACCGGCGAAGAAATTAAAATTCAAACAAAATCCCTGCAACTGGCGCACAAACAATTGCAGGAATCAGAAGAGCGTGTCGCGGTGGGAAAATTACCCAACCTGGAGCTAGCCGCCGTTCACGCCGAGGTCGCCATTCGCCAGGAAGCCCTGATTGACGCTCAAAGTCGCTATCAACAAGCCCGCTTAAGTTTTCTCTATCTCCTCAATCCAACCGACCGTCAATGGGGAGCGCAAGTCCCCATTCCGGAAGACCAACCCTTTGTTCCGGCCGATACCTTAGACCCCATTTCAATTCATGAACAATTGGGATTAAAATTTCGGCCTGATTTACATCAAGCACGTTTAGCACTAAAAAAAGGCGAAATCGAAATTACCCGCACCCGAAATGGCCTGTTGCCCCGTCTCGACCTGTTTATTAGTCTGGGCCGCACTACCTACGCAAAAACTTTTCAAGAAGCGATTCCCGATGTCCACAGTCCGTTTTATGATGTTATTGGCGGAATCAGCTTTTCATTTCCCATTCCGAATCGCAAGGCCAGAGCGAGCCACCTGAGAGCGGTGACTTCAAAAGAACAACAGGAACTCGCTCTCCTCAATATGGAACGGCTGGTTCAGTGGGATGTCCGTTCAGCTTACATTGAAGTGTTACGATCCCGTCAGCAAATCGAAGCCACGCAGGTAACGCGGGTTTTGCAGGAAAAAAAACTGGAGGCTGAACAAGAGAAATTTCGCGTCGGCAAATCCACTAACTTCCTGGTATTACAGGCGCAGCGAGATCTGACCGCCAGCCAGTTAGACGAAGCGCGCTCAATGGTCGCCTATTTAAATGCGCTGGTTGACCTCCACCTGGTCGAAGGAACCCTGTTAGCGCGGCGGGGCATTCAGACGGCAAATGAATAAGCAAGGGTAACACCTCCTCATCCACACTAAAAAGGTTTTCAGATGTATTTTATTTATAACTTATTCCTGATTTTTATTCTGCCATTATTTTTAATATATTTTCTCTGCTTCAGCGTTCGCGGGAATATTCGGGGAACGGTGCGCCAACGATTGGGTCAGATCGATTTTTCAACGCTGCCATCAACCAAGAAAAAGATCTGGGTCCACGCGGCTTCAGTCGGTGAAGTTCGTACCGCCTTCGAGTTGATTCGTGCCCTTCGGCAAAAATACGGTCCTTCAATTAAGATCCTGCTCTCCGTAATTACCAAAAACGGCTTTGAAGTCGCCCGTGAAGAAACCACCCTGGATGCCCTGTTTTACCTGCCATTTGATTTACCCTGGATCGTGAAAAAGGTGATTCATCAAATTCAACCGGCGATTCTCATTGTACTGGAAACCGAATTATGGCCGAATCTCTTTAAATACGCCCGGCAAAACGGCGCCAGCATCATCGTCGCCAATGGCCGGCTTTCACAATCGTCAATAAAATGGTACCAACGTCTCCGCCCTTTGATGCGGCGCGTGTTGAGCTATACCGAAAAAATTTGTGTTCAAAATGAGATTTATTATCAACGCTATCAGTCCATTGGTGCGCCCCCGGAAAAGCTGGTCATTGTCGGGGACATAAAAGAGGAACAGGCCATTCATTTGGGCGAGCAATTTCCGCCAGCGGAGGTGCGACAGGTACTTGACTTTGCGGAAAAACCGGTTTTGGCCGTAGTAAGTACGCATCCGGGCG
>Ga0180438_10010839_pt1 | contig 11116 bp, 9 predicted proteins | sample SS_ome_12_FD_132455 | JGI IMG/M metagenome (GOLD analysis project Ga0180438, IMG submission 132455) | Hypersaline lake sediment archaeal communities from the Salton Sea, California, USA - SS_3_D_2 metaG | ecosystem: Environmental > Aquatic > Non-marine Saline and Alkaline > Hypersaline >... | reverse complement strand
CGGCGATCCATCGGCTGCAGGAGATCCTCGGAATCTATATTCCCCCCGCCGCCAAGGAGCTTTTCACCAACAGTGTGACCGACTATCTCGGGGAGGAGCGCTTTACCGAGCTGGAAGCCCACCTGCTGGCCCGAAGACCGGTGGTTTTTGTCGGACCCTACGAGCACCACAGCAACGAAATCTCCTGGCGGGAGTGCTTCGCCGAAGTGGTGGAGATCGGGTTGACAGGAAAGGGACGCTTCGATCTGGCGGATCTGAAGGCCAAGGTTGCGGACCCTCGTTTCGAAGGACGGATGAAGATCGGATCATTCTCCGCCGCCTCCAATGTAACCGGCCTGATCACCCCGGTGTACACGGTGGCCCAGATCATGCACGAACACGGAGCGCTGGCGTTCTTCGACTTCGCCGCCGCAGCCCCCTATATGGAGATCAACATTCATAGGGACAGCAAGTCATACTTCGACGGAATCTTCTTCTCCCCCCACAAATTTCTGGGTGGACCCGGTTCCAGCGGTATTCTCATCATCCATGAGCGGATCTATCACAAGAATCTTCCTCCTTCCATGGCCGGAGGCGGCACCGTAGAGTTCGTCAATGCCTATATGCAGGAGTACAATCCGGACATCGAGGTCCGGGAGAGGGCGGGAACCCCGGGGATTCCCCAGATCCTCAAAGCGGCCCTGGCCATGGAGCTGAAAGAGCGGATGGGTGCTGAGGAAATCGAGAAGCGGGAGAAGCAGCTCCTGGAGGCGGCTCTGGCCCACCTTCGCAGCTGCCCCGATATCGAGCTGATCGCTCCGATGGACCCGGAGCACAACCTGCCGATCATCTCCTTCAATATCCGCGCCGAAGGCTCCTACCTTCACCCTCGTTTCGTTGTCAAGCTTCTCAATGACCTGTTCGGCATTCAGGCTCGGGCCGGCTGTTCCTGCGCGGGACCCTATGGGCACCGTCTGCTTCACATCAGCGACGAGGCCTCCGACCGGTACAGCCGCCTCATATCCAAGGGCAACCTTGGTTTGAAACCGGGGTGGGCACGTTTGAGCCTGCATTTCCTGATGAGCGATGAAGAACTGGAATTTGCCTGCCGGGCGATCCGCTTCATCTCCGAACAGGGTAAGATATTTCTTCCTCTATACAGCTTCGACATCCACAGCGGGAACTGGCAGCACAGGGAGTTCACGGAGCAGACGGTGCAGTTTGCTCTGCAGCAGGCATTTGCGAAAACAAACAACCCTGCGCCGGCTGCGGTGGGTCGAGAGTCCGCCGTGGATCTCCGGGAGCTGTACCGGAAGTACTTCGACAAAGCCCAAACCCTGGCGGAGGAGCTCGCCTCGGGATTCGACAGTGAGCTGTGCAGGACGACCCAACGGGATCTGATCCCCTTCGTGTACTATTGAAAAATGTGTGGTGAGCCATGACAACGGGAAAGAAAGCCTTTTATTCAGAAGTCGATTTCATCCTCCGAATTGCCGGTGAGGGAGGCGAGGGAGTAATCAGCTGCGGGGAGCTGTTCGCCCAGGCTGCGGCCCGTACCGAGTATCATGTGTTTACCTTCCTGACCTACCCGGCGGAGATGCGGGGCGGATTCGCCATGGTACAGGTTCGTGTACGGGATTGGACGATCTACTCCCTGGGGAGCAGGCTGGACTGCCTGGTGGTGTTCAATCAACCGGCTCTGGACCGCACCGTCAGGGAGCTCAAAACTACGGGTACTCTGGTCTACGATCCCGAGGCCGTTCAACTTCCCGCAGAACTGGAGGCTTCGGCCCTGCCCCTGCCTTTGAGCCGCCTGTCGAAAGAGGTCACGGGCGGCACGTTGGGCAAGAACATCGTAGCTCTGGGCGCCCTGGGCTATCTGGTGGAGATGGAGCAGGAGGTGCTCGAAGGGCTGGTACGGGATCGCTTTGGTGCCAAAGGCGGGGAGGTGGTCGAACGAAACCTGGCAGCCCTGCGCGCCGGATACGCCTATGCAGCCGAGAACAGCTGGCCGCGGATCCTGCTCATGGCGGATCTGAAGCCCAAAGGACCCCAGTACATGCTGCTTTCGGGAAACGAAGCAATCGCCCTGGGCGCCATAGTTGCTGGTTGCCGCTTCGCCGCCAGCTACCCCATTACACCAGCCACCACGATTTTCGAGACTCTGACCCGGCTGTTTCCTCTGGTGGAGGGCAGGGCCCTGCAGATGGAGGACGAGATCGCCGCCGTATCCGCGGCCATCGGCGCCTCTTTCGCCGGCGAGAAGGCCATGGTTTCAACTTCGGGACCGGGTCTTCAACTGATGACCGAGCAGCTTAACTTGGCCTCCATGATCGAGGTTCCCCTGGTCGTCGCGGATGTACAGCGGGGGGGACCCAGCACGGGACTACCCACCAAGACCGAACAGTCGGATCTGAATCTGGCCATCTACGGTGTCTCCGGAGAGAGCCCCAGGATCGTTCTGGCCCCGACATCCGTGGATGACAGCTTCTACCAGACGATCCGGGCCTTCAATCTGGCAGAGCGCTACCAACTTCCCGTAATCATGCTTACCGATCAGTCGATCGGCCTGCGCAAAGCCACGGTGAGGATGCCCGATCTTTCCCACATAATCCAGCTGGACAGTCATGTAGCTCGAACCAAAGTCAAGATTCCCCGGCCCGAATTCATCAATCTGATCGACCGTGCCGAGCCCACGGCCAAGGACCTGGAGGACTACCGCCGCTTCCGGACGACCGCCGACGGGGTTTCTCCCATCGCCCGGCCGGGTACTCCGGGCGGTCAGTATCTGGCCACGGGTCTGGAACACACCGAAAGCGGACATCCCGACTATACCCCGGAGAATCACCTCCAGATGAGCAGGAAGCGATTTCGCAAGATGGAGGTGATTGCCCGTTCCTTCGATACAAACCCGATCGAGATCTGGGGTCGTCCCGACGCCCAGATCGGCATTCTCGGCTGGGGTTCGACCGCCGGGGCGATCCGGGAGGCCCGCTACCTGGCAGAAGAACGGGGCATCCACGTGCGGCACATGCACCCCCATACACTGTCTCCCATGCCGCATCGGCAGATCTCCAACTTCCTCGTACGTCTGGAGCATCTGATCATCGTGGAGGAGAACTACACGGGCCAATTCGCCCACCATATCAAGGCTCATTTTGGAGCCAAAGCGATCGAGCTGCACAAGTGTGAAGGGATCCCCATCACCCCGGAGGAGATTCTGAAAGGCATAGAGAAAGTAGCAGGAATTATCGATGAGTACAGCATTGCACGATTATAGACGAAAACAGATCCGCCCCGTTTGGTGTGCCGGCTGCGGAAACTACGGAGTGCTGCGGGGGGTGGAGAAAGCTCTGAAGCGGCTCGAAGTGCCGCCGGAACAGACCGTCGTCATCTCCGGGATCGGCTGCTCCGGCCGTTTTTCCCACTATCTGAACACCTACGCCCTGCACGGGACCCATGGTCGGGCGCTGCCCATCGCCACGGGGGTGAAAACCTCTCGCCCCGACCTGACCGTGCTGGTCGTGGGGGGCGACGGAGACAGCCTGGGCATCGGTGGGGGCCACCTGCCCCATGCGGCCCGCAAGAACGTGGATCTGACCTTCCTGATCCTGGACAACAACACCTACGGCTTGACCAAGGGGCAGTCTTCTCCGACCACGCCGTGGGGGTGTGTCACCAAGACCTCCCCGTACGGTTCTCCGGAGGATTCCCTGGAAGTCCTCCCCATCCTGCTGGCCTATGACGTCTCCTTCGTAGCCCGTACGAGCAGCCTGCAGATCGAGGAGATGGCCAGGATCATCACGGAGGCAATGCGGCACCCGGGATTCGCGGTTGTGCACATCCTCTCCCCATGCGTCACCTATCCGGTGCTCGCCTGGAAAGCGTTGCGGGAGCGGCTCGCTCCCCTACCGGATAATCACTCTCTTGTCGACAAGGCCACAGCCCTACAGCTGGCCTACACCAGTGAGCCGATCTACACGGGGGTTTTCTACAGCATCCTTAAACCAACCCTGGACGCCCGGCTGCGGCAGCTGCACGAAAGCGCTCTGAAGCGCTACAGCTCAAGGGGCAAGGAGCCCACCATCCCCTCGCTCATGGAACGCTTTTTGTGATAGATGGGAAAAACAATTTCCATTATAGTAGCCTTGCTCTGTGATGTTGACGGCGAAGCACTGAGGGTAACCGAAAGTCAACAAATTTTTGCCGGGAGTCGTACGGAAGTGTTGGAGATCATCATCGGCGTAGCGATCATCGCATTCTGCCTGGGGGCGGCTTCGGCATTCGTGTTCTACAGCCGCAGGCAGATCAACCGCATCGCCCGCATGAAGCGGAGCACCTACCGGGACATCATGCAGAACAGGCATGGATAAACCGATAGTCACCACCGAGTTATCCAGGGATCTGAACCTCTTCCACCTCACCATGATGGGGCTGGGCATGATGATCGGAGCCGGCGTGTTTCTTGGGATCGGGAACGCCATCCGCATAGCAGGGCCCGGTGGAGTGCTTCTCACCTTCGCCCTCAATACCCTTCTGGCGCTGTTCACGGCCATGTCCTATGGGGAGCTCAGCTCTGCCATTCCCAGGGCCGGGGGGGCCTACAACTTCGCCCGCATCGGCTTCGGCAGGGGCACGAGCTTCTTGGCCGGCTGGATGGAGTGGTTTGCCTCCAGCGTGGCGGGAAGCATGTACGCCATCACCTTCGCCATCTATACGGTGCGCTACCTGGAACAACTCGGGGTGCTTTCCTGGCTGCCCGTACACACGCTGCTGGTAAAACCGGTGGCCGTGCTGATAGCCCTGTTCTTCCTCTACATCAACTATCGCGGCGCGTCGGAGACGGGAAAAGCGGGGGCGATCATGACCGCCGGACAGACATTGTTTTTGATCGTGATCGCAGTGGTTGGGCTGATAGTGGCGATCCGGGATACCTCGCGACTGCAGAACTTCCAGCCCTTCCTGCCTTTCGGCTGGTCCCGTCTGTTCATCACCATGGGTTTTACCTACGTTGCCTTCGAAGGTTTCGAGGTCATTGCCCAGGCGGGGGACGAAGCCAAAGAACCGAAAAAAAACCTGCCCAAAGCCATGCTCTACTCGGTCTACATCGTGGGTATTACCTACGTGGCCGTTGCCTTCGCCACGGTCGTATCGGTAAAGGCGGGCTCCCCCGGTGTCGCCGGCGAGCCGTGGCAGTGGATCGGCAGTTTCCGGGAACGGGGATTCGGAGAGGCGGTATCCAAACTGATTCCCTTCGGTAACTTCCTGCTGACCCTGGCCGTTATCTTCGCCTCCACATCCGCCCTGAACGCTACGATCTACTCGGCGACCCGGGCTTCCTATGCTCTCGGCAGGGATCGAATGCTTCCCGGGCTGTTTGCCCGGATCTCGAAGCGCAAAAGAACTCCCTGGTTTGCGCTGCTGGCCACAGGCCTGATCGTCCTGCTGGTGGCCACGGTTCTGCCGACCATGGATGTGGCCTCCAGCGCCAGTTTGATGTTTCTCTTTCTATTTTTCCTGGTGAATCTCTGTGTGATCAAGATCCGCCTCAATATGAGCGATGAGCTGCAGTACGGCTATCTGACACCACTCTTCCCCCTCGTGCCCCTGCTGGCCATCTCCGTACAGGTGGTGTTGGTGGCGGAGTTGCGGCATATGAGCCTGATCGCCCTGATCGTTGCACCCGTGTGGATCCTTGCCGGCATACTGATCTACATATTCTACTCCCGCAGCCGCGCTCTGCCGGCGGAAAGCGAAATCCAGATCCTGGAGGAGGTCGTAGCACCGGAAGGGGATGAGTACAGGATAATGGTGCCCGTGGCCAATCCGGAGAACGCCCTGTCCCTGGTATGGAACACCCACAAGATCGGCAGTTCCCGCCCCTCCCGAATCAAGCTGCTGCATATGGTTCCGGTTCCGGATCAGGTAGCCTTGGGGGATGCGGGGGAGTATATGACAGAGGGGCGGGAGGGTATCGTGGAAGCCATGCTGTACCTGGTTCAGCGTTTTCCGATAACCACGACCTTTCGCTACTGCCGCAATGTAGCCCGGGGAATTACCAGTGCGGTACGGGAGCGGAACATCGACCTGTTGATCATGGGCTGGCACGGTAAAAGCGGGGACAGACGTTTTCGTATCGGCAGCACCCTGGATCCGGTGATATCCCGGGCACCCTGCAATATCATCATTCTCAAAGGCTGCGGCTCAAAGACTTTCAAGAATATTCTGGTACCCCTGTTTGGGGATGCCAACGACGCCTTTGCCCTGGATACGGCCGAACGGATGGTACAGGAGCAGGAAGGTGAGATCACGGCCATGCCGCTTCGGGGTGCGGCGAAGAAGCACAGAGGGATCTGGTCGGAGGAACGCTACCTGGAAAGGCTGCTGCGCCGGGTAGAGCACCGGCCCGTCAAGGTCCGGCTCAAAGCCACCCCGCCTATGGATCCGGTGAAGGCGGTTCTCCGGGAGAGCGGGAGCTATGATCTGGTCGTGTTGGGTTTGTCAGGTTCTTTCCTGCGTCAGGTGGGGGTGCCCACGCCGGCCGAACAGATCGCCCGTCAGTGTTCCACGCCCTTGGTTCTGGCAAAGGCCTCCCAGGGTTTAAGCGCCCTCACCAAGAGGTGGATTTGAGCGGTTGGTAACTACAGCTTCTCGGGTACGCAGAGGTTCTCCTCGCTCTTGGCAACCCGGCCGCAGACCTTGCAGAAGAACTTCCCCCGTTTCACAAGATCTTTGTAGGCCTCGGGAAACTCCTGAACATAGCCGATATTCTCTAAATAACAGAGGTGATTCTCGTGATTCGGATGAGGCATCTTGTATTCTTTCATTTTCTCTCTCGCTCCTGCCCAACCGTATCAGATATTTTAATGGTTGACTACGCCGCGGAATTTGTATAGGTTTAGATGACTAATTTCAGAAGGGGCCTGCTGGAGTTGGTAAAAAAAAAGAGGAATACGGGCCCAATGGTGTTGACCCCGCATATTGCACCGTAGGAAACGACCGATCAGACAGTGGTATCAATTACATGCCTAAAAACGTCTCTCTCACGGTGAGTATCGAAGGGCGATGACGAGAAACACTCACTAGGAGGAGAGGATGAACAAGAAACTCTACGTAGGCGGCTTGCCGTACTCGGTGACGGACGATCAGCTGAATGAGCTCTTTGCTGCTCATGGAACTGTAGAATCCGCCAAAGTCATTACGGACAGGTACACGGACCGCTCACGGGGCTTCGGTTTCGTCGAGATGAGCACCCCGGAAGAGTGCCAGGCAGCTATTGAGGCTCTCAATGGCTCGGAACTCGGTGGGCGTACCTTGACTGTAAACATGAGCAGGCCTCGTGCAGACCGTCCTCGCGGCGGCGGCGGCGGTTCTAGAGACCGCTGGTAATCTTAAGCTACAAGCTGTAAACGGATCGGGGTGTCTGATCGGTGCACCCTCGATCATTGAAGAAAACCAGAACACAAAAGAGAAGGCTGTCCAATCTCGGGCAGCCTTTTTGCGTCTTGGTTGCAATATTAGGCGGCAGGGGAGGCTAGTCCATGCTTCTCCGCAATAACTTCCAGACTCAATCCTGAATTCGGAATAAAGCTGAGAAAAAAAACGGCAGCCCGGAGACTGCCGTTTCATAGTTGCCTGTAGGTAAAAAGATTTAGTACTTGTCCAGATCCAGTACGGTTTTTCCATCGACGGTGGCAACCTGTACCAGCTCACCACCTCTCCATTCGAAGATACCGTAGAGACCCGAGACCGTTCCGGTCGGACCGTAATCGAACTCACCGGTTAGTCCGGAGTAGTCGATGTCTTCCCCGGCACGAATGGCTGCCAGTCCCTCTTTGTAGGTGTGAACTTTCTTACCCGGTCCCATGGCAACCTCACGGACCTTGGGAGCCCATTCACTCGCGTTGGTGGAGCCAGCAGCCTCAATGGCCAGAGCGGTGACCACCAGGACGTCGAAGTACTGGATGTTGTAGGAATTTTCCGGCTGGCCGACAACATCCGCCCACTTCGAGGCCTTTAATCGCGGCTCGTAGTCGGCGAAGGTCGGTCCGTCCACATAGCTGAATCCGGAGATCCACACGTGTTTGTGGGCATTCATGGCACTCTCTGTAGCGGTTTCTGGAAAATTTTCGCCCAGCCACTCGGTGGTCCCGATGATCAGCAGGGACAGGCCGGCCTCGGCGGCCTGCTTCACAAATGTCCCGCCGTCCTGGGACTGGCTGAAAAACAACAGGGCATCGGGATTGGAGTTCGCGATTCTGCTGACCTCGGTTCGATAGGAAGGTGCTTCGGGCACGACGTTGATCTCATCCACCACGTTCAACCCAATCTCTTTAGCCGCTTTGATTGCCGCCTCCATCTGCAGCTGACTGCCCTCGATCTCCGTTGCCATCAACACGACCCTTTGTGCACCCTCTTGCTTGGCCTTGATCACGGCGGCTACGGATTGCCCGGAGTCCATGGGAGCGCCTCTGAAGATAGGTTCCGTGGGGATGCCGCCGATATCCGCCCGGATCCCTCCTCCGTGTACGGAGGGCATCAGGGGCGAGTCGTTGGCTTTCATGTAGCCCAGCAGCCAATCCCGGTAGGAGAGGTACTCATGGGCCGGATTCAGCAGTATTTCGCATTTCTCCTGTTCGAGAAGTTTTCGTGCGGCCTGGGCTTCCCCGATGGTTCCGATGTCCTGATGGACCCCAACGAACTCTCTGCCCAGGGGCGGATCTTCATTGATCACACTTATGGTGAACTCAGTGATGCCGTCGAACCAGGGACCGACATCGGCAAAGGGACCGGTATGATAGGTCAGATGCCCCACCTTGATCGGTCCACCCGGCTTTCCCGCCCTACCTCCCGCGACGAGTAGGGACGCGCTGGCCAGGATGAACAGTAATACAGCTGCGATTGTCAGCGTTCTTTTCATTTCTTTCTCCTTTTTGAAAGATTTTTGTATGGCTTTCGCTACTAACTGAAACGAAGAAAATGCAGGGACTCACCTCCTTTCGAATTGCCGCCAGAAAGTCACTGACCGAGTCATTCCGATCCAATCCGCGATTGCTCGCCGCAGCAACTACCCCCAATTGTGAAATCTCTTGATCCGGTCAACCAATCATAATCGATTATCGATTATTTATATTGTATACGAATGGTTCCGATCTGTCAAGGGAAACACGGCTGTTTTGCCCGCCAAACGAGGAAAAACAGTTAAATCCTGTATCCTTCCTTGATCTTGTCGATATTTACGTTCTTGCTGTCTTCAATCAGGAATATTTTTCCGAGATGCAGCACCATGATTCTGTCGGCGATTTCCAGGGCTTTGGCCGCGTTCTGTTCGGCCACCATGACGCTTACATCCCTCTTTTCATGGATTTCTTTGATCTTGGCGAAGAAACTGTCCACGTATTTGGGGGATAGTCCGGAGGTGGGTTCATCGAGCAGGATCAGATCCGGGTCCTGCATCAAAGCCCGTCCCACCGCCACCATCTGGGCTTCCCCCCCGCTGAGACTCCCGGCCTTCTGGTTGATTCTTGCCACGATGTCGGGAAACAGCTCGAATATCTCTTCCATCCGCTCCTGCTTGGGACGCTTGCCCACCAGCCCTCCGATGGACAGGTTCTCCCGAACCGTAAGCTCGGGGAATATATGATGCTCCTGCGGCACGTAGGCCAGACCGCGCTCGGCCAATTGGAAGGGGGTAATGTCGGTAACATCTTCATCCTTGAAGCGGATTTCTCCCGTCGTGAGGGGCAGTACCTTGGCGATGGTCTTCATCAGGGTGCTCTTGCCCGCCCCATTGGCGCCCAGGATGGCGTAGATCTCGTGTCCCACCGCAAAATCTAGACCCTGGAGTACCGTAACCTCTCCATACCCGCTTCGTACGTTCTTCACCTCAAACATGGCTGACTCCCATGTATTTCACGGCCACCGTCCTGTCCTTCCTGATTTCCTCCGGAGTTCCCTTTAATAGAATTTCCCCTTCAGCCATGAAGTACACCAGCTCGGATACGTTCCAGATCAGGTCCAGATCATGCTCCACGATGAGGATGGACATGTCCTCTTCCTGGGTTTTTTTCTTCATGAGATCCATAACTTTGATTGTCTGGTCCTCGGGTAAGCCTGCGGTTGGTTCATCCATCAGCAGGAACTTCGGCTTGAGGGCAAGGCAGCGAATGATATCCAGGAGCTTCTTTTCCCCGGCGGAGAGGGCGTGCCCGTCCGGATCGTCGAAGTGGAAGTACTCCAGGTACTCGTCAATTTCCTCTTTCGTTTCCTCGCGCAGTTTGTCCTCGCTGAAAATCTGAAAGAATCTCTCGTATTTCGGAGTCGAGAGAGAGAGCAACAGGGAATCCCGTATGCTCAAGCTTTCGAAGTCCTGGATGATCTGGTTCGTCTTCACGATGCCGAGGCGGGCGATTTCATCCATGCTCATGGTCGTGATGTCCACCTCCTCGCCGTTCGGATAATAGACAACCTGACCGTGATCCATCCTCAACCTGTGGGTTATGAGATTCATCAGTGTGGTTTTCCCTGCTCCATTCGGACCGATCAAGCCCTCGATTCCGTGGGTGCCAAGAGTCAGGTCGGCTACATCCACGACGGTTCGACCGCTGAAGCTCTTGGCGACGTTTTTGATACGTAGTTTTTTTCCCGCCAATGGTTAACCTCTCGCCTAGTTTTTTACGATTTTCTTCTGCCCGAGAATTCCCGCTGGCCTGTACATCAGGACCAGCATCAAAGTCAGACCGTAGACCCATAGTTTGATAACCGGCAGCAGCTGGGATTGGGCTGAAGCGGGAATCGGCACAAAGGTCTCGATGACAAAATCGAACAGCCCGATCGTCGCCAGAGTCCCCACAAGACCGCCCAGAATTCTCTTCCTTCCCCCCAGAATCAGAGCGATCCAAACGGTAAAGGTGATTCCTGGACTGAGCATGCGGGGTACGAGGAAATGAACATTAGATGCATGGAGGGTTCCGAACAAGCCCATTAGTGCCGAAGTGATGGCGAAGAATATCAATTTCTGGCGGGAGGTGGACTTGCCCAGGCTCCTGGCCAGCGTCTCATTGTCCCGTATGCTGAACAGAAGCCGACCGTAGGGTGAGGATTCCAATTTGTAGGCGTAGAGAATAATCAGGGCGGT
>Ga0180438_10010838_pt1 | contig 11116 bp, 9 predicted proteins | sample SS_ome_12_FD_132455 | JGI IMG/M metagenome (GOLD analysis project Ga0180438, IMG submission 132455) | Hypersaline lake sediment archaeal communities from the Salton Sea, California, USA - SS_3_D_2 metaG | ecosystem: Environmental > Aquatic > Non-marine Saline and Alkaline > Hypersaline >... | reverse complement strand
GGCGGATTACGGGCGGGCGGTCCATTTTGAGTACAACAAGGACGGGGACCAGGTGTGGGTGAGCATCTGGGGAACGGCGGATCAGCCCGGGAAGACTGGTGAGATCGTGATCTACGATGACGCCAGCCTGGAGGAGATTGCCCGGATACCCGACCTGGTGACGCCAACTGGCAAGTTCAACGTCTATAACACCGTCCACGATATTTATTAATTTTCGCCAGCCCTGAGGGCAACCCTGTGCCTTTACCATCCGGGAATGGCGAAACAAATAACGCAGGCAAGCCGGAAATGAGGCCTTCAGAAAGACTGGCTTAATACAGGCCGGAATAGAACAGCGATGGAATACGATTTAATCACCCCGGATATGTTCATTGCGGATATTATGGAGCGCTGGCCGGAAACTATTATGCTTTTCCTGGAACACGGGATGGCCTGTGCAGGCTGTAGCCTGGCGGATTTCTCTACACTGGCTGATGCCCTGGAAGTCTATAATATCCCCCAGGAAAAAATCCTGGTTCGCCTTAACCAGCCCATCATGCTCCAGAAAAATAACCCTGGACGATCAATTGGCTGATATTGGGAATAAAGTGGTCCTGGAGGGTATCTATGTCCAGTAATCAGGAGGACAGTTATTTTTCCAACTTTGTGGGTGGTGAATTTGAGATGCCTCTGGTCATGATTGAGTCGCCTTATGCAGGGGATGTGGAGATGAACATAAAATTTGCCAGGGCGTGCATGCGCGATTCGCTGGACAGAGGCGAGGCGCCGTTGGCGATGCACCTGCTGTATACCCAGGAGGGTATCCTTGACGATGATATCCCCAAGCAGCGAGAATTGGGAATCGTGGCAGGTTTATCCTGGGGCAGGCACGCTGACAAAACGGTCGTTTACACCAACCTGGGGATTACCGCGGGGATGGAACTCGGGATTCAAACAGCTGAAAGGGAGGGGAGGCAGGTTGAATACCGGGAACTGGGCTCGTGGAGCCCATAGCCGAAATCCACTGGAATTGTTATCATAGCGCACAGCATCCTGCTCAACTCCAAATGGATAAGCTGAAATAATATGAATGAGAAAAAATCAAAACTGGAAGGTGGATACACAATCCATCCGTTATCAAAGATTGGCGCCATTGCATTAAATGTTTCCAACCTTGGGAACCAGATCGATTTCTACCAGAAAGTCCTTGGATTTCAACTTCTCTGGCGTAAAGAGGATCAGGCTGGTTTGGGCACACCTGAACGAGAACTGCTGAGGCTGGTTGGACAGCCAGGTTACAAACGCTATTCCCGGACGGCCGGGCTGTACCATTTTGCGGTCCTGTACCCGAACCAGGGCGAACTGGCGCGTGCAATCGGGCGGTTATTCCGCCTGAATTATCCCAACTCTCCAACCGACCATATTATGACCAAGACCACCTACCTGGATGACCCGGAAGGCAACGGCATCGAACTTTACGCCGAATCGCCCGAAGACGGGGAATGGTTTATAGATGGGGATAGCTTTGGCGCCCGGCGGGCGGACGGTTCGCTTTCCAACGGGCGTGAGCCGCTTGATCTGGAGGCGCTTTTCCGCCAGCTAGGAGAAGATGACAGGCTTGAAGACCCGATCCCACCGGAAACCCGGATCGGGCATGTCCACCTGCATGTCAGCGATATCGATGAAGCCCTGGGTTTTTATCACGGGACGCTTGGATTTGATGTCATGGGCGTTTCCCCTGGAATCGGGATGGCGTTTGTTTCGGCAGGCGGCTACCACCACCATATCGGCCTGAACACCTGGAAGGGTAGCGGAATCCCGCCTGCGCCACCGGATGCGCTCGGGCTTGACCACTTTACAGTGGAGCTTCCTGACCGGGCCGCGCTGGAAATAGTCAGTGCCAGAGTGGAAACCGGAGGCTTGGCTGCCAGAGAAGAAGCAGACGGACTGCTGCTGCGCGACCCGTCTCAGATAGGTGTGCTCTTAAGGGTTAAATAGAACCAGCTTGTGTTTCCGGGAAATTGTTGGGATTCCTCGACCTCGCTTACAGGCTGGCTTCTTGCGAGTGGTAACCGCTGGAGCCTGAGGGTCTGGCTTTTGCCTCTTCCGCAATCTGGGGGGTTCCATCGCCTTCCTCGCAGCGCACCTCAAAAACATGATTGCCGGCTTCAAAAGGCCAGTCGAAGCGCCAGATCACCCAGGTGGTCTCCGAGAGCGGTGAGCGCAACTTGGCCTCCTGCCAGGGGCCGTCGTCCATGCGCACTTCCACTTTCGAAATGCGGCGGTCGCCGGAATATGCGATCCCGCCGATCGGAACCAGCTGGTCCCCGCCGCTCTCATAGACCGCATTGGCGGCGACTGTGTCGATCACAGAGGTGGCTTTGACCTGGGCGATTTCATCCCAGCCGCGTTCAACCCAGTATCCCTCTTCGTATGTATCGGTCACCTCAATAGAAGTGATCCACTTGGGCTGTTTCATCCCGTAGCGGTCCGGGATCCAGATACGCAGCGGAAAACCGTGTTCGGAGGGGAGCGGGTTGCCGTCCCAGTTGTAGCAGAACATGATCCTATCGTCGGATTCAATCAGGTCAAGGGCGATCGTCTCGTAAAAACCGTCGGCGGAGTTAATCTTGAGATAGCGGGCTTCCGGTTTCAAGCCGGCATCCGCCAGGACATCCATCACGCTGGCGCCTTCCCACAGGGTAGTCCCGATCAACGAGGTTCCAACCCGGCCGGAGATGCAGGAAATGGTGACATACTGGCTGCGGACCGGGTAATTATCCCGCAAGTCATCCGGGGTAAGCATGAGCGGGTTTTCAACAAGCCCGGTGATTGGCAGGTGCCAGGTATCCCCGTCAATTTCGGTGGGTTGGACTTCTATGAAGACCTTGTAGTGGTCTTTGAGAGGGGTATATTCAGGGCGGGTCCCCGGGGCGGGAGTGACCGGGTCATCGATGTTGGGCAGCTGTTTGCCTTCCGGCGAGTCAACCTGGTGGGCCATGCCTGCTTCGAGTTCACGCAGCCTTTGAGACTGTTCGGACCGTTCCAGCAGGGCAGCCAGACCGGCGCCCACCACTGTGACCGAGGCGCTGGTCGCCCCCAGGGTGATCAGGAACTGGCGCCGGTTGAGCCGCTGGACATCCGCTGTTTCTTGCTCTTCTCCGCTGGCGGCTTGCTCGTATTCAAGCAGCCTGGCAGTGACAAACGACAGCAGCAGCCCCCAGGCTCCAAACAGAACCGCCAGCCAGAGGATGTTAATAAACGGGTTCATTTTTGAGGCCCCGACCCCGATGCTGACTGCGATCATGGGCAGTCCCAGCAGGGCTCCCGCCACCAATCCGGCCGGGATGCCGGGTTTGATTTTCGAAATGGATGTATAAAGGAAGAAACCCGCCCCAACCAAGGTCGCCACTACAAAGAAACCGAATACAGCCATCATCTGCTCGGCTGTCTTGGCTGCGTCGGCGACGTTGATACCCAGCAGAATCAGCGTGTCGATCATCAAATCGATCCCGAAGGTGACCACCGGCCCCGGCAGGATTTTGGTGACCCAGTTGAACAGGTCGTAAGGGATAAACGCCAGGTCAAAAAGCTGTTTCGCCAGATACATCAGGACAGTGAGAGGGGCTGCCAGGAGGGCGCCCACCAGCAAACCCAGTCCAATGTGTGATTTCCGCATTTTTTCGCTCCTTTCAATAAACTCGGCGTGGTGATAGCTAAATATGAAACAAAAATTTGAAATAGTGCATAGATTTAGGATTTATTATACGTAAAAATTGTTAATATTTTTCTCCAGCAGTGTATATTTTGAAAATAAATCCTGTGCGGCAGAATTGTAGTATACCGCACAGGATTGGAAGGCAGTTTATGGGATAAGCTTCTTACTTGTTCCAGATAGCGGTATACCCGACCTCGCCCGGGCTTGCATGGTCGCCGCCGGGAGTTCCGGCCCCTTCTCTATTTGTAGCATGGGTGGGGACAAAAACATCAGGGCCTGGCACCGTATAGTCGCCACCGCCAATTTCAACAATATTTGCCGGATCAGAATTTCCGTGTTCCTCTCCTGCCTGTCCTCCGAGCACGGGGCAAACAAAGCCATCTCCTTTAACTGGAGGCCCGGCAAAGGCAGCTGTGACAGTGAGGGCATATAAAATCCCGGTCAGGACCAGTACATACAGTATTTTTTTCATCTTTAACTCCTTTCTATCTTGCAAATCGGACCGCCTTCCACAGAACCAGTCTAAAACCGATTGGTTGTGGATGTCTTTAGGGAAAATTACAATTTCATTACAGCGGTTCATGTGTTCGGAGAGTGTCCAGGGTCCGCCCGCCCGTCAGAACAACGGTCATTTCGAGCCAGTCGAAAAATCCCCCACAGTGGTTGTTAACTAATCTGGTAATCAGGTAAAAATGGGAAGAAGGCCTGATTGATCAGCAGCCGTCAGGTCCCAGCAGTAATACTCCTCCGGGGTATCAGAAGTAAAAAATGATGGTGAGCCAGTATAAGCTGGCTCAAATTGGCTAGAATAATCTGGAGTGGAAGCCCAAAAATTTCCAGTAATTTAAAAAACTACAAATTATCCAAAATCTAAGACCAGTAAATATGCGAGCCCCCCTCATACAAACCTGGGTTATATCGACCTGATCTCGTAAACCCTGATAGCGGTGATAAAGGGGCAGGATTTTGCGATCTCTTCGGCTTCTTCGATGTCCTCAGCAGTGATCACGTTGTAGCCTGTGATTGCGTCTTTATCAAAAGCCAGTTCCCTGGTCCCGGATCTGGTGATCTCCCTTCCCGGTCCCAGACCGGTGCTGGGTTCTACCTGCCTATCTGCGATGGATTGAAACCAATTATTCCAGGCATCCATGATCTCCTGGGTAGGCATCTCGAATCCGATATGGAATAACACAAATTTTTTCAAATCAATCTCCTGTACTATTCTGATGTTTGAAATAAACCCGGTAAAAGAAAAAACGGCTTTAAAATCCCGGGCAGCCAGATTATACACTAAATCATATCAATTTCGTCCGAATAAATTGGGCTGAAAGCAACCCGATTGGACCAGGGCTGGGTGAAGATTATTCCTGGGCTGCCGTAGAACTGGAATCGGAGCGATTGAGGATAAATAATAAAGCCCTGACCGGACAAGGCAAATAGGACTGCTGCCAGGATATTATGAAGTGCTGGTAAAATCGTTCAGCAAGATATTCAACAGCGAGGGAATAAAAATGACAGGTAAAGTACTAGTGGGATATGCGACCAATTACGGTTCAACCCGGGAGGTCGCCGAGGCGGTTGCGGCTGTGCTGGAAGAGTCCGGTTATGCGGTGGATACCCAGCCCCTGCGGGAGGCAGCCAGACTCGAAGGCTGCCATGCGGTGGTGATGGGAGCCGCCCTCTACATGTTCCGCTGGCACAAGGACGCAAAACGGTTCCTTTCGAAGCACAAAAAATCGCTGGTGCAAATGCCGGTGGCGGTCTTCGCCCTCGGCCCAACCCATGACCCTCACGATGAGCAGGAGTGGCGCGAATCCCAATCGCAGCTTGATAAAGAATTAGCCGGATACACCTGGTTTAAACCGGTTGATATTAAATTGTTCGGGGGCAAATTCGACCCTGAGAAGCTCAAATTTCCGCTCAACAAACTGGCGGGGAGCGAGCCGGCTACAGACATCCGCGACTGGGAGGCGATTCGGGCGTGGGCAGGCGGACTGCCGGAGCTTTTTGGTTTATCATAATATAATTTTGCAGCACACCGGCTTGCTTTATGGGTGGACCGACTGGCTGGTCGAAAGCCACCCCAGGTTTGTTGCACCACTCCGACCAGGACATCTCCGGCACAATCATAAAAGTTATTAAATAATTCCCGGGTGCAACTTACCCGTGTCCACTTTTTCTGTACCACACGACCTGTGTAGTGCGATGCACCTGCGAGGTGCGTTGCACTAGATTCCTCAAACTTTAGGTGCAACGCACTTATTAAGTGCATCGCACCACCTGTACGATTGTACGTTGCACTTGATTCCTCAAACTTAAGGCGCAACGCATTTTAGATCCTTCGTTCCTCCCCCGAAGCGATGCTGCACGATCCCACAGGGATGCTTCGCGATCAGGATAAACTCAGGACAGGCTGCATCACACCACGGTTATCCTACGGCTGAGGCCCGAAATTGTTTCTGCTTGTCTAAAGTGTTGGCTAACTATATAATTGGCTATTCAACCATCATGTTCGCGAAAGGACCATAAATGAATACAATTATTAATTTTCTTCGAAAGTTTGTCCGTTTCCTGGTTGTCTGGTTTGTGGACACCGTGGCGCTGCTGATAACAGCCCGGATAATGCCCGGAATTAGCTTCCAGACAGATGGTGAAGTCTCAGTATACGTGGTGGCGACCGCGGCCGCGTTACTGCTAGGGATTGTTAACCTGCTGGTGCGCCCATTACTCCTCCTGATCGCGATGCCCCTGGGATGGATGGTGGTGTTTGGGCTGGGCTTTTTTATCAACGCGATCACATTAAAGATCACCTCCGGACTGATGGCAGGTTTTACGGTGGACACCTGGCTGGAAGCTTTTATCGGGGGCCTGCTGCTGTCCTTTGTAAATATGGTCCTGATCGAGCTGCTGAATATCGATAATGACGAGTCCTTTTATGCTAATCTGGCCCTGCGCCAGGCTTCAAAAGAAGCGGTTGTTGAAAAAGGGGAGACCCGGCGCGGGCTGGTTATGCTGGAAATCGACGGTTTGAGCTACCACCATATCAAGAAGGCGGTTGAAGGCGGCTATATGCCGACCATAAAGCGTTTAATCGACGAGGACGGATACAGGATTTCGCGGGTGGACTGCGGGCTCCCCTCCTCCACGCCTGCCTGCCAGGCCGGGATCCTGCAGGGCAATAACGACAATATGCCCGCCTTCCGCTGGCTGGACAAGGAAAACAACCGCATGATGGCGGGCGGTCTCCAGATGGCAGAACTGGAACCGGTCCTGTCGAACGGAAAAGGTCTGCTGGAGGGCGGCACTTCCATCTCGAACATGTTCAGCGGGGATGCAGATAAGGCGATGCTGACTATGACAAAAATGAAAGCCGGCACAGAAGAGGAAAAGAAGAAGCGCGCCCGAGATATGTACCTGTTGATGAGGAACCCGTATTTCTTCATGCGGGTGCTGGTGTTGTTCTTTGCGGATGTGTTCCGGGAGTTGTGGCAGTACTGGCAGCAGTCCCGCAAGGATGTGCAGCCGCGCCTGAACCGCCTGCATAAAGGTTATCCGGTTCTGCGGGCGGCGACCAATGTTTTCCTGAGGGATGTCAGCGCCTATCTTACGATCCTGGAGATCGTTCGCGGGGTGCCCGCCATCTATACCCTTTTTGCCGGTTATGATGAAGTCGCCCACCATTCCGGCCCGTGGACGAAGGATGCCATGGGGGTTTTGAATCACTTCGACCGGACAATATCCAAAATCCTGGTGGTAGTTGAAAGATTTGCGCCCCGGCCATACGAGTTTATCCTGCTCTCCGACCACGGGCAGTCGTTTGGAGCCACATTCGAGCAGCGTTATGGAGTGTCGATCACCGAATTTGTTGGAAGCCTGCTTCCTGAAGGCACCCAGACTGCGGAAACCGGCGGGGGCGATGACGGCACGATCGGGGTGGCGGCAATGATGAACGAAATGGAAAATATGCAGGATGAAGACGTGAGCGGCAGGCTGGGTTCGGCGGTGGTAAAAGGTACCCAGAGCGCCCTCAGGAGCAACCTGGAGCAGCAGACGGGTGAGCAGGAGGTCCAGCCCGCAAACATGACTCTCTGTTACAGCGGCAACCTGGCCCAGGTGTATTTTGACCTGCAGCCGCGTAAACTCAGCCTGAACGAACTCAACGAAGCTTTCCCGGGAATGGTCGATGCGGTGATGGCGCACGAAGGAGTGGGCATTGTGGTTGCTTATGAAGATAGCGGCGAGCCGGTCGCCTTTGGCAAGAACGGCGCCCGCAACCTGCACACCGGCGATATCGTCGGTGAAGACCCCCTGGAGCAGTACGGCGACCCGGAACTGCGGGCGTGGCAGCTGCGCCGGGTGGTCGATTTCCCCCATTCCGGGGACCTGACCCTCAACAGCCCGCTCTACCAGGACGGAACGGTTGCAGCCTACGAGGAGTTAATTGGCAGCCATGGGGGATTGGGCGGAGAGCAAACGGATGCCTTTATTTTCCATCCCGGGGATATGGAAGTGCCGGAAACGCGCAATTCAAACGAGGTCATGGCGATCCTCAAGGCGCGGGTCGGCCTGCCGGGATCAGCCCCCAAGCCGGAAGTTGAAGAGCAGCCGCAGAAAGACCAGTGGACCCTGCCTGTTCTGTCGGCCGGCCTGGGAAGAGTGAGCAAGTGGCTGAACCTTGCCTGGCAGGCGGTTACGCTGAACCGGGATGCCTACCGTGAAATTGGAAAGGATATCTACATGACAGGCCCGGCGCTGCTGATTGCTGTGATTGCCCAGGCTGTTCAATCCTACTTCAATGAGGGCGGGTTTGACGCGGTTGATTTGCTGCTCAGAATAGTAACATGGTTGATCGCAGCCCTGGTGCTTTTCATGTCTGCCCATGTGCTGAGGGGCAGGCAGGATTTCACAACAACCATGCGTGTGGCTGGTTTCGCCCAGAGCGCCCACATCCTTGAACTGCTTAGATTTATCCCGGTGGTTGGCGACCTGGCCCGTTTGATCGCAGTGGTGCTGGCTGTTATCGGGACCTGGGTAGGAACAGCCGCCGCCCAAGAGCTTAAAGGCTGGCGCACAATCCTGCTGCCGGTCCTGTTTATAATCGTTTTTATTATCGGCAGTGTCTTTCTCGAGTCTGTGATTGAAGGTGCAGCTTTAACGATTGAAGGTCTCCTGGTTGAATTAGGGTTCTGATCCGGGTATATCACCGGCCAGACTTTTGTTATTTACGGCGGGCAGTTAGCCGGCCAGAAGCCCTAGAAAGTGCTGCCTGGCGATACGGTAATTTAAGCAGAGCGGAATGAACTTTCAGGAATGGAAAATCGGACCTGCTTTAAAGCCGAGCACATGCAGGATTATCCAGTTGTTATTTTGTTCGCTCCCAAGGCGGGGGCTTTAAGTTAACCCCAATCCAACCCTTTAATTAAAAAGATCATCCTGAGCTTGAATAAATTTCATCTCGCGGGAGGTTTTTCAAAGCTCAGGATGACTGGTTTATGTGTTTTAGCTGGCTTATTTTTGGGGACATTACCCCGGACCGGTTTGAATCAGGAGTTGCTTCCCGGCTCTGGGAGGGGCTGCTGCGGTCCTCTCCAGGGATGCCGGGGCAGATCAACATCCGGGCAGATTTCCTTGAATGGTGTCCCTTCCTTTAATTGTTCTCTGAGCTCTTCCACCGAAAAGCCGCACTCCTCAGCCAGCTTTTCAAGAGCCAGTCCCTTTAACCAGGGGGGACTCAAGCGCAGGCGCGGGGCTGGACGTCTTGTAATCTCAATCCCCTGCTCTTCGGCGATTTCTTTAATGGTCATGCCGCTGTCGAGTTTTTCCTTAAGCTGTTCTTTTGTTAGGCCGAGCCTTTCCAGAAGGGCATCGAGGCGATCGCCGCGCTGTTCAACCCGTCTTTCATGACGGTTAGTGATCCTTCCCACCTGTTCTTCAGTGATCAGCCCTTCCCCGACTGCTTGATCCAGGGCTCCCTGGAAAACCTGGGGCATCTTCTGGCGAATATCTTCATCTGACCAACCTGCATCTCGAGCGATTTTCACCAGGCGGATTTTACCGGCGACCAGCTCCTGGACTTCCTGGAGGTCGAGGCCGAACACCTGGGCGAAAAACTCCAGGACCAACTCTTTCAGCGTGCCTCTCTCTGGCTGATCCGGCTGGGGTTCCTGGGCGAAGGCCGGGCTGAAAGCCGCCAGTGTGACCGCTATAACGGCTAAAATAATCAATATTCTGGTGTTCCTGTTCATTTTTGGACCTCTTTATTTTTACATAAATTTTTCCTGCATGGTCAGGATATCAGGGGATTGTGAATTAATTATGAATAACTCTGGTTAATAATTTAAAGGATTTTCCCAATATCTCTACACCGGGAGCCAGAAGGTAAAAACTGCCCCATCCCCGGGCTGGCTGGCGACGCGAATATCGCCTCCATGCGCCTGTACCAGTGATTTAGCGATCGCCAGGCCCAAGCCCGAACCGCCTTCTTCTCGCTGGCGGGACCTGTCCCCCCGGTAAAAGCGGTCGAAGACATGCGGCAGGTCCTCGGCCGAGATGCCCTGACCGGTGTTCGCGACGCTTATTTCAACGGACTGCTGGTGTCCAATGGCGGAAAGTGTAATCGCCCCGCCTCCAGGTGTGTAGCGGATGGCATTGCTGATAAGGTTGTCCAGCACCTGCTTGATGCGGTCCGGGTCAAGGTGTACTTCCGGAGGGAACCGGTCGAGACGGTATATAAGGGAGATGTCCTTTTCAGATGCGGGTTCTGAAAAGGTGTCAACGCAGGAGGCCAGCAGGTTTTCGATCGAGGCAGACCGGCGTTCAAGCTGCAGTTCGCCCGAATCGGATAACGACAGCAGGCGCAGGTCTTCAACCAGGCGGTTGATGCGCCTGGCTTCCTGGTATATCACCCGGTAAACCTGGGGGGAGGGCTCCAGCATTCCTTCAGCAAGGGTCTCAGCCCGCCCGAGGATAATGCTGAGCGGGGTACGCAGCTCGTGGGCGATGTCGGCTGTCATCTGGCGGCGCAGCTGGCGCGAACGGTTCAGCTCTGCGATCATCCGATTGAAGGCGGCGGTTAACTGGCCCACTTCATCGCCGGATTCAACCGGGACCTTTGAGCTCAACTGGCCGTCTGCTACAGACTGGATCGCGGAAGTGAGCCTGGCAAGCTGGCTGGTAAGGCGGCGGGAGAGGAAAAAGCCCAACCCAACCGAGATAGCCAGCGCGATCAAGCCACCCCATACCAGGGCGAGGTTGATCTGCCTGGAAAACCTGGCCGCGACCTGGTTGAGGGCTGCCAACCTGGTGGTGGGGGTGATCAGGGTGCCAACAACCTGGCCGTCCACCTCAAGCGGTATACCCTGGCGGATCAGACGGGGCGGCACTGTCCTGCCGAGCGGGATTGTCCTGCTTGGATACAGC
>Ga0180438_10010836_pt1 | contig 11117 bp, 8 predicted proteins | sample SS_ome_12_FD_132455 | JGI IMG/M metagenome (GOLD analysis project Ga0180438, IMG submission 132455) | Hypersaline lake sediment archaeal communities from the Salton Sea, California, USA - SS_3_D_2 metaG | ecosystem: Environmental > Aquatic > Non-marine Saline and Alkaline > Hypersaline >... | reverse complement strand
TTACCTTCCCTCTTCCTTAGAGGCAGCTACTATTTTCTCTGCCAGTTGAGGAGGAACCTCTTCATAATGAGACTGTTTCATCTGGAAACTCCCCCTGCCGCCTGTCATGGATGTCAGATCAAGGGAATATCTCAAAACCTCAGCCATAGGCACCTCAGCCTTTATGATCTGGTGTTTCCCATCGCTATCCATGCCTAAAACCCTTCCTCTCCTCCCGTTAAGATCACCTATCACATCTCCCATAACGTCTTCTGGCACACTTATTTCCATACTCATAATCGGTTCTAAAAGAACAGGGGTAGCTTCCTGAAAAGCCTTTTTAAAACACATGGAAGCTGCAATTTTAAAGGCCATTTCGGATGAATCGACCTCATGAGATTTTCCGTCAAAAAACCGAATCTTTAGATCTACGGCTGGATATCCTGCCATAACTCCACTCTTCATAGCCTCTATTATTCCTTTTTCAACGGCTGGAACGAAGTTCCTCGGTACATTCATCCCGGTTAATGCCTCATCAAACACAAACCCCTCTCCTTTTTTCAAAGGAGAGATATCAAAATGAACCTCAGCAAACTGACCCCTACCTCCAGACTGTTTCTTATGCCTGTATATTATCTTTTCTCTTGTATTTTTAATCGTTTCTCTATACGGGACTTTAGGAGTTTTAAGATTGATTTCAACACCAAATTTCCTCTTCAATTTATCTTTTGTATTCTCCAGATGAATCTGGCCTGTCCCGGATAGGATAATCTCTGAGGTTGATTGATCTCTGTCTACTTTAAGAGTGGGATCTTCCTCAACCAATCTAGCCAGAGAGGAGTAGACTTTATCCTCATTCTCTTTTTCTGTTGCCTCTATAGCGAAAGAAATAGTTGGCGGTAATGGCTCGGCTGGTCTAATAACGATCGGATTGTTTGCCTGGCAAATAGTGTCGCCAGTTGTGGTCTCTTTTAACTTAGCCACAGCTGCTATATCGCCGACACGAGCTGTATTGATAGGGGTTTGCTTTTTGCCTTCGATCAATAATAACTGACTTAATTTTTCTTTTACCTTTTTTGTTGAATTAAATATGGTAGATTCTGAATCTATCTTTCCAGACATAACCTTGAAAAGAGTGAGTTTCCCTGCAAAAGGATCTGCTAATGTCTTGAAGATTAAAGCTGAAAATGGGGCATCATCGACTGCATCAAATTCCAGCTCCTCCTGACTGTCCGATTTATGCCCTTTAACCTTTCCTCTTTCAATTGGAAACGGCAAAGATTGATCAATAATGTCCAAGAGTTGTTTTACACCTATATTAAGGGTGGCGGATCCTGGAATAACAGGCACTACAGTGCCAGATTCCATCCCTTCTATAAAGGTGTCTTCTATTTCTTTTGGCGTGAGTTCCTGTCCATCAAGATATTTTTCCATTATATCATCATTGGCCTCGACAATATTTTCGACCATATTCTCACGCCATTTGCCTACAATCTCGGCCATTGAGTCTGGGATTTCTCCCTCTTTGAAGGAACCAGAGCCATCATTGCTATAGAGATTCGCCTTTAATTTTATCAGGTCTACTACTCCAATAAAGTCTTTTTCTGATCCAATAGGAAGATATATAGGTGTTACTTTAATAGAGAATGTGCTTTCAATTTCCTCTAAAACCTTATAAAAATCAGCTCGTTCCCTATCCAGTTTATTAATGAATATCACTCGGGGTAAGGTATATTTCTCAGAAAAGTCCCAGACCTTTTCTGTCCCTACCTTAATACTGTCAACCGCATCGATAACAACCAGAGCCCCTTCTGCTGCCTGAAGACATATCTTGGTATCAGAAAGGAAATCGTTTTCGCCCGGTGTATCTATAAGATTGAATTTCCTGCTCTTCCAGGTATAGGGATGAAAGGCGGTGCTGAGGCTGGCCTTTCTTTTAATCTCTTCCGGCTCAAAATCCATAATGGAATTACCATCATCTACCCTTCCCAATCGGTTTGTCGACTTGCTGTTAAAAAGAATGGCCTCTGCCAGTGATGTTTTTCCACAACTGCTATGACCTATCAATCCTACATTTCTAATCTGATCAATTTTTTTTACCATATAATCTCCTCAATTATTTATATAATTCAACTATATTCCATATTGAAGCACATAATAACCTGACCCAGGTGATAAGTAACTTACCTTAATACAAAAAAATGTCAAGGCAAGAATAATGTAAAAATAATAACCATGCACCGATGCCTGTTTTCCATTGACCATGGCCAGACTTTAGTATATTTCGATGATCTTAAAACAGTAAACGGGTAACAAAAAATATGAACCGTAATCCTATCACTCTCCATCGTTGACAGTGAAACAATCATTGATTAGAATATCATTGATACGAAAGAAGATCATATTTTTTAGGCACCAGAAAGGAGAAAAAATGCCCTATGCAATAGCTATGGCTGGAAAAGGAGGAACAGGTAAGACTACTATTGCCGGATTTTTAATTAAATATCTGGTTCAAAAGGGTAAAATCCCTGTATTGGCAGTCGATGCGGATTCAAACGCCAACCTTAATGAGGTTCTTGGGGTTCCCCTGGAAGCAACGTTAGGCACAGCTCGGGAGGAAATGAAAGATGGGGTGGTTAAGCAGGGGATGACCAAACAGATGTTTATGGAAATGAAGCTGGCAGAGGCAGTAGTTGAGGGAGAAGGTTTTGATCTTATTGCCATGGGTAGGCCAGAAGGCGCCGGATGTTACTGCGCTGCTAATAGTCTATTATCTATGTATTTGGAAAAGCTTATAGACAATTATCCTTACATGGTTATGGATAATGAAGCGGGCATGGAGCATATAAGCCGCTTAACAACGAATAATGTTGATATTCTTCTTGTTGTCTCTGATTCTTCCATACGTGGGATCGAAGCTGCTGGCAGGATTAATACTTTAGTGGATGATTTGAAGGTAAGAGCGGCAAAAAGATTTTTAATAGTAAATCAGGCACGGAATGGGCTAACCGACTCCTTGCAAGAGGCAATAACGAAATACGGGCTGAATCTGGCAGGAACTATTCCAAAAGATGATGTCCTTTACGAATTTGACATGAACGGTAATCCAACCGTTAATTTACCAGATGATAATCCGGCTCTGTCTACAGCATTTGAAATCTTCGATAAAATAATAGAAGCAAACTAAACAGGCGCTCCAATACTCCAATTCGGGCGAAGCTCCTAAATTCTAAACAGGATCTATGATGAAGATACTCGTACCATATGATTGGGTTTTCATTGGCAGCAATCTTAATAGGATTCCTTCTCTGCACTGGATTTTTCCGGTGCTTGTAGTTGCTCCTCAGTCAATGTAGATTATCATGGGCTACTCTAGGTTTCAGTGCCTTGATATGTTTCTTCGAACCTATATTTGAAAAGCCCTCCAAACAAATTAATGAACAATCTTATCATTTACCTCTTTATGGTTTTACGTCCTTGATGGTTCTGGTGGGGCTGGGTTTACTAATCCCTTAGCAAGACTTTTAGGTATGATATCAACCAATTCATCCAACGTCCAAAAATTGTCTTTATAGATACTATTTCTTACTTCTCTGTCATGGAAAATTCCAATTTCGCCACCAGCTACCCAGAAATTACAGCCATTTATATTGGCTGCTTCATCTGTAGCTAGATAGACAACCAATGGCGCTATCATCTCCGGCCTGCATTTGAACAGATCTTCCTGTGTAATTGCCGTCTGGGGATTGATTACCCCCAGAGCTTTAGCTTTCTCCATTTGAGCAAATACATGTGTGTTAGGGCCCAACCTCGTGTCAGCGGTAGGAGTCATAGCATTACAGGTTACTCCATATTTCCCCATGTCCCATGCTACTCCCTTTGTGAAGCCCAGAATCCCTTCTTTAGCGGCTCCGTAATTAGCTCCCCCTACCACTCCAAGTCCAGCCGTGGAAGAAGTATTAATTATTCGTCCGCTTCTCTGCTGTCTGAAGTGAACACATGCTGCTCTTGTACAGTAGAAATGGCCATAAAGATGGACTTTAATGATCAAATCCCATTCCTCGTCAGACATGTTAAAAATCATGTGAGTTCTAACGATGCCAGCGTTGTTGACCAAAATGTCAATTCTACCGAAGTTATCAATAGCTGTTTTAACTATGCTATTACCCCCCTCCGGCGTAGCAACAGATTCGTAATTAGCGACAGCTTCCCCACCGAATTTCTTAATTTGTATCACTACATCATCAGCAGGACTAGTAGAAGCATTTGTGCCATCAATATTCCCGCCTAGGTCATTTACCACAACCTTAGCCCCTTCAGCAGCTAAAGCCAATGCTTCACCTCGCCCAATACCACGCCCGGCACCAGTAACTACAGCCACTTTACCTTCTAGCCTCTTTACCATTTTTACTCCTTATTAAGTGTACCGATTATCCTATTAATTGTTTCTTTTATTGAAAATCAATGTAACTCGAAACCCTATACAATCAAGACAGATTCAGCCATCCAACCTCCATACAAATTGCTTGCAACGTAACTAATCACTTTTACCCATATGAAATAGTTCTAATATCACCCCATCTACAGCTTGAGTATCTAAGTAAGCAAAAGCCGATCTCCGCCCTCTGTGGTTGAGAACAGGCTCGACTCCTTTATCAGTTAGTCCCTTCAGCAACTTATCATAGGTGTCAAAATCATCTATGTATATACCGAGATGATGCAGGCCTCCACCTTTTTGGCGAAGGAACTCTGTATAATATTCACCTCCTTTTAAAACTTGTATTAACTCAATTTCAATGGGTCCCATTTGAGCCATAGCGATTTTCAACTTGCCTGTTGTGGGCTTACCTTGAAATATGACATTCCGATACTCAAATTCTTGTATGTTGAACGGCCCTATACCAAATACTGAAGAATAATACCCTGCTGTTTTCTCTGCATCGTTAACCACAATTCCCACATGCCTAATTGGTGGTAACACTGGTTCTCTTTCAAATTTCTCTTTGATCTATTGCCTCCTTTACTCATACAATCGAACCGAGTATATGCCTTTATTAAAGTAAAAAAGCCTGTTAGGCTACGCCTGCCCTACTATTTCAAACATTAACAAATCTCGGCACGTTACTTAAGTTTATCAAGGCTGTTTTTCGGCTTAAAAATAATACAAGGCTGTGTCCCAACTGAATAGACGAATCCAGAAGCTTTGTTGATATCTCCATATTTGGTTCTCAATTCTTCTATATCACCAACATCCAAAGCGCGTGTTGGGCAAGCATCAACACACATAGATTTCTTATTTGCTATCAAACGGTCTATACAAAAGTCACACTTCTCCATCTTAGCGTCTTTTCCCCTAAACACTGGAACGTTATAAGGACATGCCTCTAGACAAGAGCCACAGTTATCATAGCCTATGCATTTTTCTTGGTCTACTATCACAATACCATCTTCCTGGCGTTTAACGATGGCATCCACAGGGCAAGCTGTCAAGCAAGCTGGTTTAACACAGTGATAACATTGCATGACTAGAAAGGCAACAAAAGGGGGATAACCATCAACACTTTCAATTGTTGCTACTCTATTCCAGTTGATTCCAGTTGGTATATTATTGTAATCCTTGCATGCTATAACGCAAGTATCACAACCAATGCATCGAGTTTGATCAAAGTAAAATCCTATTTGCATGATTCACACCTCAATTTTTTTAACCTGAATTAAAGCCGTGTTACTGACAAAGGCTCCGCACGGCGAGGTTTTATCTTTAGCAAGCACATTGGGATTTCCGCCTCTATCAACCCCCTGATTATCAGGATTATACCAAGCGCCTTGTGGGATACTTACGACGCCGGACATGATCCGCTTGCTTACTCTAGCTGGCATAATAACTTGCCCTCGCTCATTAAATGCCCTGACTAGGTCACCAGTTTTTATTCCTCTATCTTCAGCATCCACAATACTTATCTCAAGATCTTGTTTTACCAATTCTCTAAGCCACGGTAGAGTCTCGTTCTGGCTATGTGCCCTTCTTCTGGAATGGTTAGTAATGAGCTGGAGAGGGTATAATTGCGTTAACGGGTCGCTTCTGCTTTCCCAAGTTTCAATATACTTAGGTATTGGAGGCAGTTTAGGATCATTCAATTCAGCTAGTCGTTCGCTGTAAATCTCTATCCTGCCCGAAGGAGTCCGAAATGGATTATCCGCTGGATTTTCAATTTGTTCTCTGAAAGCGACATAAGGCTGGGGAAGTACAACTTTAAAAATACCTTTTTTCTTAAAGCTTTCATACTCAACTGGAACCTTGCTTCTCTCAAAGCAGTCTTTGAGCCATTCCTCCTCTGACTTGTTGAAATAATCCGCAACACCCAACCTTTTTGCTAATTCACTAGCTATCTCGAGATGTGATTTACATTCGCCAATCGGTTCAATAACTTTGTTCATGTACCCATAATAAGGTGGATCACCACCGGAAACTAAATCATTTCTTTCCAAGAATGTGGTAGTAGGCAAAATAATATCAGCAAATTTAGCTGTAGGAGTCATGAATTGCTCTTGGGTAACAATAAATTCCAATGCCTTAAAAGCGCGGACAGTTTTGTTAATATTCGCATCTTGGTTTAAATAATTGCTATTTACGATGTAAGCCATTTTGTAATCCGACAGATAACCCCCAGCTTTACCTTTCAAAATAGCGTCTGCAACCTTATGAACATTTACACTACCCCTTCCAAAGAAAGGTGATGCGCGGCGAGGGAGCGGGTGTTCCTGAGGAGGCGCATCATCTTCGACCGGATTATGCACTATGGGCATCATGCGGCGAAATCCAGCGACCGAAAATCCTGTCCAACCTCTACCAGCGGCACTTCCGCCCGGAACACCAACGTTACCTGTCATTGCTGCTAAAGTCATAGCCGCTCGGTGGTATTGTTCTCCATATGCAGTCCGGCCTGGTGCAATACCAGCAATTAAGGCTGCAGGCTTAGTTGTTGCATACATCCTAGCTAATTCCTCTATACTCGCAGCGGGAACGCCAGTAATTTTCTCGGCCCAAGCTGGAGTCTTGGCAATACCATCTTCAAGACCAAGAACATAGTCACGGAATTTATTAAAACCTAGCGTATAAGTATCAAGGAAGATTTGGTCATGAAGGTTTTCTGTGATTATGACATACGCCATGGCTATTAGCATGGCTGTATCAGTGCCTGGTATTATCGGTATCCATTTGTCTGCGACGATTGCTGCAGTATTTGTATGTCTGGGATCAATAGAAATAATCTTGATGCCCGCCTCTTTCGCCTGAATAAGGTACCACGTATTGTTTGTATCAAGAATACTAGTCGTTGGATCTGCCCCCCATAGGATTATGAGCTTAGAATTAAGCAGATCCTCCCTCGTATTGCCAATGAACTCTTTACCATAGGTAGCCAACTCGGCAAAAACGCCTGCTTCGTATGACCAAAAGGCCCAAGTTCTACTATATCCTCCAGATAAGGAGAACACCCTTTCGATTGGTGCTGAATTATGGAGCATGCCTGCGTCCCCAAGTGAATAAATAAGCAAAATGGCGGAAGAGCCATAGTTGTCCCTAATACGCTTTATCTGGATGGCTATAGTATCAAGAGCTTCATCCCAAGAAACTCGCTTAAACTTACCTTCGCCTCTATCTCCAACTCTCTTTAACGGAAACCTAAGCCGATCGGGGGCATACACCCTTTGGCGAAGAGCACGCCCTCTTAAACAAGCCCTATATTGCGTTTCTTCACCATCATCTGTCTCAATCGTTGTAATGATTCCCTCTTCCACGTGCGCTTTAATTACGCACGAGCCGCCACAATGCTGACTGCATATAGTAGGGATTACCTTTCTTTTAACGGATATGCCCATATTTCTTCTCCTGAATGCGCCGTCTTTAGATTTCTACCATCAAAGATAAAGCACGGTAGTAGTTATCAAGGTCAGCGATTTTTGTAAAAAATTGATACGAACTCCCTTTTTGTGTGAAGGTATATAGGGAAACTGCTGTTGTGTGTCAAGCACAAAAATGCCTGCATGATGTTTTAGTTGAAGATTTTTTGTGGAATTCGCTGGACGGTAATGTCTTAAAACAACGAGGCAAAGGCAGGCCTTTGGAGGATTTATTGCCCCAAAAGATGCAAATTGGCGGGATGAGGGTACAGCTATCCACCCAAACCCATCCTCCATTTTAAAGAATCAGGTAGAAGCCCTTTCCCAATTTCATCGGGATTCATTTACTCAGAGATAATGGCAGGAGAGAAGTGAGGGATTTATGACTTGACACTCATGAAAAAGACAGGCAGGATAATACCATATAACCAATCAACATTACTAGAAAAAACGGGATATGTTACGTATAGCGTGCCATATACTCAAATCTGGACAATTTTCAGTATACATATGGTAGTGGAAAGTTCAATATCATTCTGAAACCTCTACCCTACCTTAGCTTTGTTACGTATGATGTGGTATACTATTGAAAAATTGATAACACATATGGTAACAATACCCTTATCTTCCAATCGAACAAATAGACTATGTGAAGATATAAAAAAGGGTTTGGAGTCATTCATCCGCGAATCTGTTTAAAGCAAAGAGGAGATTGATATGTACACCATCAAATGTACCGTCAAATCGGTTAAAGGGGAATGTGCTGCTGGGTATAAGGTTGGCGACCATTTTGTAATCAAGGATATGGCCATGGTTGAAGCAGTCGAGCCCAAAGGGATCTGCCTGCATGCCCTGACGGCTCTGGTGCCCTATCTCACTGCTTACTGCCGCACGACACCCGAGGATGACTGGATCAACATGATCCAGGAACTCCAGTGCCCTGACAGCACAAACTCGGTGGTTTTCAGCCTTGAACGTAGCTGAGATAGTGGAACAACTTCTCCCAAAGCGTAGACTCCACATCGCCTCATGCTGCTGTGGATAAGGTCCATGGCGGTGATTGTTGAGGAAAAGGTGTGCCGAAGACACGTTCAAAAAATGACCGATCACTTCGTGCTGAGGAAGCCTTGGAAGATTTGGGATAAAGAATTTCAGCAGATTGGGTCGTACAGTGCAGTGAAGCGTTGATTAATTCGAGATGATATCGATGACTCACACCGATGTCTAATTCTGTTTATTTTCGTTTCAAATAATCGAACCCATCCGCTTTATTGCTGCTATACTTCCTGACTTTTGAAAAGCCGATATTTTTTAGTATATCGATTGTAATCTATCATTATTCCTCTAGCGTGAATGTATAAAAAAATTCCCCTAAATTTCTTTAACATATTGTTATTATAGACAAAACCTGTTAATTTTAAGCATCTACCGAATAAGACCGTATCAATTATCTTGACATTGGTATACTTATTAATTAAATATATATGATATTAATTGATATATAATTATTAGTGTATATATGCCAAAAATTGTAATTATATAACAAAATCAATGACATACCGTACGATTTTCTGATCTTCTTACTGAAGTCACGTTAGAAAAGGGCACCATGCCTAAAGCGTCATCAAAACATCCTGTAAAAAAAGAGATATGGGGAGTAATATTTTTACTTTTATCCCTAATCTTTGGCGGCAGTCTCTTATCGTACTATCCCAAAGATCCTCTTTTCTGGGGAAGGGTAGCCGGGGCTGGGCTCCAGGCAAAAAACCTATTTGGAACTGTTGGTGCTCATCTGGGCGGTAGTCTCTTTCTGGTCCTTGGCCTTTCATCATTTTGGCTTATAGCTATCCTCCTTTTCCTGTCGTTTTCCTTTTTCAGGGGAAGGTTCCCTTTTAGGGTAATCTGGCTATCGATAAATCTCGTTCTCTTGCTTATCTCTTTTGCTGCCTTACTGCACCTTTACCTCCCTGATGGATTACATTATAGGGGTGCAATGATTAGCGGGGGGTTGGTTGGGCTCCATACTGCTATGTTGGCTATTACAATATTTAACTATTTCGGAGCATATGCACTTTTTCTCACCATCTTTATTATCTCCCTTATGGTCATAACACGGTTCTCCTTCGGTAACCTGTTTAAAAGAATATGGTTGGTGTTTTCTAATATTGCCCTCTATATAAAAGAAAAATGGCTTAAATACATGGAACGAAGAAGAAGGGCAAAACAAAGAAAAAAAATAGTCAAAAAAGCTCGTAAGGCGACAGAGAGGAAGATGACTATTGTAGAAACCCCTTTACAGAAACCGGCTAAACCAACGCAAGAATTTTTTCCCTTTATGAGTACAGCCGGTGATTTCAAACTCCCGTCCTTGGATCTTTTGGATGAAATTCCGAAAACAGTGGATAAAGAAATCCAAAAAGAAAGCCTGAGGATGAATGCACTTCGGGTTGAAGGAAAGCTCAAAGATTTTGGCGTTGAAGGCGAGGTGGTGGAGATAATACCAGGTCCGGTAATAACAATGTATGAATTTAAGCCAGCACCAGGTGTCAAAATAAGCAAGGTGGCATCTTTGGCAGACGATCTTGCTCTCAACCTAAGGGCATCAAACATCAGAATCGTGGCACCTATACCGGGAAAATCAGCCATAGGGATAGAGATACCAAACAATAAAAGAAGCCTTGTTACCTTAAAAGAAATTTTATCCAGCCAGCTTTTTTTGGATTCTTCCTATAAACTCACAATTGCCTTAGGGATGGATATAATAGGGCAACCGGTAATCACAGATTTAACAAGAATGCCGCATCTCTTAGTTGCGGGTGCCACAGGAACAGGGAAAAGCGTATCTATCAATGCTATGATAAACAGTGTTCTGTTCAAGGCCTCTCCGGAAACGGTCCGTTTTGTCATGATTGATCCAAAAAGAATAGAGCTTGCGCCGTATCAAGACATTCCCCATCTTTTACATCCAGTCGTAACCTATCCAAAAGAGGCAACCAAGGCCCTCAGATGGGCTGTTGATGAGATGGAGAGGCGATACACACTTCTCTCTGACAGAGGTGTCAGGAATATAGATGCCTATAACCGGAAGATAAGAAAAGAGAAAGATATAGTTGAGCCTGATATGAGCAAAAAGATAGACGAGCATCTCCCCTATATTGTTATCATAATTGATGAGCTGGCAGATCTTATGATGGTCTCAAGCAGGGAGGTGGAGGAGTCTCTGACAAGACTGGCGC
>Ga0180438_10010835_pt1 | contig 11117 bp, 7 predicted proteins | sample SS_ome_12_FD_132455 | JGI IMG/M metagenome (GOLD analysis project Ga0180438, IMG submission 132455) | Hypersaline lake sediment archaeal communities from the Salton Sea, California, USA - SS_3_D_2 metaG | ecosystem: Environmental > Aquatic > Non-marine Saline and Alkaline > Hypersaline >... | reverse complement strand
TAAGTATCCCCGGTGTTATTCTCAAACGGATAATCCTCATACAAGCTTGCATCAAGGTTACCAAGGTCAACGATATGCCCCGAATCATCAATGCCCCTATCCGCATCTGTCAAGTCAAGCGAAATGGTATCATTGACACTTGAGGTTAACCCGATTTGTTTATCGTCCAACACTCCAGCGGAAAGGAAAGCGGCGCGGGTTGTGTCGTTTACCTTGTTGTCAAGAAACGTAAAGAAGTGTTCTTCCCAACCCTCTTGAGGAACGTTTCTCTTGTGGTAAAGGTTAACTCTTTTGTCTCCGGTTGGCATTGTTCAAACTCCCCCGCTTACGGGTTTGGCCCGATGCGCTCGATATCTAGCGGATACTGCCAAAGCTCGGTTTCCGCGATTTCAACTGTTGTATCTGTTTCTACCAGATATTGAATGTTGCCTTTCAACTGAGTTGATGCAACATCAACATCAAAGATTTTATTTCCGTCAACCAATACCTTGATATTTACGTCCCCGCTCGGGAGGTTGTAAACCTCAACCGTGTAAGTCCAATGCGTATCAAGGTTCAACGATGGGAAAGAATAAGGACCATCAATCAACGTTGGGCTTGCCGGATTCTGATAAAGCCTAAATGTTCCCGTTCCGAAACCGCTATAGGAAACAGCTAACCAGAACCAACCATCATAAAACGCGCAACGAAACGTTCCGTTGCTTTTCAAAGCCGCTTTTGTTTTCCATTCATAGTTAACCCAATCGGAAGCGGTTGAGCGATTGGTTGTGATACCTGCTAGCGTTGCGGTTGTTGCTAGCGTCAACACTCCATCCGCAACCGAATAAGTATAGGCATCATAGCCCAAATCATTCCATTGGCCAAAGTCGTTTTCTGTTGTGAATAAATCGAGGAAATCAACGTAAACAACGTTGATACGTTCCCCATGGGGGCGTTGCAACTCTAAGAGCTTTCGGAGCAACACGCGGTTTAATTCACCTTGCCCCGAGCCCTCATCAACAACCCGAACCTCGGTTAGAAACTCATCATTCTTGAAAGCAATAAACCATTCTGTCGGGAATTGTCCCCGAGGGAAATAGGTTCTGATATACCAAATCTCTTGAGCTAAATCAATTGCAACAATCTCGTAAAACCCGTTGTTGCTCGGGCTCCCTGTATCGTTGATAATAACTATGTATCCTCCGATATCATCCGCGCTAGGCAAATGCCCTATTGCGTGGAACGTATCGGGGTCCGAGGTAAACCGCGTAATCCCTTCATCCCCTTGACGGAAAAAGTTGCGGGTCTTATGGCTTACAATATTTGAATCGTTGTTTTCCAAATCTTCCGTTGTCATGCTTTCCCCTGCAATGAAACGGAAGTCAAACCAATTGCGAACCTTGAAACGATTACCAGTTACCAACCGGATTGCCGCTGAAACACCGCTTTCAAGGAAACGCTTTTTCCAGAATCGAATAGCTCCGGCAATAATGCGGCGCAACTCCAATTCACTTGCCGCGGTTTCGATATCAATCAAGTCATCCCCGAACCCAACCAAACGCCGCAAGCTCGGGAGGTATTCCGCGTCAACTTCCTCGGGGTCAAAAAGCGTTTCCAATTTCCCCGCGGCGCGATACAGGGAATACCAAGTTTCTTGCGGCCCCTCTAGGAACCTCTTTAAGAGCAACGTTCCCGCTTTATCGCGGTCCCTAAGAGAACGGATGATGAATTGATAAATCTCAAACGGGAAGCCCTCTAACTCATCCGCGGTTGGACGGTATCCAAGGAAGGTTTCAACCGTTGCGCTTAACTGTTCATAGCTCCATTGCGGGTCGCCAATCCCGGGAGTTGGCGGGGGCGGGTCAACCGGGGGAACAGGCGGAATAGGGGGCGCCCATGGTAAACCGAAAAAATAGATAATCGAAACCGAGCCCCAATCATCTAAGGGATAGGTCGGTAAGCTCGGAACGAAACTTGTTGTATCCGCCATTTGGCGACCCCACTAATCTAAAGCAAGTTGTCTACCGCACTTCCCCAAGGAACCACGAAATCCTCTAATACGATTAACTCCCCGCTATTGAGTTTGGCTCCGGTTGCGAGGTTTCCAGGGCAACGCATAATCCCGTTGATTCCCCCTTTAACGTGTTGATGGGGAGATTGAATGTTGATTGCTACAAGCCCCATCAACTGTTCTTCCCCCGTATACGGGTTTGCTGGCATATTGTCCATAGCATCCGAGTTGTTAATTTTGTAATTAGCAACCCCGTAATTTATCCCTCCCGCGGTCGGATGGTAGGCTTTTCTTGCATTCGCAATTGTTGAATAACTTTCCCAGTAATCCGCGCCCCAAGGTGTATCAGAATCATCGCAAACATTCATCCCCCAATAAGGATGTAAATCCCCGCTCGGAGTATTGAGCTTGATGATTGCCATACCTGCGGATGCATAGGTTAAATACTTTCCGAAAACGATGAATGAGGTTCCGCTATCCTCGGTAGCAACGGAAAGATAATAATCACCGTTAAGCCCCCAAATCATATTGCTTGTTGACGGAACATTGATAACCTCGGTTGTCGGGGGGCTTACGTCCCCGGGTCTAGTGTCTTCATCTTCATCCCCGGTGCTTTCGTAACCTCCATCCGGCGCCCAGAACATATAAAGGTAATTTGAATAATATTGAATGATGACTTGCACGCCTTCCGTATTCTCTAAAAGAACCCAAGCATAAGAGTTAACCCCTGAAATGCTCGGATAGGTTGGGAGCAAATCCCCCGCGCCATAACTTCCGCCCGTTCCCGTTCCCGATTTAACTACTGTCCAAGGAACGGCTGCGGCTTGCAACTTATCCTTGATGAGAATCATTGCCCCTTTAGCTCTATCGGCAGTATTCGCACCGCTGATAATATTGTTTCTTGATACGGTCCAAGTCATAGTTTTTCCCCTTTGCTACTATGCAACCCCAACGGTTGCAAGATGAGCGGTTCTCAAATCCCAAGGAACCGTTACGAGTGTCGGAATCCAAGCCCAATAAGTCATTTCTCTTACTCCGTTTCGGAAACGGTTACCGTGATTGTTCCGGGAACCGGGAGTTGTCGCGGTCCCAACGTGATATCGGATGCCGGTAGCGTCCTAATAACGTTGGTTATGTTTTCCGAGATATTGTCAACCGCTGTGTCAAGCTTCACAACCGCAACCTTTCCCCCGAATTCGTGTTGATACTCCCCCGAGGTTTTCGTTGCTAGCGGATTCAACCAAGCTTGCAAAGCGTTTTTGATTTGCCCAACCGTGATACCTTTACCAATTACCTGCATTGTAACGTCAACCTCTTTGGGGTCATAGTTGACGGATGTAAGCTCGGTATTCATTAACAACACTCCCTCAACAGGGGGAATGCTATACTTGTCTCCGTTGAAATAAGTGTCAATAGCATCTAATTCCCCGGTTGTAAGGAATTCTCCCCCTGGCCCAACAACAACAAGCTCAACGGTCTTAGGCCCATAAGCTTCCTCAACCGCAAACGCCCGCTCAACAACCTTTGCACCTTCCTCCGTTCGATACTCATCCTTTGCAACTCGCGGGATATCGGAGGGAGCGGTTGCCTTTTCTTGGTTGCGGATGCTTGCCGGTCCTACTTCCTTCATCCGCTCTAAATCTTCATCTGTCCCCGCTTCTTTGACAGACCATCCCAACGCGGGCATCGGGTTAGACACCGCGGCAACGTATTGGATACCATCAATGTTGCCGGTAATGGCGCCCGCTCCAACGTTCCCGTCAAGGTCCCCCCCAACGCGATAGGTTCCTCGGATGTTGTCCGTTCCGAGCGGGGGCTTGCGCCCATATGTCCCGTTTCCGAATTTCGTGTTGAGGTTGCCGTTTTCGGTTGAACTCGCTTTGTAATGCCTATCCGTTTCTCCCGAGCTTATGAAGTTATCAACCGGGGTCCAACCTACCCAACTTTGCCCGCCCGTTTCGTCAACCTCGATTGAATATGAATCATCAAACACCGGACCCCGCAACGTTGTAAATTCTTGGTTCGCTTGCCCGTTGGAGGAACCAATAATTTCGTTTACAATCGTTTCACCTTGCGTAACCGTGAAAGGAAAGTATTGCGTTCCTTCATCAATCGCGCCCGTATATACCTCGGGAGTTGTTGACCCGGACAAATGGACTGGTCTACAACGAATAAAGTAACCTTCATTTCCCTCAAGTGTTGCTTTCGTCCAACGCCTCGATTCTGTCATAGGCAATTCAAACGTAATTGAACCGCTAGCGCTTAAATGGCTTGTCCCATCAACAAGGTTGTCAAGCGGGACCCAATCACATTCAACGGTATAGTTTAACGGGTCCGTATCAACAGTTGATTGCCCGAGCAACCCGCGCGTTGTGATTTCGTTTCCACTCCCGAAATATTCCGAAAAAGCTAACTCGCTTTTGCCGGTTGGGTTGTATGTGACTTTAACCATTGCTCCCGCGCGGCTTGGAATGATACCGCTATAACCGGAAGCCAATAGCGAATTGATAACAAGCGTAATGTCTCCCCCGTTATCCGTTACGGAATTCGGGTAAGCCCGGGAGTAAGTTGGGTCGTAATACTCCCAAATCAAATCAATGTTTGGAGAAATGGTTTCATCAACAACAAAATCTATTTGGTCAAATTGAATGTTGGAATGCCCAAGGTAAAACGCTCCCCCGGAATGCGCAGTAGGGAACAAACCAAACTTGTTGGTTTCATCATTGATATAAGAGCTAACATCAATGTATTCCACAATATAAAACTCAAGTGAATTTTCGGTAATAAAACTTGAATCCGCAACCTCGATTGTTTGCGCATCAACGTAATTTGTAATAACGAATTCTCCCCCGTTTCCGTTTTCACTACCAGAAACAACCAACGTCTTACCAACATCCCCAGAAACAAACGGTGCGCTTGCGGAGATAAAACGCCCGGGGAATCCAGTGTTAACAGAACCGTCGGTATTACCTGTATTAGTAACATCCCTCAAGTAAGCGTAATCAACTTGCGTTCCCTTGTTGAGCGATAGGGCTTCCAAGTTCTCATAAATGATTTCGTTTCCATCCTCGGTTTCCGTTCCCCAGTTTGTGTAAGCTGGGATAAATTCCGCAATGTCAACCTCGGGAATGGTTGAGAACTTGATAACCAATTCAGCGGTTGCGGGAGTTGCGCTCTTTAGCTTGTAATCAATTAACTCAAAAAGGCGTTGCATTGATTCCCGCAAAGTGAGGGAGTCAACCAACATTTCATTTGCAACAACATCAACCCGCGTATTGTTCAAATGCCCGACAAGCGAGAATGAACGCAACATTTGAATATGCGGTTCAACGCTTGCCTCGGAAGTAAGCTCGGTTGCGTTGATGCGGTTGAAAGCGAGCAAGGCTTGATAAATCTCCGGATAATAGAAACCGGAGAAAAGGAAATCGGGGACTCTTACCGTGCTAGACATTTCGCAACCTCACTACATAACGGATACAACTAACCCGTTTTTGCTTCCTGTTACTCCGAGGGTATACTTGCTATCTGTTTCAAGGTCGATAACGTAAACCATAATTGCCGCTTCCCCCTCCGCGGTTTCAATAATCTTGAGGTTATCCGGGCGTTGTTGTAACGCCGCTAAATCCTCTGATTCAAAATCTGCAAATATGTCCTTTATCCTATCTTGAATAGGCGCAAAGGTTGACAAATCCATCGGGTCAAAAATGAACCATTCCCCCAACCCTTCATCCTGAAACGGATTTGCGCTATCCCCCGAGCCCAACGCAACGGAAAGCAACTCCCGGATATGCTCCGGTCCCTTCGATAAGAGGAATCCACCGCGCCCGCTAGCCTTGAAACTGGGATGTATTCCAACGCCCATTTTAAGAATCCACCTTATGCTTTGAGGAACGCCAATTACTCAACGTGTTTTGCAATGCAGTTATTGACGCTGCAATATTCGTTAAGTATGTTGCTGCTCCCGGGTCAAGAGGGGGGATAGCTCCCCAAGTTGCAATTTCGGTTTGCCACGATGCAAGGAAAGCGGTAAACGCGCTATGAACAATGTTACCTAAAAGGATAGGCTCGCTAGCTCCCGCCGCTCCCATTTCCGTTGCGTCAACCGTGGTAACAATCTTTCCGCCTTTCATCTGCCAAGAATTCTGATTCTGTTGAATAAAGATTTCATCTTCCTTGAGTCTAATAAACGTTTTCCTATCTGTAAGCGCAATCAAGAATTCTTTTTTGTTCTTTGTGGAATCGTAATAAACAATTGTCCCATCCGCATCCCAGAATAAAGCGGCGCGTTTGGGGTAATTTGTTTTCAAATCAGCGGGTATCTTTCCCTCTTTTGTTGAATTGAAAATGCGCCCGGTATAAAAGCAAAAATCCGGTTCGTTCTCAACTCCCAAATCCGCCCAACCGCTTTCGTCAAACTCATCCGCGATAACGATGCATTCAACAATTTGCCCAGGGTCCGGTGCTTTTGCTATATTGGGAGGGAAGATAGGTCTACATATTTCGGGCCAAACAGTATCGGGTAAAAGCGAATCAATCATTACCTCAATTCCGAAATCCTTTTCAGGGTCGGAATCGTTTACCATAACAACGCCTAAATGTGTCTCAACCATCATAATGAATCAGCCTTAAACTTTTGCACAATTTGACCGCGCCTAATCAAGTCTTGCAACGATTGCGGCATAATTCTGTAAGCAACAAAATCACAGTTATAAACGGACTCCCCGACGAAATGGTGTTTGACTTGCGTAAAGTAGTATTCGCCCGAGTATATATCAACCCCTCCCAATTTGTGAATTTGTCTCGGGCGCACATTTTCAACCCCGATTATCTTACCCCTACCGGGCATAAAATCGGTTTGGTGTTCCGCCAACAAATAGGTTGCGTAATCTTGCGCATCCTTTTTATTTCTAAACGGGCGCCGCGCATACGTGGTAATTAACCTACCCTCTAACCTAAACTTAACCATTGCCCCGTAATCATCAATCCTATTATCAGGGTCAATTGGGTTTGGCGGTAACGTGCTATCTGGTTTTGTTTGCGACCAATAGCGAATATTCAACTTGCGCAACTTACGGTCAAAATGTAATACCTCAATATCAGTTGGTTGCCTAACCGTTTCCCGTTGTGGGAAAAACTCGATTAGTTGCCCGCCTTCCTCGTTACCATAATTGAATTCATAACCGCCAACTTGCGGTCTAAATGATGTTTCCTTTTCGCGCCAACAAATGCACCAAGTATTTTGCGCTTTATCCCATTCGACCCAACAAGTATAATTGCTCTTTTTAGCAAGCTCTAAAATGAAAGCCCAATCCGTTGTTTTCTTTTTCTTTACCCGCGTATGCTTACCAGAAACATCCCGGTGCAACGTATGACACCAACCGTGTTGATGCGCTATCGAATCAATGATTTGCCAATCATACATATTTGGATATGTATTGCGGGTTTTCGCTAACCCCTTGCGCCGCTTTGAGCCCGGATAAGCTATACTAGATTCATACCGCTTGCGCGCAATATAATCCTCACTTATCAATTGATACCTACCATCATAACCCTTGATAGTATAAACCGGAATCTTGCTTGATGGAAATTGGGGCTCAGAACGAACCAAACGGAATCGGAGGTTGTTGTCTGTTAGGCTGTTACCATAACCCCAACGGATAACAACGTGTTGTCCCTCTTTGAGTAAACGATTCTTTGTTACAACGAATTCCGGGTTAGTGAAGTTGAGCGTAACAATACTTGTCATTTGCTCATCTTCCTCAATATCCCAACTAGAAATAAATTTCTTTACCTTTTCCCCATTCTCCGCGGCTTTGTCTTGCGGAGTTGAATTGTTCTCATCATAAATTTCAAGCTCATAATTCGCGTGAGTCCTTTCCCCCTCGGACTCGTTAACCAACCGAATTGCGTAATCTGAATAAGGCGTATAAACCAAGTGTTCCGCCCAATTTGCATTGGGGGCTTTTGTTCCGGTTCCTGTGATAACACCGGGCATTAAATTACCAGGGTCCTACCGTTACGCGCAACCGCACGGGTCAAGAACATTTCCGCAACCGATTCATTGTTCATATTGAAGGCGTGATACTCGGGTTGTATACGCTCCGCAAGAATGATTTTCCCTTTCGGAATTTTCGCCTTGCCTTCATCCGCAACCGCGAAGGGCTCCGCTCGGTTGAGTTTACGTAATCTATCGCCATAAATCGCGTTAGCAAAACCGTATTCCTTGCGGGCTAGAATCTCATACATCCTTTCATCACCGGATACAACTTGCATCCGGGATTTCTTAACCGGCTTGTTGGGGTCTGTTTCCTTTAGCTCATATGGTTGATAACGTTTGAGCGTAAGGGTAAACTCAATCTTGCGGGCTTTGCCATCATTTCTAGGGCGCGCAATTTTTACTTCCCCGAACCCTCCAACCAAACACTTGATTGATAGGATGTTGCCGTAAGTAAAACGACAAAGAGGGATGCGCTTTAACTCATCAATGTATTGTGTGACCCGCGCCATTTCGTTAAACATGGTAAGGATATCTTCATCCTTGTCACGGGAGAAAAGCATTACGTCAAACGTAACAATTTGAACCTCCCCGCGAACCCATTGAACGAAAGGAAGCGGCAAACCATAAACGCCGGTTTCCGCAACAACTTGGTTATAGCTTAGGGTAATCCCTTCCTCTGAAACCGGGAGTTGCCCGGAGACAACGAAATTTTGAAATTGAAGCCCAACGGGTTCAATCGTTTCTAACTTCCAATGGACATCCCCTTGGGGACCTTGCCTCCGATAGTCGATAGACCCAAAGTAAGGGGTAATGTTCCTCGGGATAACGTTACCGCTAGAGGTTGACGCAACCGGGCTATCAAGCCCATCAATATCCCCGTCAAAGATTCCCATCAAGTTCCCCTTTCAAGTGCGCGGCGCCTTGCTCCCGGGCTCGGGGGCTTGCCCGCCCGCTCGTTAGATTGTTGCCGGTTCTTTGCGGTAGCAATAGCAACCTCTTTACCGTCAATATAAACGCTTGTTGACCATCCCTTTGCAAGAGTGTCAATTTGTGATATACCAGCCTTTTCAATTGCGGTTAGAACGTTGAGCATTTCGCGGGATAAACCTAGTTGCTTTAAGTCCCAATCGCTTGCTTTCGTTCCGAGGGTTTTAATTTTCTCTAAACCGAATTTGGTCATTCCCCCGTAACCCTCCCAAGCTTGCCCCTTTCGCAATTGCATATAAGACTTGCGCAATAAAGCCGAATCAGTTTCCGTGATATTCATACCAACATTCTTGCGCGCCTTTTTCGCATAAAATTGGTCCCAAGTTTCGTTACGGATATCCTCCAAACTTGTAAACCCTTTTAGCTTACCTGATTTGTCCCGAATACCTTTTTTGATTTCCTCCGCTGTTTCCTTTTTGTCTCGGGCGCGTTGCCAAGCCATAAGTTTATCCCGCAACTCCGCTTGATGCGCGGGGTCATATGCCTTATTCAATTCCCACAATCCGGCCGCGGCCGGAGCTATTGCCGCTGTAAACGCCCCTAGAGCGGTTGCAGCGGTCCCGAAACCGGATGCTAGGCTAGCAGCCTTCCCGAGCCCGGTTCCGGCGCCCATGGCGCCGCTCCCAACGAATTTGCCCCCAAACATCATACCCGGTAGGCTCATCCCTCCATACCGCGCCGCGGCGCCCATACGCCCAAAGAACCCCATCTTGCCCGCGGCGCCCGCGGCGCCCGGGAGCCCCCCTCCCATCCCTGGCATACCGCCCCCAAAGCCCCCCGCTGGCCAATTGGTAACGTAGACCGGCATTCCCGTTGCGGCGCCCGTAAACTTTCCGAGCCCCCTTAGAAGCGGGTTGCGGGAGCCCGCTAGCATAGCTCCCCCTCGGGCTAAGAGTCCCTTTGCTCCCTTGTATGCAACGATTCCCGCCATAAGAGCGGGGATGGTTCCAAGGTGTTTTGCAATCTGCTTAAACGGCCAAAGAAGCTTGTTAGCAAGCTTAATCATATTCTTTAGCCCGCGTGTCATTGTTACAATGAAAGACTCGCCCTTTTTCTGCCCCCCGGAAAATAGGTAAGTAATACCCATGAAAACAAGTCCCCATTTGCTTGTTAACGCGCGGAGAACTTTAAACCCTCCAATTGCAACGTTGAACATTCCGCCCAACGCCATACCTAACGCGCCAACCGCTAGAATCACGGGACCTATTGCCGCGGAGAATAAAACAAACTTGGTAACAAGTTTGGTAACCTGTTTTGCAGATAGCTTTGACTTGCCGGAAATCTTTGCAAAGAAACCAACGGTTGTTTTTGCAACTTTTTTGATAGTTGCGCCAACTTCAAAAATTGCCTCTTTAAGACCAAATACAATACCGGCAATGTTCTTACCATACTTTGCCGCAACTTTTGTTTCACTAAAACCCTTATTCATCATCTGCAATGCGTTTGCGGTTTGCTGGAAAGCGTTAGAAGCCCTCCCAACAAAGCCAACAATCGCGGGTTGCACAACATCATAAATTTCTAAGGCAACGCCGGTCATAGCAGATTTAAGCAATTGGAATTGACCCCAAAGGCTTTTCTGCTTTTCACGCGCCATTTGTTCCGCGGTTCCCTTGGAAGCGGTGCGGATGTTATCAATCAACGCGGCATAGTCTTTAGTTCCCGCCGCTCCCTCTAACGCTGCAAAACCGGCAATACCTCGGATACCGAAAATCTTGAACGCCATTGCCGCGCGTTCTGCTTTATTCTTAATCTTACCGAGCTTGTTAATGGTAAGTTTGATGATTTCCGGGAAACGTCTGAATTCCCCGTTTTGAAGGGTCATAACATTAAGAAAACCCTTTTTGCCTCCAAACAGTTTGTAAGCTTCTTTTGAGCCCTTTGCGAGTTTGACTAAGGCGTTTTTGTATGCGGTCCCCGCAATGCTTCCGCGCAAACCAATTTGTGCAAGCAACCCCAACGTTCCAACCGTATCATAAATGTCTTGACCCGATAACCTTGCCGCGGTCCCCGCATATGTGAGGGATTCACCTAGCCCGGTAACATTGGTCATACTGTTTCTTGATGCGTATGCAACCAAGTCCGCAACATCCGATGCTTTGCTTGCATTGATACTATACGTTTTGATTGCGGATGCAACAATTT
>Ga0180438_10010833_pt1 | contig 11120 bp, 10 predicted proteins | sample SS_ome_12_FD_132455 | JGI IMG/M metagenome (GOLD analysis project Ga0180438, IMG submission 132455) | Hypersaline lake sediment archaeal communities from the Salton Sea, California, USA - SS_3_D_2 metaG | ecosystem: Environmental > Aquatic > Non-marine Saline and Alkaline > Hypersaline >... | reverse complement strand
GGGGGCAGCTGGCAGGGCGAATTCTTTGGGACGAGCTACTTCAGCGCCTTGCACCACACCGCGGCCACCGTCCGGCAAGCGCCCTCGAGCGCCTCCTCCGGAAACGCCGCGTGCTCGCAGCTATAATCGCACCACTTCATTTTGCCGCCTTTCGTCAGCCACGATATCATACGCGAACCAGCCGACGACGCAAGTCCCGGAGGGACTCAGATCAGTGCCAATCTGTGAAAATCGGTGGTTCATTCACCGCCTCCCGGCCCAACGCCTTGACAGCGCCGCACTTCTCGGCTATAAGCGGCGCGAAATAAGACCCGCCCCGGGCCTGTCCAACCCGACGACGGGCCACATCACCCGAGGATGTTGTGTTGGCGACGTTTCGCGGAGGCATTCATCCCGCATCCCACAAAGAGCTGACCGACGAGCGCGCACTCGACGCCGCCGTGCCGCCCGAGCTGGTGCGAATCCCGCTCCTGCAGCACATCGGCGCCTCGTCCAGGCCGCTCGTCAAGAAGGGCGACGCCGTCACGCTCGGCCAGACGATCGCCGAGCCCGGCGGCTTCGTGAGCGTCCCCCAGCACGCGAGCGTTTCCGGCACCGTCAAAGCGATCAAAGAGTTCCCGCACGCCTCCGGCCGCCACGTCACCGCCATCGAGATCGCCAACGACGGCGAGGACACGCCCGCCGACGAGCTCGAGCCAATCCTCGACTGGCAGAATGCTTCCTCTGAAGCGTTGCGCAACCGCGTGCGTGACGCGGGCCTCGTCGGCCTCGGCGGCGCCGCGTTCCCCACGCACGTCAAGCTCACGCCGCCCGAAGAGAAACCGATTCACACCGTCGTCCTCAACGGCGCCGAATGCGAGCCTTATCTTACCTGCGACTACCGCCTCATGCTCGAAGCGCCCGACGCGATCCTCGTCGGTGCGCAGATCATTCACCGCTGCGTCGGCGCGCGTCGTATCGTCATCGGCATCGAGGACAACAAGCCGCGCGCCATCGAGATCATGCGCGCCAAGGCCGCCGGCCTCGATGATGTCGAAGTCGTTCGCTTGCCCACAAAGTACCCGCAGGGAAGCGAGCTCCAGCTCATGAAGACCGCCCTCGGCGTCGAGCTCCCCAAGAGCAAGCTCCCGATGGAAGCCGGCGTCGTCGTGCAGAACGTCGGCACGGCCTTGGCGATCTACGAGGCGGTCGTCGCCGCCAGACCGCTCGTCGAGCGCGCCCTCACCATCACCGGCGCGGCCGTCGGCAGCCCGTGCAATTTGCGTGTGCGTATCGGCACCCTGTGCGGCGACCTCATTGAGCAAGCCGGCGGCATGAACGGCGCCACCGGCCGCGTGATCCTCGGCGGCCCGATGACCGGCGTCGCGCTCGACACGACCGACGTCCCCGTCATGAAGGGCACCTCCGGCATCATGCTCATCCCGCGCAGCGCCCTCGTGGACTACGAGCTCAATCCCTGCATCCGCTGCTCGCGCTGCGAGGCGCACTGCCCGGCCCGGCTCGCCACGGCGCGCATCGGCCTCGCCGTCGAGCTCGACCGGATCGAGATCGCCGAGCGGCTCCACGTGCTCGAGTGCATCGAGTGCGGCTGCTGCTCGTACGTCTGTCCCGCGCGCCGCCCGATGACCCAGCTCATGCGCGTCGGCAAGAGCAAGGTCCTGCGCGAGCGGGCGAGGAGAAGGGCCCATGGCTGAGCGCACGCTGTTCAGTGTCTCCTCGTCGCCCCACATCCGCGTCCGCGAGGGCGCCGACCGGGTCATGCGTGACGTCATCATCGCGCTCATCCCCGCGCTCGTCGGGTCGTACTTTTGGTTCGGCATTCGCGCCATCATGCTGACCTCGATCTCGTGTATCGCGGCGCTCGCGACCGAGATCGCGCTGCTCTTGTGGCGCGGCCGCAAAGTGGATGGCGCGGCGGTCAACTCTGCACTCATCACGGGCGTTTTGCTCACCTTTTGCGTCTCGCCGCGCGTGCCGTGGTGGCTCGTCATCGTCGGCGCTGTCGTCGGGCTCGGCGTCGGCAAGCACGTCTTCGGCGGCCTCGGCTACAACATCTTCAACCCTGCGCTTGTCGGCCGCGCTTTCCTCATGAGCGCCTATCCCGTTGCCATGACGACGTGGCAGATCCCGCATCAGGCCGTGGACGCCGTGAGCGGCCCCACGCCGCTCGCGCACATGAAAATCGCCGCCTACAAGCACGTGCCCGACCTCTGGCACCTCGCGCTCGGCGACGTCGGCGGCTGCATCGGCGAGACCTCGGCCATCCTGCTGCTTGTCGGCGCGGCCTATCTCCTTGTGCGTAAAGTCATCACCTGGCACGTCCCCGTCACATTTCTCGCCTCGCTCGCCATCTTCGCGTGGGTCTTCGGCAGGACGCGCAACGACGCAGGCGGCACCGTCATACGCCTTTTCGAGGGCGTCGGCCCGCTTAACCTTGGCGCGATTCCCATTCACCTCCTCGCCGGTGGCGCGATCCTCGGCGCGTTCTACATGGCCACCGACTACGTCACGAGCCCCATGTCGCCGCGCGGCATGATCATCTTCGGCGTCGGCTGCGGCCTGCTGACCGGCGTTATCCGCATCTTCGGCGGCTACCCGGAAGGCGTCTCGTACGCGATTCTTCTCATGAATATGACCGTGCCGCTCATTGATCGCGCCACCATGCCGCGGCTCTTCGGTGCGAGGGCACTGCGATGAAAGCGGAAACGAAAGAACAGCCCCTTGTCCTCGTCGTCGTGCTCGCCGTGGTGTGCGCGTTGGCGGGCCTCGCCCTCGGTTTCGTCTATCAACTGACCGGCCCGAGCATCCATATCCAGAAACAAAAAGCCGACCGCGCCGCCTTGCTTGCCGTCCATCCGGGCGCCTCGCCCGAAGGCCTCAAGCTCGTCAAGACCGAGCACGAAGCCCACGGCGAGCAATTCGAATACCACGAGGTCTACGACAAGCCGCTCGACGACGATACGAAAGAACTTATCGGCTACGCGTGCGAGGGCCGGGCCCAGGGCTACAGCAGCACCATCGTCGTCACCGTCGGCCTCAGCCCCGACGCCTCGACGATCACCGGCATCAAAATCACCGCCCAGCAGGAAACCCCCGGCCTCGGCGCCAATTGCGAAGAGGTCGAGTCGGATACGTATATTTGGAACATCTTCTCACCACGCGCCAAGGCCCAAGCGCCCAAGCCTTGGTTCCAGTCGCAATTCTCCGGTCGAAGCATAGACGGCCTCGTCCCCGAGGGGAAATCATACAAAGACGTCCGCGCCCTGAGCGGTGCCACGATTACAACCAACGCCGTCGTGCGCGCCACCCTCGACGCCGTCGAGACGTTCTCGACCGCCACCAGCCTCGGCCAAGTCGACGCTGAGACGTCCGCCACATGGCCCGAGGCCGAGGGAGGGGGCGAAGAATGAACGCGCCCGCATCACGCGAGTTCACCAAAGGTTTTTCGAAGAGCAATCCCGTCTTCGTCCTCCTGCTCGGGTTGTGTCCGACGCTCGCCGTCTCCGTCACCGTGCACAACGCCGTCGGCATGGCGCTGGCCATGACCTTTGTCCTCGTCTGCTCAAACGTCATCATTTCGCTTGCCCGGGACATCATTCCGCCCAAGGTGCGGATTCCGTGTTTCATCGTCGTCATCGCCACGTTCGTTACCATCGTCGAGCTCGTCATGCAGGCCTACATGCCGCCGCTCTACAAGAGCCTCGGCATCTTCGTCCCGCTCATCGTCGTGAACTGCATCATCCTCGGCCGTGCCGAAGCCTTCGCCTCGAAGAACGCCGTCGGCGCCTCGCTCCTCGACGGCCTGGGTATGGGTTTCGGCTTTGGTTGGGCACTCGTGCTTTTGGCGACCGTGCGCGAGATCCTGGGCCACGGCACGTTCTTCGGCTACGAGCTTGTGCCGGGCTTCCAGCCCGCACTCATCATGATCCTGCCGCCCGGCGCGTTCCTCAGCCTCGGCCTCATGCTCGGCTGGATCAATTGGCGGCGTTCTCGTCGGGCGCGAAGGCGCCAAGACACTGCGCCACCATTGAAATTGGAGTAGGGGAGTCAACGTATGGGCATCGGTGAAGCGTTCGCCATCCTGATCAGCACGATCTTCGTCTATAACTTCGTCTTGTCGCGCTTCCTTGGGTTGTGCCCCTACATGGGCGTCTCCAAGGACACCGGCTCGGCGATCGGCATGGGCATGGCCGTCATCTTCGTCATGACCCTCGCCTCGGCCGTCACCTGGCCCGTCTATCGGTTCCTGCTCGCGCCCTCCACCTCCAACCTGTGGTACCAAATCTTCGGCGGCGACCCGGCAAGTTACGACCTGACCCGCGTGCTGCGCACGATCACCTTTATTCTCGTCATCGCCGCCCTCGTACAGTTCGTCGAGATGTTCATCCGCACGGTGAGCCCGGGCCTCTATCGCGCGCTCGGCATCTACATCGCACTCATCACCACCAACTGCGCCGTCCTCGGCGTCGCCGTCCTTAACGTGGACATGTTCTTCCAGGACGCCCAGCCCGTCGCCGCCTCGTACCTCAAGAGCGTTCTGCAGGGCTTCGGCGCGGGCGTTGGGTTCATGCTCGCGATGGTGCTCATGTCGGCCATCCGCGAGCGGCTCGACTTGGCCGACGTGCCCGAGCCGCTCAAGGGCGTCCCCATCGCGTTCATCGTCGCGGGGCTTATGTCCATGGCGTTCCTCGGCTTCGCCGGCTTGATATGATGGAAAGGGCTTAAAACAATGCGATAACGTTGGCGCATGGCCCTTTCTCGTCAAATGCTGTGTGCGGTTCGATGAGAGAAGCAAAGCCCCGTAAGGGGCGCCTGAGAGTTGGCGGCTCGTCAAACGCTGTGTGCAGTTCGATGAGAGAAGCAAAGCCCCGTAAGGGGCGCCTGAGAGTAGCCACGGGCGCAAGCCCGTGGGGATGGTGGCCAAACGGGAAAAGAGCCCCCTTCAGGGGGCGAATGAGAACTGAGAATGGGATCTGTATTCAGCAATAACCTCCTCGCGGTCTCGCCCTGCGTGCCGTGCCTCATTGGGCTCGGCGGCTTAGGCATCCTGTTCGGCGTGATCCTCGCCGTCGCATCGGAAAGGCTCGCCGTCCAGGTGGACCCGCGCGTCAAGGAGGTCCTCGACATGTTGCCGGGCATCAACTGCGGCGCGTGCGGCCAGCCGGGCTGCGAGGGCTACGCCGACGCCGTCGTCGCCGGCAAGGTCGAGCCGACGCTTTGCGCCCCCGGCGGCCCGGAGCTCGCCGAGAAGCTCGCCGCGCTCCTCGGGATCGAGGCCGTCGCGGGCGAGCGGCTCGTCGCGTTGTGCCATTGCAAGGGCGGCACCGACAGCGAGTGGAAATTCCATTACGACGGCATCCCGACGTGTGCCGCCGCCTCGCTCGTCGGCGGCGGGCCGATCGCGTGCCAGTATGGCTGCATCGGGTTCTACGATTGCGTCCAGGCGTGCAAGTTCGACGCCTTCGACATCGCGCCCAACGGCATGCCCGTCGTCAATCCCGACAAATGCGTCGCCTGCAAAGCGTGCGTCAACGCTTGCCCGCGCAATCTCTTCGAGATGGTCCCCGTTTCAAAGCGCGTGCACATCCACTGCTCGAACTTGGACAAAGGCAAGGCGGTCAAAGACGTCTGCAAGGTCGGCTGCATCGGCTGCGTGCGCTGCGTCAAAGCTTGTCCCGAGGACGCCATCTCGATGCGCGACGGCCTCGCCGTCATTGATTACGCCAAGTGCACCGTTTGCGGCGAGTGCGTCAAGGTCTGCCCCATCGAGGTCATTCACGACTACCGCTACCAGGACCGCGTCACCTGGCAGCCCCCCGCCAAAGAAGCCGCCAAGCTCGCCGAGGCCGGCGTCGCCGCTCCGGTTAATTGATCCGTGTCGATCCGTGAAATCTGTGGCTGGTCTTATTCCGGCTTTTCGACTTGCGTGTAGAAGTACCGTTCGAGGATGCGGTCCCAGTCGGTAAACGCCGCCTCCGGGTCTGCAGCGCTCGAGATCGCGTTCGCGACGTGGTGCGCTTTCGCGTCGAGGTCATCCGCGTAGTGGAGCAGCATCGCCTCCGTGAACATCGGCACCACCGGGCTTTTCCACTCGAGCCTGCCCTGGTGGCTCAGCATCATGTGCCCGAGCTCGTCGCGCAGCGCCTGCGGGAAACCATCGATTTGAGCGATTCGCTCCTCGACCATTTGGTAGCCGAGCACGATGTGGCCGATCAGCACGCCCGGCGTCGTGTAGCCGTGCGCGACGCCGCTCTCAAGTTCGGCCACCTTGCCGATATCGTGCAGGATCGCGCCCGCCAGAAGCAGGTCGCGGTTCAGGCCGCCGCCGAGGCCCGCGTAGTGCTCGACGAGGAAGCGGACAATGTTTACGACCGAGAGCGTATGCTCGAGCAGCCCGCCGACGTATGGCTGATGGATTCTTTTCGAGGCCGGCGACTGCTTGAACTGTTCAACAAACGCCTCGTCCTTGAAAAACGCCCCGAGCAGCTTGAGCAGGTGTGGGTTCTCGACCGTCCGCGCGATCTCCAGCAGTTCCTCGAACATCTCGTCCGGGTCGCGTTCGCTCGTCGCCACGAGCTCGTCGAGCGCCACGTCCTCGGGCCGCTTGACCGCCACGTGCGCCACCTTGAGCTGCAGCCGCTTGTTGTACGTCTCGATCGAGCCGTTCACCTGCACGAACTGCGCCGCGCCGAGCTGCTCGTTGATCGCCTCCGCCTCCTCCCACACCTTCGCTTCGAGCCGCCCCGTCTTATCGCGCAGCACGAGCGTCAGGTATGGCTTGTCTGCGCGTGTCCTCCCGAGTGACTTCGACTCGAGCACAAACACCTCGCTGACGACGTCGCCTTCTTTCAGGTCCTTAATGTACGTGCTACGGGCCACAGTTTTCCTTTCCGTGGCAGGCTTAGAACAACCCCACCACGCGGCCTTCCGCGTCAATATCCACCCTTGTGCCGCCGGGCACCGACGGCAGGCCGGGCATCGTCGGGATCTCGCCGCAGAGCGCCGTCAGAAACCCCGCCCCGATAAACGCCCGCACCTCGCGCACCGGCATGCGGAACCCGTGCGGCCGCCCTTTGAGCTTCGAGTCGTGGCTGAGGCTCAGGTGCGTCTTCGCCATGCAGATCGGCAGCTTGTCCAGGCCGTTCGCCGTGAAAACCTTGATCTGGCGCTCGGCGAGCGGCTCGTAATAGACCTCGCCCGCGCCGTAGAGCCTGTGGGCGATCGTGTCGATCTTCTCTTTGATCGAGCGCTCGGTCGAGTAGAATAACTTGAACGCGTTTTTCTTCGAAGCCGCTTTGACGACCGCTTCCGCCAGGGCCTCGCCGCCGGCGCCGCCTTTCGTGTGGACCTCGCTCACCTCGGCCGCTTCGGCGCCGGCCTCGAGCGCGATCGTCTTGACGAGCTCGATCTCCGCCTCCGTATCCGTCGGGAACCGGTTGATCGCCGCCACCACCGGCAGGCCGAACAAGCGAATGTTCTCGATATGCTTGAGCATGTTCGCGCTCCCTTTGCGCAGCGCGGGGATGTTCTCCTCCAAAAGACCCTTGTCGAGCGGCTTGCCGGCGACCACCTTGAACAGCCCGCTGTGCGCCTTGAGCGCACGCACCGTCACCACGAGCACCGCCGCATCCGGCTTCAGCCCGCTCATCCGGCACTTGATGTTGCAGAATTTCTCGAATCCCATGTCCGCGCCGAAGCCGCTTTCGGTCACCACGTAATCCGCCAACCTCAGCGCAATCCTATCGGCCAGAATCGAGTTATTGCCGTGCGCGATATTCGCGAACGGCCCCGCGTGCACGATGCACGCTGTGCCCTCGAGCGTCTGCATCAGATTCGGCTTGATCGCGTCCTTGAGCAGCACCGCCATCGCGCCCGCGCACTTGAGGTCCTCGGCGGTCACCGGCTTGCCGTCCATATTCATCCCGACCACGATACGCCCGAGGCGCTCGCGCAGGTCTTTCAGATCGGTCGCCAGCGCCAGCACGGCCATGATTTCGCTCGCGGCCGTAATGTCGAACCCCGTCTCGCGCGGGATCCCGTTGGCGCGCTTATTGCCGAGGCCCGTCACCACATTGCGCAGCGAGCGGTCGTTGACGTCCACCACCCGCTTCCACGAGATCGTGAACGGGTCGATCCCCAGCTCGTTGCCTTTCTGGACGTGGTTATCAATGAACGCCGCCAGCAGGTTATTCGCCGCGCTCACCGCGTGGAAGTCCCCCGTCAAATGCAGGTTGAACTCCTCCATCGGAATCACCTGCGAGTAGCCGCCTCCGGCCGCGCCCCCCTTGATGCCGAACACCGGACCCAGCGACGGCTGGCGCAGCGTGCAGATCGCCTTGTGGCCGATCCGGTTCAGCCCGAGCGACAGCCCGATCGTCGTCACCGTTTTGCCCTCGCCGAGCGGCGTCGGCGTAATCGCCGTCACGTCAATGTACTTGCTGTGCCGGGGCTGTGCCTTCTGCGCAAGCACGTCGAGCTTGATCTTTGCCACGTGCTCGCCGTAGAGCTCCAGTTGGCTTCGATCGAGCCCGATCGCTTCGGCAATCTCGACAATAGGTTTGGGTGTCACCGATTGCGCGATCTCGAGGTCCGAGTTCATCGTGTTCCTCTCCCTGGTGCTGTTTCCATCGTTCTCGTCCGATACCAACGGACATAGGCGCGCATGTTAGCAAAGCGTCTTAGACCAAGCAACCCTCAGCGTTATTGCCCGCCGGTTTCGTCTATATGGCTGACAAACCAAATGCCGGTGCCCTCCCGGAGCACCACCTGCTCGCGTGATTGAGCCCAAGTCAACCCAGCCTTTCTGCGCTGCTGCACACACTGCAATCTCAAGGTTCAAATGGCTTAAATTAATTCTTGACAAAGGAACCCTTATTTACTACACTTCGCGCGTCTTGTGGGTGTCGGGAATCTACCCCTTTTTGAATTCGCTTCGGGGCACGGCCGAGGCAGAACTATCCTGCCTTTCTTTTGGCGTGCAGGCCGAATGACGCAACACACTTTCTATGAGCACGTTAAAACTTGAAGAAGTAACCCGAGAGGCGGCCTTCTTGCCTGGAAAACGGATCGTTCTGTTCACCTCCGGCGCAGCCGGGCCGAGAAGGGAGGCACGATGACCCATCAGCACGACCTACTGCGAAAAGGGGATTGAAACGGAGAAACAATAGGGAAGGGAAAGGGAAGAACAATGAAAACGCAGATGAAAAACCTGCTCACCGCGCACGCAACATTCGCCGTCGCAGTCGCCGCCTTGATTTTTCTCGCAACGCCCGCGCAGGCTGGGATCGTCGGCGTCGACAGCATCACGGTGACAAGCAGCACGTACCTCGACAGCATTACCGTCGGCACCTACACGGTTGACGTCAGCGACCTGTGTAACGGGGACTCCAGCGGCAGCACCTACACGAGCACCGGTACGCCCACGTGGCCCATCGGCAATGCCGATGACTTTAACGTCTTGGGAAGCTGCGCGAGTCAATACGACCCTGTCATTACCGTGTCCTTCGGAGGCTCGAACTGGTGGGATACGAACGGCGACAACCCCGACTTCTTCATCTTTGATAATGGCAGCAACCCAGGGGGCGGAGGCAACGACAGCGGAACAATCCAGGCCATCTTCACCGACAACAGCCTCGGCAACACCATTAGTTACACGACCTCGACGTGGGGCGATACGGGATACGATACCAGCGGCTTTTCCTCGGCGCCCCGTGATTGTGTCGGTATCGCGTTCAAAATAACGGATCTCCTGGACGACAGCGGCACCCCCTTAACGAACAGCACCATCATCAAGGGCATCCGGATCAACGACACCGGCATTGATCCGACCTGCATTTGCGCCGTCACCGTGCCCGAACCAAGCACAATGATCCTTGGCGGTCTTGGCATTCTTGGTTTCCTTCTTCGCCTTCGCCGTCGTCCGCGCGCCTGAATTGGCGGCGCAGGCTCACGGCACAGGAATTGAGGAGGACATACAATGTTGAGAACCGCAACAAATAGAAGCACGCTGTTGGGAGCCCTCATGCTGCTCAGCCTCCTGCTGGCCGGCACCCAAGACGTACACGCGTCAACCGTCACCTACGACAAGGACTTCAGTGAGACCCCCGGGAGCGTTTTGCTCTCCTGGAAAAGGGCCTACTACCAGGACCTCGACATCGCCGGATCAACCAGCATGCAAATGCCGTTCGGCCTGGCGAAACCAAACGGCTACGACAGCAGCGGCTCAACCAAATACCCTCTTGTGCTCTATCTCCATGGTGCGGGCGCACGAGGCGATTCCGACGCAATGATGCAGCGGACCACGGCACGTTTCTTCGCCGAGTCCGCCCAGACCACCCCAGCCTACAACGCGTTTGTCCTCGCCCCGCAATGCGCTTCCAGCCACCAATGGGCCGAGACCCCGTTCAGCGGCGGCCCTTACACCCTGGGCGCCGGCACCTACGGAGAATACATGCACTTGGCGGAAAACCTGTTGGGCTACTTGACCGACAACGGCAACAACGCCGACCTGGCTACCGCCCTGGGAATCAATGCCGCCCACATCGATCTGTCTCGGATCTACGTCGTCGGCGATTCAATGGGCGCCTACGGCACCTGGGATATTGTCGCGCGCCAGCCCGATCTCTTCGCCGCGGCCATCGCCTCGGCCGGAAGCGGCCCCAAAAACAAGTTGACCGAGTTGCTTCAGACGCCGTTCTGGGCGATCCACGGCGAGAACGACACGACCGTTCCAAACTACTTGCCCCATGCGGGTGACTTGGACGGCGCCGGCTCCCTCGGGATGCTGGGCCTCATTGACCCGACCTTCGACGGCAGCACCGCCACCACGATCATCTACGTGGACAATCCCTCATTGAGCGGCGACGACCCGCTGGCCCAGACGTTGATCTATACCGAGTACAGCGGTGCGGGTCACGAAGTAGCGACAAGTTGGACGGGAAACACCTCGGGTATCCAGGAGTGGCTGTTCGCTCAGGCAATTCCCGAGCCGGGAACCATCTTGCTCATCGGCGTCGGCGGCCTGATGCTGGCCCTCGCTCGGGGAAGGAAAAGATCATAGTCTAAGAAACCGCTTCACAACGCCTATCCATTCTCTTGCGGCGGCGGGCAAGCTCCCCGCC
>Ga0180438_10010832_pt1 | contig 11120 bp, 10 predicted proteins | sample SS_ome_12_FD_132455 | JGI IMG/M metagenome (GOLD analysis project Ga0180438, IMG submission 132455) | Hypersaline lake sediment archaeal communities from the Salton Sea, California, USA - SS_3_D_2 metaG | ecosystem: Environmental > Aquatic > Non-marine Saline and Alkaline > Hypersaline >... | reverse complement strand
GCAGGGCTTGCTCCTTCTCATCATCTTTGCTTATCATCTCCCTTGGTTTCCACCAGGTGGCTCCCTCCAACAATTCGGGCTGAAAGCCCTTGTCCTCCCCACCATCGCCTTGGGAACAGGTTTGGCTGCATTGTTGATGCGCATGATCCGTTCCACCATGATCGAGGTGCTGCAGCTAGATTACATTCGCACAGCCAGGGCAAAAGGTCTAAGTGAGCGCCTGATCTTGTATCGTCACGCCCTCAAGAACGCCTTAATTCCCTTGATCACCGTCGTCGGATTGCAATTCGGCGCTCTGCTAGGCGGTGCGGTGTTGACTGAAAGCGTTTTTGGTCTGCCCGGGCTGGGACGCCTGCTAGTGGAAGCGGTCAACCATCGAGACTATACCATCATTCAAGGTTGTGTGCTGTTTATCACTTTCGTCTTTATGGTGATCAACCTGCTGCTTGACATTACCTACGCCTTTATCGACCCGCGCATCCGGTACACATAGGCCAGATGTACCGTCCAGCAGATTTGGGCAAGGCAGCGGGCACTTACCCCCTGTAAGGGAAGAGACGGAGAGTACTGGTTGAAAATGTCACGAAACAGTAGGAAATTACAGGCAGACACCCCAGCAACCTGGCTTCAATCTCGAGAGCGGAGCACCTGGCAGCTCTTTTGGAGCGCGTTCTTGCGCAACAGGCTGGCGGTCATTGGGGCTGTGATTGTCTTCGTCATGGTCATCGCGGCCATTATAGGACCAATGTTGGTACCTTATGGGTTTGACGAAATGCATACCGACGACCGCCTGCAAGCCCCCAACTCGAAGTATTGGTTGGGTACAGATGGCTTTGGGCGGGATACGTTGAGTCGCTTGCTCTTTGCGGCCCGAGTTTCCCTGACCGTGAGCGTCTTGGCCACGTTTGTCGCCATGATCATCGGCGTTCTGCTTGGGGCAGTGGCAGGCTTTTGGGGAGGTTGGATTGATGACGGAATCATGCGGCTGATAGACATCATGTTGGCTTTCCCTTATATGGTTTTGGCAATTATCATCGTGTCTGTGATCGGTCCTGGTTTCCAAAATCTCGTATGGGTGCTCGGCATCATCCGAGTGCCTCAGTTTGCACGCATCACCCGCAGTTCAGTGTTAAGCCTCAGGGAGGCCGAGTTTGTGATAGCCGCACGCGCAATTGGGCAAGCCCCCTATCGAATTTTGTTCCGTCACATCCTGCCCAACTGCTTGACGCCCATCATCGTGTATGCCTCCCTTTCGGCTGCGACGGCTATCACGGCCGAGTCAGGGCTCAGTTTCCTTGGTCTGGGAATTCAGCCTCCTATGTCAAGCTGGGGGACGATGATTAGTGACGGCATGCGCTACATGATGCGCGCGCCGTGGCTCACTACATTCCCTGGCATAGCAATCAGCCTGACGGTTCTAGGGTATAACGCGCTAGGGGATGGCCTGCGCGACGCACTCGATCCTTTCTCGATCAAGTAAGACACTTCAAAAAAGGTGAGAGTACCAAATCTAAATTCAGGAGGGAGAAATGGTTACAGTCTTGAAGAACGGAACCCTGATTGATGGCTCAGGGCAGAATCCGATTCCAAATGCGGTTGTGGTCATCAAGGGAGACAAGATCGAGGCGGTGGGTCCCCTGGCCGAGTTCGACCTGACTGCCTTCGACGGCCCCGATCACAAGGTCATAGACCTCGGCGGCAAAGTGATCATGCCAGGGCTGATCAACTGTCACGAGCACCTGGACGAGCGCTGGGGTGTGGGGCCGTACCAGGTGCGGGCAATGGAGCCCCTAACCCGGAAGCTCCTCCGGGCGGTCCGCAACGCGTTGCTAGCCCTACAGGAGGGAACGACCACCATTCGAGACACGGGTGGCAAGGAAGGTCTGGGTTTGGCGCTGAAGAAAGAGATTGCCGAAGGGCTGATCCTGGGGCCGCGGATCGTGACCTGCGGCGAACCGATCGGCATGACCGGGGGGCACGGCTGGGAGATACAAATCGAGGCCGACGGTCCAGACGAGGTGCGCAAAGCGACCAGGAAACTGCTGAAAGCCGGCGCTGACTTTATCAAGCTGATGGCCAGCGGCGGCTACATCGAGCAGTCCAAGGACCAGCCGTGGTCGCCCCAACTGGATGAGGCAGAGATGCGAGCCGCCTTCGTGGAGGCGAAAAAGGCAGGCAAAAAGACCACGGTACACGCTCACCCACCTGTGGCCATCAAAGCAGCGATTGCCGCCGGAGTGGACTGCATCGAGCACGGGGGCTTGATGGATCGTGAGACGGCAGAGTTGATGGCCCGGAAAGGGATCTTCTTGGTGCCCACCCTGGCCGAGAGTTGGGTAATGGCCGAGCAGGGCCTGGAACTGGGGCGACCAGTCTGGTTAGTTGAGGCCAGCCGCAAGCACATGGGGAAATCCCAAACCCTCAAATTGGCTGTACAGGCTGGAGTCAAAATGGCAGTGGGTACCGACGTAGCTGCGTCAATGGCCAAAGAGATGGAGCTCATGCAGGAGGGCGGGCTCGGTGCCATGGAGGTTTTGGTGGCCGCCACCCGCAATGGGGCCGAACTATGTGACATTCTGGACGAGACCGGCACCATCGAGGTAGGAAAGTCAGCGGATGTGATCGTGATTGATGGCAATCCTCTAAAGGACATGAGGGACATGTGCAAGGTTGACCTGGTGTTCAAGCAAGGCCAGATGTACCATCCGGCAGATTTGGCCAAGGCAACCGGCACCTGCCCTCTATGAGGGGACTGATCTCGGCGAGATTTGACGGTCTTGCCAAAGGAGGCGACATGGAAGAAGAGCACCTGGCCACGAGTCTCTATAATCGAGCCCCCCAAGTGCTGGCAGGGCTAAAGCTCCCTACAAAGGTGGCCATAAATGATGCAACCCTGCGAGAGGGCGAGCAAGCGGCGGAAGTGAGTTTCAGCCTGGGGGAAAAGACCGCCCTGGCCCATCGCTTGGATGAAATCGGGGTTGCTGAAATCGAGGTCGGTTGGCCCAACAGATCATCACTTGACCGAGAAGCCTTGCGCATCCTCAAGAAGGAGGGTTTGCGTGCCCAAACACAAGCGCTGGCCGCGATTTACGGCCAGGAATGGCGGCGCGAGGTAGATGCAAGCGTAGAGTGTGGCGCGGACATTGTCAGTTTGCTTCACGCCACCTCCGATATCCGACTTGAGCACGCGGAGAAGATGACCCGTGAGCAGGTGTTGGCCAGGTCGGTAGAGGCTGTCCAATATGCCGCAGGGCGCGGTCCATTGATCTCCTATAGTCCTACCGACGCCACTCGCACCGACCTCGACTTCTTGAAGGAACTGGTGATGGAAACCGTAGCCGCTGGGGCGGAGCGAATCGCCATCTCTGACACGGTAGGCGCTGCTAGTCCAGGCGCTATGCGTTTCCTCATCAGCCAGGTCACGCAATGGGTGGACGTTCCCGTACAAGTTCACTGTCACAACGACTTTGGCCTGGCGCTAGCCAATACTCTGGCGGCGGTGGAGGGCGGGGCCACCATCGTGGACGCTACCGTGAATGGCCTGGGAGAGCGAAACGGAAATGCAGCCTTGGATGAAGTAGCAGTGGGCCTCAAATTCCTGTATGGCATTGACACAGGCCTCAAGCTGGATGAGCTATTTGCACTATCGCGATACGTGCAAGAGATCACCGGGGTGCCTTTGCCTTTTAACAAGCCGCTGGTAGGGGATAACGCCTTCGTTCATAAGCTAGACATCCATGTCAAGCGAGTTATGAGCTATGCGCCTTTGTTCGAACCGCTCCCCCCAGAGACCGTGGGCAATCGGCGAATCATTCCCCTGGGGAGAGATACAGGGTCCTTCGTCGTGGGGCTCAAGTTGAAGGAGCGTGGGCTTGACGCTGACGAAAAGCAGATTGAGGAAATTGTCTCTGAGGTCAGAGAACTGGCTCTGGAGAAAAAAGCCTCACTGACTGAAGACGAGTTCTTGATAATAGTCAAGGAGATTCTAGACCGATGAATACAACGAAACTTCAACGCAGGTCTGAGGAGCGACGACCAACCTTTGGAGAACTCGTTGCCAGGACGGAGGAGTTGCTGGCTCCCAGCCTCGCCTTCGATGAGCCCAATGTACCCGTGGAGCGGGCAGAGGGGTGCTACTTTTTTGCCCCCGATGGCAAGCGATATCTAGATTTCGTCTCGGGTATGGCCTCTTGTAACACAGGCCATCGCCACCCCAAGGTCGTAGCCGCGGCCAAAGCGCAACTCGACAAACTGATCAATGGTCCTATCGGAGTAGTGAACTATGAGCCCCTTCTACGCCTGGCAGAGGAACTGGCACAGATCACTCCGGGGGAGTTAAAAGCTTTTTTCCTGGGGAATAGCGGTACCGAGGCCACAGAAGGGGCATTGAAACTGGCCCGCTATGTGACTGGCCGTCCGGGCATCGTGGCCTTCCTGGGAGGCTTCCATGGCCGTACCTATGGCGCGGCTTCCGTCACCACTTCCAAGGGCAAATATCGTCACCACTATGAGCCTCACCTCTCTTCTGTTTATTTCGCACCCTATGCCTATTGCTACCGTTGCCCCAAGAATAGCACCCCCGAACGCTGCGGTCTGGCTTGTCTGGAGGATATCGAGACTCTCTTTGACAGAGTGATTTCCCCCCAAGAGATAGCTTGCTTCATAATAGAGCCCATCCAGGGAGAGGGAGGGTATGTGGTACCTCCCCAGGAGTGGCTCCAAGAGCTACGGGAGATCTGCACCCGTCACGGCATTATGCTGATCTTTGACGAGATTCAGACCGGTTTCGGCCGCACGGGGGAATGGTTCGCAGCTCAGACCTTCAGGGTGACACCTGACATCATGGCTGTTTCCAAGAGCATCGCCTCGGGCCTCCCCCTTAGTGCGGTGGTTGCTTCCCCGGAGGTGATGAGCCGTTGGTCTGCTGGTGCCCACGGTACAACCTTCGGAGGCAACCCCGTATCCTGTGCCGCTGCTCTGGCCACGATAGAGGTTTTTCGGGAAGAGAATCTTTTGGAGCGGAGCCGCAAACTGGGGAGTTATGCCCTCTCCAGGCTACAAGAGCTGAAGAAAAAGGCTCCTCAGGTAGGTGATGTGCGGGGGAAGGGGCTGATGATCGGGATAGAGTTCATACAACCGGAGACGGATAAAGAGCCCAATCCCCAGGAGGTTAAAAAAGTGCTCCAAGGCTGTTTGGAGGAGGGATTGATCCTCTATCCCTGTGGCTTCCGCGATCAAGCGATACGGTTCATTCCGCCGCTGGTAGTGAGTGAGGAAGAACTGGAAGAGGGGCTTAATATCTTCGAGAAGGCGGTCCTCAGAGAAGATCACTTTGGACGCGCCCTGGATGGTCGTTTTCCCAGGCCTGGCCGTCAGCCTGACCACACTGGGCCTTAACCTGCTGGGAGACGGACTGCGAGATGCGATGGATCCCAGGACGCGTAGCTTATTACGCTCTGGCCACTGATGAACCCGGAATCCCCGATGAAAACTTTGCAAAACCAATGAGGAAAGGAGTAACAGCTTGCAGTGAGCAAGGACAGAGTTATCATTATGGGAGCCGCCGGGCGCGACTTTCACAATTTCAACGTCTATTTCCGGGGCAACCAGGCCTACGAGGTGGTAGCCTTCACTGCCACCCAGATCCCTAACATCGAGGGGAGAATCTATCCTCCAGAACTGGCTGGTCCTGGGTACCCCAAAGGCATTCCCATCTATTCCGAAGATCACCTGGCCCGGCTGATCAGCGATTTGAATGTGGATCAGGTGATTTTTGGCTACAGCGATATCTCTCACAAAGATGTGATACACCGGGCCTCGATTGTGCTGGCGGCCGGGGCGGATTTTCGCCTGATGGGTGGACACAGCACCATGCTAGAATCCACCGCTCCCGTTGTATCGGTCTGCGCTGTGCGCACTGGTTGCGGCAAGAGCCAAACCAGCCGGAGAGTGGCAGACATCTTGCAGAAGATGGGCAAGAGAGTCGTGGTCATCCGTCACCCCATGCCCTATGGCGACTTGGTGAGGCAAGCAGTGCAGCGCTTTACCACCTACAAAGACCTGGACAAACATGAATGCACCATCGAGGAGCGAGAGGAGTACGAGCCTCACCTCGACCGGGGGCTGGTAGTCTATGCTGGCGTGGACTATGAGCGCATCTTGCAAGAGGCCGAGAAGGAGACCGATATCATTCTCTGGGATGGCGGCAACAACGACCTGCCCTTCTACAAACCCGATTTGCACATCGTGGTGACTGACCCCCACCGCGCTGGCCACGAGGTGGCCTATCACCCCGGCGAGGCCAACCTGCGCCTGGCCGACGTGGTAGTCATTAACAAGGTGGACACCGGGGACCTGGACGACATCGTCGCTATCCAGCAGAATGTACAGCGCATCAACCCGGAGGCTACCTTGGTTGAGGCAGCCTCGCCCATCTTTGTTGAGGATTCGGCAGCCATTCGGGGCAAGGATGTGCTGGTCATCGAGGACGGGCCCACCCTGACCCACGGGGAGATGGCTTACGGGGCGGGCATCGTGGCCGCTCGACGGTTCGGTGCGGCCCATATCGTGGATCCCAGACCCTATGCTGTAGGCTCCATCATCGAGACCCTTGAGAAATATCCACAGGTCGGGCCGCTCCTGCCAGCTATGGGCTATGGCAAGAAACAGATTGAGGAACTGGGTGAGACGATCAACAACACTCCTTGCGACCTGGTCATTGTGGCTACACCCATTGACCTACGGCGGATGGTAGAGATCAGCCGCCCTAGTAACCGGGTGCGCTACGAGCTACAGGAGATCGGCCAGCCGACGCTGAAAGACATTTTGACTAAGAAATTCGGATGAAGGAGGTGAACGAGCAACCATCGGAGCCAGGAGGAAACCTCAGGAATCTGCGAGTTATCGCAAGTACATCTTTCCTGGCTGGCCTCTCCTACAACATGATGGAGGCGGTGTGGCAACCTTTCATCCTCAGCCTGGGCGCGCCGATGAGTGCCTTGGGCCTGCTGGAAAGCCTGGGCGGGCGGAGGGGGGTGATGATTACCTTGATCCAGGCCGTCAGCGGCTGGTTCTCCGACCGCCTGGGGAGAAAACCCCTCATCGCGCTAGGCAGCCTGGTTTGCCTCTTGGCTGTCTCCTTCTATATCCTGGCAGCCATCATCGGTCACTGGTGGCTGCTGTTGCCAGGGAGTATTCTTCTGGGAGCTGGCTTAGCCTCCCGCCCAGTCGAAAGTTCGCTGACCGCCGAGTCGGTAGATTTCAGCCGGCGTGGCATAGCCTTCAGCATCCTGATGGCCTCCTGGATCACACCAGGCATCTTCGCCCCGGCCCTGGGCGGCTTCATCGCTGATCGTCGGGGCTTTACCCCAGTATTCCTGGTGTGCGTCGGGCTAGAGAGCCTACGCCTACTGTTCATCCTTTGGCTGTTGGTAGAAACCCTGAGCAAGGCGTCCGCAGTCGTCTCCCTGAGGGAACTGAAGGGAGTACTGCTAAGTATGGTCGTGCTCCCCAGGGAACTGCGCAGTTTTTACTGGGTGGTAGCGATAGACAGTTTCGTCTGGGGGCTGGGAAACGACCTCCTCTTCGGGATGCTAAGCCAAACCTATGGCTTCACCACCTTCCAGTTGGGAGTGATGTCTAGCCTCAGATCCCTCGTCTGGGCGCTCTCTCAACTGCCCATCGGGAAGCTGGTAGACCGCTACGGCTGCAAGCCTTTCCTGGTGCTCTCGGGAGTAATCGCTGTCATTGTCGTCGTCGGACGGCTGTTCAGCATAAGTTTTCCTAGCTTTGCCATCTTGCACGCCTGCTTTGGCCTTAGTGCTGCTACCTGGGTGCCAGTACAGCAGGCGCTCCTGGCCAACAGCGTCCCCGCAAAGCAATTAGGTGAGGCGATGGGGCGGCTCTTTACCCTTCGAGGGTTGATTGCCTTTCCCGCACCTTACCTCGGCGGCTTGCTCTACGATCACTTTGGATTTCAGGCTCCCATCTTGGCTAATCTGATAGGCGCTGTCATCGTCTTGGTGGTCATCCTCTTCGGCGTGAAGGAGCCGCCACGCCAGGAGTACCTCGACTGACGATCAAACCAGAACCCATTGACTTAAGCCCTCGCACTGTGGTATAATATCCTTGTCCGTGGCACGACATCGCAGGCATAGGTCCAGGCGCAAGGGGACAGCCAAGTCTTATGAACAGCCGACCTTTTCGGATCACCTGCACGGATAGGTCGGCCTGTGTTTTTCAGGCGTTCAACTACCTGTTCGGCCTGCATCAGTAAAGAGGGTGGGGGGAAAATTAAGGGGAAAGGAGAGTACAGATGGCCACCTACATTTTGCTGAGCACCCTTACGGACGAGGGAGCAGAGACCATCAAGAAAAACCCGGCCCGCATCAAGGAAGTAAATAAGGAGATCGAGGCCCTGGGAGTCGCGGTCAAGGACCAATACGCTGTGCTGGGCCCCTTCGACTTTGTGAACATTGTTGAAGCCCCTGACAACGAGACCATCGCCCGGGTCTCGGCGGAACTGTCTGCCCGAGGCAGCATCAGGATCCAGACCCTGGCTGCCATCCCCGTGGATGACTTTATCGCCACGTTCAAGAAGTAACTGGCGAACTAACCCCGGCGGGATATCGCGTCCCCCACCCTCACCCGCCGGGCAAGCCTTGCATTGAACTCTAACTTGTGGTAAACTTGTGAAAATAAAGGAACCAAAGGAGAGAGGGACTGATAATGAAAAAGGGACGGGTTTTCAGCGGAGCCAGGCCAACCGGACGGCAGCATCTCGGCAATTATCTGGGTGCCATCCGAAACTATGTAGCCCTTCAAGACGACTACGAGTGCGTCTACTGTGTGGTAGATCTGCACGCCCTGACGAGTCTCACCGACACGGCACTTCTAAAGGAGCACACTTATGATATGGTGCTCGATTGGCTGGCGGCCGGTATGGACCCGACACGTTCCATTGTCTTTGTCCAGTCCCACGTTTCTCAGGTGACAGAACTGCATACGATCCTCTCCATGGTGACCCCCCTTGGCTTACTGACCCGGCTGCCCACTTTCAAGGAAAAAGTTCGCCAGCAGCCCGACAACGTCAACTATGGCCTGGTAGGCTATCCAGTACTCATGGCGGCTGACATTGCCCTCTACAAGGCCGACACCGTGCCCGTGGGCGTAGACCAAGCCCCTCATCTGGAGTTCACCCGCGAGATCGTGCGCCGTTTCAACTATCATTTTGGCCCTACCCTCATCGAGCCTCAGATCAAACTGACCGACTTTCCCAAAGTCCTGGGCACCGATGGGGTCAACAAAATGAGCAAGACCCTGAACAATCACATCGAACTGGCGTCCTCACCTGAAGAAATCCTGGAACGAGTCATGACCATGGTCACCGACCCGGCCCGCCGTTATCGCACCGATCCAGGCCACCCCGAGATATGCAACGTCCATATTTTACATAGATATTTCTCTCCCGACGTGACACCTCAGATCGAGGCCGACTGCCGCAACGCGACTATTGGCTGTGTGGAGCACAAAAGGTGGTTTGCCCAAGACCTGGCCGATTACCTTGCCCCCTTCCGGGCCCGGCGTGCTGAATTCGCCGCCGACCCCAACTATGTGTGGGAGGTACTGGCTGATGGAGCCGAACGGGCGCGGTCCATCGCCAAGGTGACCATCGCCGAGGTGAAAGAAAAGGCAGGCCTACCGTAAAACCGGGGGACAAGTCTTCGAGGAGGAGATCTTACCGCTGTTGAAGAGATAATACCAATTCGCGTCAAGAACGTACAGAAGGACCTATCGGCCGATAGGTCCTTTTCATTCGGCTATACCAATTTATCTAAATCCGCTGCTGCGCGCTTCATATCCAGAAAGAGCATACCCAGTTTGGCGTCTTTGCGAGCCAACACCGTCAGTACAGCCACTTCGCCTACATCTAACAACAAGACGTAACCACTATCGCCTCGGATGTAGACCTGATCCAATGTACCGCGCCCCAACTCCACAGCGATCCGCTCGCCCAGAGAAAGCATAGCTGCCGACATGGCCGAGACCCGGTCCTCTTCCACATCAGGTGGCAGAGCCGAGGCCATAATCAAACCGTCAACGCTAACCAAAGCAGAAGCCTCAACGTCCGTAGAACTGGTCTGCAAGTCCCTCAAGCGATCCGTCATCTGCTCAGTCCTCGATTTCGCCATCGCCCTACATCTCCTTTCCCCATGGCTGACTACAGCCAAAGTACAAGCTGCCACGAGCTATGAGCTTACGAAATCCATTGAAAGCCCAACCTTTCAGGGCAGCTCTCCGCACATGCACCAATAATAGCACAACTCTGAGGTCATGTCAATTGAGAGGCGTTTCCGGATATTGTCAGAACAGGGGGAATGTGTTATACTTGATACAGCCCTGCAACACGCCCCTGTCCAAGCCCTTGCGAAGGTTTAGAGGCAGCTTTCAGGCTACAGACGGACTAACTGTGAGGTGATCCTCTATGGCGATCAACGAAGAACAACTTCGGACCTTTTTGCTGATCTCTGCTGGGTTGGCTGCCCTGAGCCTGGTAACAGCCATCCTGCTAGCCCTTTTGACGCACCGACAATTGCGGCACCTTCGCCTGCCCGCCGACGCCGATTTCATGACCTGCCTGCGAACCGTGCCTATCACAGTGGTGATTATCCTCGATCTGTTGGATTTTGGCCTGGACGTTTTCTCCGCACCCATTGCCTGGGTCATGTTAGGCAAACTTGGGTTGCAGGGCCTGAGAGGGGTCACCATCCTTGAAGAACTGATTCCCGGCACGCAACTCCTGCCCACCATGACTCTGACCTGGATAGGCATCCGCCTCTATGACCGATTCACCAGTCTGAGGTGAAAGGCAAAGCTATCTTACGCTAAAAGAAAAGATATATTTTGTCGCTTTATTTTATTGAGGAATAGATGGAATACGTTCGCCAGGAGGCGATTTGACGAGAGATGTGCAGGTCGTAGTGACTGGCCTGGGGGTCATCAGCCCGATGGGTCTGGACGTGCCTACTATGTGGCAGAATCTGGTGGCTGGTCGCTCGGGGATAGGACCCATCACCCACTTTGACCCTTCAGATTTTGCGGTCAGAATTGCCGGTGAGGCT
>Ga0180438_10010830_pt1 | contig 11121 bp, 8 predicted proteins | sample SS_ome_12_FD_132455 | JGI IMG/M metagenome (GOLD analysis project Ga0180438, IMG submission 132455) | Hypersaline lake sediment archaeal communities from the Salton Sea, California, USA - SS_3_D_2 metaG | ecosystem: Environmental > Aquatic > Non-marine Saline and Alkaline > Hypersaline >... | reverse complement strand
TATGTGAACGGCATGCTGTTCTCCCCCGATTTCTGGCGTAAGCACCACAAGCCGCAGCTCAAACGCATCTGCGACACCATCCACGCGGCCGGGCTGAAGGTTATCTACCACGGTTGCGGGAACGCCTCAGCCGTCCACGAAGACCTGATCGAGGTCGGCGTCGACATGTACAACCCTCTCGAAGCGAAGTCCGGGCTCGATGTCCTGAAGCTTAAACGCCAATTCGGCGATCGCCTGGGCTTCAACGGCAACATAAACGTCCAGGTTCTGGCAACAAACGATCGCGAGAAGGTTCGCGGCGAAGTTTTGCGCAAGCTCAACGCCGCGAAAGGAGGCGGGTACATATTCCAGTCGGACCATTCGATCCCGAGCAACGTCGATCCGGCAACCTACGACTACGTGATTAACCTGGTTCGGGAGTACGGCAACTACCCGCTCGATCTGGGTGAGTTTGACGAGAGTGTGTGAGCGCTGTTGCCGAAGCTCGCTGAAAGGAGGCGGATCGTGCAGCGATACGGAATGATTACGGGAGTCAAACCCGAAAAAGCCGATGAGTACAAGCGACTTCATGCCGATGCCTGGCCCGGCGTGCTCAAGAAGATTAGCGAATGCAACATCCGCAACTACTCGATCTACTGGATCGAACTGGACGACGGTACTCAGTATCTGTTCAGTTATTTCGAGTACGTGGGCGACGATTTTGATGCGGATATGGCCAGTATGGCTGCGGATCAGACTACCCAGGAGTGGTGGTCGGTCAACGTCCCTTGCCTGATTCCACTGCCCGATGTGGAAGAGGGGCAGGTCTGGAAGAATATGGAAGAGGTGTTCCATTGGGATTGACTTCCAGAGAAAGGGTGATGGCGGCGTTCGCCCACGAAGAGCCGGACCGGGTTCCGGCGTGGTGCGGTTCATCGGTCGAATTCTGGGATAAGGCCAAATCCGGGTTGCAACTTGATGATGAAGCTCTTCGCGTGCGGCTCGGCGACGATTTCCGCCGCGTTTACGCAGTCGACGCCGGGCCGGAACTGCCTCTTGAGAATCCTCAAGCCGTTTACCGAACGGTGTTTGGCATCGAACGGATAGGACTTGGCTACGGCCAACCCGTGAGCCATCCTCTTGCCGATGCGGACATCGGCGCCATTCACGATTATGCCTGGCCTGATCCGGCGCGGATGGACGTCTCGAACATCAAAGCCGAGGCGGAGGCTTACGGCGGCGAATATGCCATCCTTGGAGGCGATTGGTCACCGTTCTGGCATGACGCTATCGATCTGCTCGGTATGGAAAACCTGTACATGAAAATGTACGATGAGCCGGAACTGGTCGACTCACTCATGCATCATCTGGTCGACTACTACGCTGCCGTCAGTCAGCGGATCTTTGACGCAGCGGCTGACGCCCTGGACGTCTTCTTTATCGGCAACGATTTTGGAAGCCAGACCGGCCCGTTGCTCAGTCCAGATCTGTTTGAACGTTTCATGCTGCCGCACCTGAAACGGCTGATCGACCTGGGCCACGCGTATGGTCTGAGGGTTCAGCTCCACTGCTGCGGCGGTTTCGCGGAGCTGATTCCCGCGATGGTCGGAGCCGGTCTCGACGGGCTGCACGCCGTACAACCGAACTGCCGCGGGATGGACTTACGTGCGCTCAAGGCTCAATTCGGTGACAGGATCCTGTTCAACGGAGCCATTGACTCGCATCACGTGGTCATCGACGGTGCGCCGGAAAGCGTTCGGGAAAGTACGCGCGAGGTTCTCGAAATCATGATGCCGGGAGGCGGTTACGTGGCGGGTGCGAGCCACGATACCATCCTCGAAGAAACCCCGCTCGAGAACGCGCTCGCGATGTTCGATGCTATTAGGGAGTTCGGCGACTATGCGTGAGACCGTGTCAAAGCAGCCTCAGAGGTCGCACAATACATTTCACACCGGAGAAAAGGGAGATCAATCATGTTCAAAAGCGCAGCGGTTCTGTTAGGTCTGGTGTTGTTACCCTGGTCTTTGTCTCTTGCAGCCGCCTCACCTGATCATCCTGATTTGCACGAGTCCTTCGAGTCGGGCGAGGGCGCACCCCTGGGGTGGTCGCCGATGGCCGGCGCGGTTGACGGGCTGACGTGTACCTGGTTGGTCGAGGACGGGCGTCGGGGCGGCAGGGCCGTTCAGGCGACTTCGACCAAGGCCCGGGCGGCCTGGGTGAGCGAAAATGTGTCCGTTCATCCGGAAGAGAAGTACATACTCGACGGTTGGATTCGAGCGCGGGACGGCGCGGGATGGCTCGAGATCAGTTTCGTCGATGCGAACGGGAAGGTCTTGGCTCGACACAAGAGTCCACAGGTCGAGAACTGTCCGGAATGGCGCTATGTGGCCGCGGAAGCGTCCGCTCCGCCGGGCGAAGCAGTTCACGCAAGAGCAGACTACTGGGTGAGAGGCGGCAGCGCGGCCCTGGACGACGTCAGCCTTCACCGTGCGCCTGTGCAAACGCTGATTAACGGCGATTTCGAAATGCCCCTTGACCGAAAAAAGCGTTTTCCGTATTGGAATGAAGAGCAGGACAAATCACTATTATCGGGCGGGCGTGGAGGCAAGTTCGCCCTCGACGGTGATGACCCCGCCCAAGGCGTCGGCTGTCTTGCGCTGACCGCTGCCCGCGACTGGTTCGCTTTTACATCAATTCACTATCCGGTCTCGGATTGGACCAAAGAGGTCTCGCTGAGCGCCATGGTTAGCCAGGACACGGATGCCGAGGCGCGGTTGGCCATTGTATGGACGGACGCCGCGCAAAAACCGATCACGGTTCAATTGGGAAAGGCCGCGAAGACGACCGGATGGCAGGAAATGGTCGCGGGGCCTTTCAATCGGCCCGCCGGGGCGTACGGCGTGCGGCCGGTTCTCGCAGTGCGCAAACGGTCCGCCGGGTCGCAAGCAGAAACCACTGCGCGTTTCGACAACGTGACACTGCATTTCGAGGACAAACCATTCCTGCGCGTTGCGGTCAATCAGGTAGGCTATGAAGCCGACGGGCCGAAAGGCGCCGTCGTACTCAGCAACTTTTTTCCGGCGAAAGCGACTTCGGCGTATGTCGAAATTCTCGATGAGAATGGCCGTCTTGTCCGGGAGCAGGAGGTAGCGTGTGCAGGACGCATGTACGGGGAGAAGCAAGCGGACTGGGGATGGTATTTCTGGCCGGTCGATTTCTCACCGCTTAGAACCGCGGGCGAGTTCAAGGTCAAAGCACGAGTCGGCAGGCTAGATGCGACCTCTTATCCGTTTAGCATAGAGCGCGACCTGCTTTTCAGCGAGACCGCGCAGTCAAACGTCGATTTCTTCTTTGTCCAGCGTTGCGGTTTCGAAGTGCCCGGCTGGCACGCCGCCTGCCATCTTGACGACGCCAAACTGCCGGACGGCACGCATAGGGATTTGACCGGCGGTTGGCACAGCGCCGGCGACTACAACAAACTCAATTGGGAGTATGGCGACGGGGGCGTTATGTATGCCCTCATAAACGCGTACGAATCCGCGCCTGACTTCTTCGAGCAGTTTGATCGGGACGGCGCAGCTCCTTGCGACATCGTTGACGAAGCCTGGTGGGGTGCGAAGTTCCTTGCGAAGGTGCAGGTACCCGAGACAGGAGGCATTCTGAACCACATCGAGCAAGGCCCGGACAGACGGACCTGGATGAACTGGTGTCCGCCTGAAAAGACAACCGACAATACCGTGGGCACAGCCGACGACCCCGTTGTGACAGAGGGCGAAGGCCAATCGCCGCTGGCGATCGGCGGCTGGGCGCGTCTGGCAGCCCTGCTTGACGCCCGCGGTGTCGAAACCGACTACCTGGCACGGGCGGTTCGCCTCTGGGAACATGCGACTAAGGGCGGGTCATCATTTGGCCAGCCGCTCGCGCTGATCGGTACGGTCGACCTGTACGCCGTCACGGGCGAACAGCGCTATCTCGACTTCTGCCGGCAGAGCGCGCAGGCACTGTTGGACTCGGGCGACCCGGAAGGACAACTGCCGGGCGGTTACGCCGACAGCGGCGATATTCCCGCCGCCGCCCTGGCATACTTCGCAATCAAGCTTTCGGAAGAGGCTCTCGTGAAACCTATAAGGGATCGGCTGGAAAAGCATCTGCCGTTCTTCCTTGCGGAAGCGGCCAACCCAGCGGGGTTGATGATGCAGAAGCTGGGTGCGGACGGGTACTTCTTCGACCCCTCGAGCGCCCTCGGTTGTAACTACCAGCTCTGCTCCCGGGCGTGGTCAGCGCTTATGGTGTACCGAATCACCCGTGACCGCCGTGCCTGGGAATACGCGGCCAACCAGTTGGACTTCGTTCTCGGGAAGAACCCGTACGGCGTGTGCATGATGGAAGGCGAAGGTTCGTATAACCTGCCCAGGTATCACCACCGCTATATCACCATCCCCGGCCACGAACGAGGCGCGGTACCGGGCGCCATACCAAACGGGTTCGTGCGCGACATGGCCGGCAACGACCGGCCCGGGATCGATCTGTCAACGGGAGGGCGTGCGTACCCGTCGTATCGCACCAACGAGCCCTGGCTTGTTCACAACGTGTTGTACACCCTCGCGATAACCGCCTTGCACGATGTCCAACGACTCTCGTCTGAGCGCAAGTGATGACATCGCCCCGGGGTGTGAAGGGAAGCGCCATTTCCTGCAGGAAGTTCCTGTTTCTATCTATCAGGTATCGCGCAATGCCGATCGCACGGAGACGTTTGTCTGACCGTTGCGATGTTTCTCCTCCGGCGGCCCGATCCACAAAATGGCGTTATTGAAATCCTCCCGGTGTTAGAACACGGCACTGTTTGAGTGGCGTTTACCAGCGATAGCTAACGCCAAAGCCCCTAAACACTTGACATAACGTGAAGTTTGGCGCATACTTTGGTCGTCGGGTGGGGGCAGTTTTGGGCAGCCGTCGGTTGCGTTATTGCGGCGGCTCTTACAGTTTCGCTGATTCGAGGCAGAATAACAGGCTTCTACCGTGAACCTGATCGATTGTGCTGGGGATATCCTGAACACCATCTTGGTGAACGGCGGCGATTTCGCCGAGATATTTCTGGAACGGCGGCGTTCGACATCGTTCTCGTGTGAGGACAACAAGGTCGAGCGGGTCGTGTCCGGCGTTGACCATGGCGCCGGGATACGGCTCGTCGTGGGCGAGAGGACGCTGTATGCCCACACGAACGAGGTTTCAGAGGACGGGTTGATGACGCTCGCGAGACACGTGTCCGAAGGGGTCTCCGGCGGACGGCGCGATGGGGCGACGGAGTTCGCCCCGGCACGGTTTCAAGCGGCAGCCAAAATCGCGCCGTGGGATGTTCCGGTTTCGCAGAAACTGGACAAGGTGTTGAGTGCCAACGAGGCTGCGCGCGGTCTTGACGACCGGGTGAGACAGGTGCTCGTCCGGTACGGCGATTCGGTCAGGGACGTGACGATCGCGAACTCATCGGGCGGTTTCTGGGAGGACCAGCGCGTTCAGACACTGTTTCTCGTTCACGTGGTGGCTGCCAAGGATGACCTGATTCAGACCGGTTATGAACCGATCGGTGGAACCGTGGGGTTTGAGCTTTTTGACGCGAACGATCCTAGCGATATAGGACTGAAAGCCGCGCGCCAGGCAATATTGATGCTCGAAGCGGACAAGGCTCCGACCGGTGTAATGCCTGTCGTGATCGGCTCGGAAGCCGGCGGCACGATGATCCACGAGGCGGTCGGCCACGGGCTGGAAGCCGACCTGGTGCAGAAAGGGTTGTCGAAGTTCGCCGGCCGGGTCGGCCAGAAGGTCGCAAGCACTATTGTCACGGTCGTGGACGATGCTACAATGCCGCAGAAACGCGGTTCTTTCGCGATCGACGACGAGGGCGTTGCTGCGGCCCGAACCGTGCTTATTGAGGATGGCGTGCTGAAAGGTTTTCTGCACGACAGGATGACGGCGAAGAAGGACTCGACGGTACCGACCGGGAACGGCAGACGCGAATCGTTTCGGCACAAGCCGATACCGCGAATGACCAATACGATGATAGTGCCGGGGAAGAGCGAGCCGACCAATGTTATCTCGGACACGAAACGCGGCCTGTTTGTGCGTAGGATGGGCGGTGGACAGGTCAACACGGTCAACGGCGATTTCATGTTCGAGGTGAGCGAGGGATATCTGATCCGGGAGGGGGAAATGGGTCCGGCGGTTCGCGGTGCCGCACTCGTGGGGAACGGTCCGGAGGTTCTTCAGAAGATCGACATGGTCGCGGGCGACCACGGGTTCGCGATCGGAACGTGCGGGAAAGATGGACAAGGTGTGCCGGTATCGGACGCGCAGCCGACGTTGCGCATAAGCGAGCTTACTATAGGGGGCACAGGCGCGAGCGGATGACTTGAGGAAGCTGGCGCATCGCGTGTGATGGAGTGAACCGAAATGAATGCCGTCTTGCCGGGCAGCGGGGGCGCCCCGAGGGGTTATCTTTCGGATGAGGCCAAGCGGAAATTCACCATAACCACCGGGATTCTGGGCGCGGTATTCTTTTTTGGCCAGATGATCGTCCCCTTTGTGATCATGATGGTGTTGATGCCGGTGAGCTTTTTCTTCAACGAGTCCCTGTTCAGATCCGCGGACGTAAGGCGCGGGACGTTCTGGAACGGGCGCGTCTGGTATGTGGAGCGGTCGGAAAGCTTTAAGCCCGCGTCAGAAAGTAGCACCGCGCTGGTCAGTTTCGCGCTTGGCGGCGACGAACAGCCCCAGCGAGCTGCCTTTCTTCCTCCGGAGGATGCGTGGCTTCTGCCGGGAGATGGCAGGCTCTGGATCATCTCTTCCAGCGCGGTCCGGTTCTACGACGGAAACCAGATCAGCACCGTGACTCCACAGGAAACGCTGGGTGATATCTCCCGTCCTTTCATATACGATGGCCATCCGGCGGTGATTGAGGAGCGACCGCCGGGACAGGCCCTGAGAGTTTTCATAGATGGTCAATGGCAGAAGCGGGCCTCGTTCCGTCTGAGCGCCGACGAGGCCGGCGCCCCGGTTCTGAAACACTTACAGGCGGTGACAAGTCCGGGAAAACTCTCTGTCTTCTTCAGGTTCGGAGATACGCTCTACTATAGAGATACCCTTCCCATCCAGGAGGAAGACGATTGGCAGTCCTGGGAGCCGGTCTCCAAAGTTGAAGGCAGCTGGGCGGCGGTTTCGCTTGCCGGCGAGCCGGCCGTCTTTCGTTGCACGGCCGAGGACATGAACGCCATGATTGTCGGGCTGAAGAAGTCAGACAACACGTGGGAGCCGTTCTTCACGCACTCAACCGGTTTCGTGACGTGGATGGGCGTGTACCCCCTGGGCGGTCCGGGCGAGTTCGTGTTGGTTCGCGAGACGTTCCCGGGGTCGATTCGCGCAATTGAGGTTAAGGAAGGCGAAGTCGTGCGCGAAATGAAGTACGGAGATGGATTCCCATTCCCGTTTACTCTCATGCCGATCATGTTTGTTCCGCACGCGTGCATGCTGCTCATGCCGCTCGTTCTCGCGTTTATACTGTCGGCCCAGATGCGCAAGTACAGGGTCTGCGAGCATGTCGCAGGCACCGCAAGAGTGGCGTTTGCCCCGTTGTCACGCAGGGCTCTGGCGCAGATAATCGACTCGATATTTCTGGGCGCACCCATTATAGTGGGAGCTATCATATTCATGTCCACCTTCGCCGACATGATGGAGGAAACGTTAAGTCCTTTACCCATGCTAGCGTTTTTCGGTTTTTTCTTGGGAGGGATTCTCTGGGGGTTGATAGGTCTGTTGATCTTCAGCTGTCTAGAAGGGAGCTGGGGATGGACGCCAGGTAAGTGGGTTATGGGCATCCGGGTGGTTGGAACCGACCTGCGGCCCTGCGGGTTTGGGCGGGCCCTTGTCAGAAACCTGCTCAAGTGCGTTGACGGATTTTTCAATTTCATGGTAGGCATTCTGTTGGTTGCATTGACCGACAAATGGCAGCGGCTGGGCGATCTGGCTGCCAGAACCGTCGTGATAAGCGCAGGGGAGGGGAGCCTGAGTAATGGGGAGCCTCCACCCGTGCCGCCAGAGGAGATTCGGATTGAACGTTGAACGGTTGAAAGAGCTTCTGCAGCAGTTGTCCGAAGGCAACACGAACGTAGAGACCGTGTTGGAAGCGCTCAAGAGGTTGCCTTACGAGGATACAGGTTTCGCGAGGATAGATCATCACCGTGCGCTGCGTCGCGGGTTTCCTGAAGTGGTGCTGTGCGCGGGGAAAACGTCCGCGCAGGTCGTCGAGATTGTCGAGAGGATGGTGGCGGCCGAAGACAACGTGCTTGCCACGAGAGCGACCGTCGAGACGTACGAGGCGGTGAGAGAGCGCGAACCGCGCGCCGAGTACAACGCGGATGCACGTGCTATCACGGTGATTGTCCACCCGGTGAAAATGCGCCGGAACAAGGTCGTTGTGGTGTGCGCGGGCACGTCGGATATTCCCGTTGCCGCCGAGGCCGCCGTGACGTTGCAGATGATGGGCAATCCGGTTGAGGAGATACGTGACGTTGGAGTCGCGGGAATTCACAGGGTGCTGGACTGTGTTGAGACGTTGCGGGAAGCGTCCGTCGTCGTTGTTGTGGCCGGAATGGAGGGGGCGCTGGCGAGCGTTGTCGGCGGGCTCGTCGACAAGCCGGTGATCGCCGTGCCGACAAGCGTCGGGTACGGCGCGAGCTTCGGCGGGGTAGCCCCGCTTCTCACAATGCTGAACAGCTGCGTGCCGGGCGTGGCCGTGGTCAACATAGATAACGGGTTTGGCGCCGGGTACCTTGCGAGCCTGATGAACGAGCTGGCGGAAGGAGCGGACCCACAATGAGAGTCCTGTATTTCGACTGTTTCTGTGGTGTAAGCGGCGATATGCTCCTTGCCAGCCTGCTCGACCTGGGTGCGGACGAGCAACAGGTGCGGGCGGCGCTGGATGCGACCAGGCTGGCGGGCTACAAACTCAAGGTCGAGAAGGTCGTGAAAGGCGGTCTCGCAGCAACCGGCGTGACAGTTGACGTCACGGATCAAGATTCCCCTGAACGGGGGCTCACTGACATCGAGAAAATGATAGACCAGAGCGATCTGAACGAGGAACTCAAGAGGAAAAGCAAATCGGTGTTCCGTCGGCTGGCGGAAACCGAGGCGCGAATTCACAACACTACGCCGGAGCACATCCATTTTCACGAGGTGGGTGCGACCGACTCGATAGTTGACATCGTTGGCTCGCTGGCCGCGCTCGATACGCTGAACGTGGACAAGGTTTACTGTTCACCGATTCATCTTGGCACGGGCGAGGTTCGATGTGCGCACGGGACGTTGCCCGTGCCGGCACCGGCGACCGTGGCGTTGCTTAAGGGTGCTCCGGTCTACTCGCGCGGTATACCGACGGAGCTGACCACGCCGACCGGTGCCGCCTTGATAACTGCCTTAGCCGTGGAGTTCGGACCGGTTCCCCCGATGACGATAGAGGCGGTGGGGTACGGGGCCGGCAAGAAAGATGTGGCCGAAAGACCAAACGTGCTCCGGGCCATTCTGGGCGAAACGGCCGGCGAGGGTGCCGAGACCGACGTTGTCGCCGTTGTGGAGACCACGATTGACGATATGAACCCTGAGAACTATCCGTGGCTAGTGGACCGACTCTTCGAGGCGGGCGTGAAAGACGTGTACCTGGCACCGGTAATCTGCAAAGGGGGCCGGCCCGGAACGGCACTGGTAACTATCTGCGATACGGACCTTATTGACAAGATAGTCGGCATCGTTTTTGAAGAGACATCCTCATTCGGGGTCAGGTATCGGTTCGAATCGCGAATGAAGCTTTCGCGCGAATCTTGCGAGGTCGACACGCAATGGGGCGCAGTCGGGATCAAGATCGGACGGATTGGTGGCAGAATTGTCTCGGTCTCGCCCGAATTTCGAGAGTGCAGACGAGTGGCCGAGCGGGAAGGTGTCCCGTTGAAGCGGGTTTACGAAGAGGCACGCGCTGCCGCAAGTAAGATGTTGGAAGAGGAGGAGAAATGAACAAGGGTCGTGAGCGAGTGGCAATTTACCCGGGCAGTTTCGATCCGCCGACATACGGACACGTGGACCTCGTGGAACGCGCGCTGCACGTATTCGACAAGCTGATCGTCGCGGTAGCGCGAAACGCGGGCAAGGAGTGTCTCTTCACCGCAGACGAGCGTGTGAAGATGTTGAGGGAATCGATTAGCGATATCGAAGGTGTCGAGGTCGACAGTTTTGACTGTCTTACTGTGGAGTATGCGAAAGCCAAGAACGCCACGGCGATTTTGCGAGGTTTGCGCGCAGTGTCGGATTTCGAATACGAGTTTCAGATGGCCCTGATGAACCGGAAGCTCGCACCGTCAATAGAAACCATATATCTTATGCCCAAAGATACTCATATCTTCCTCAGTTCCAGCCTCATAAAGGAGGTCGCGATGTTCGGGGGACGGGACCTGTCGAAGTTCGTGCCTTCCCCGGTCGAGCGCAAGCTCCTCGAGAAATTCCGTCCAGGCAACTAGTGAGTCTTGCTCGCATAGAGACTCCGAAAGGATAATTGCCGCGAAATGGCCCAGGGTGACGTTGAGATCCGGTCCGTTAGGACGGACGAGGAATTCCGCAAGGCCATAGACCTGCAAGCGAGACTGATGGCCGGTGCGGGGTATCTGGACTACCTTGACAAGATGCAGCGTGAAGCGGAACTGTGGCCGGCGTTGAAGCGGGAAAACGTCCGTGTCGCCCTGCTGAATGGAAGGATCGTAAGCACTTTCCGTTTGTTTCCTCTGGAAATCAGGATAGGGTGTGTGACGGTTCCTATAGGGGGGATCAACAACGTATGCAGCCATCCCAGATACCGGAAGAAGGGCCACATGAGCGCTCTTCTTGAAGACGGAATCCAATGTATGCGCCGAAGCGGCATCCCCATGTCGATGCTTCACGGTATCCCCGATTTCTATTACAGGTTTGGTTACGCGTCCGTGGGTTGCGATTATAAGCTCGTAGTTCAAACGCGCACGTTGGCGGGTTTCAGCAAGTCGCTGCGCGTGCGGAAAGCGAAGCAGGCGGACCTTCCGGAGATGCGATTGCTTTATGACGTCACGTACGGTG